>Ga0180433_10009154_pt1 | contig 12169 bp, 11 predicted proteins | sample SS_ome_8_FD_132980 | JGI IMG/M metagenome (GOLD analysis project Ga0180433, IMG submission 132980) | Hypersaline lake sediment archaeal communities from the Salton Sea, California, USA - SS_1_D_1 metaG | ecosystem: Environmental > Aquatic > Non-marine Saline and Alkaline > Hypersaline >... | reverse complement strand
CAAATTCAAAAAAATATCAAATTAATATAGTGGAAAAGAATAAGAAACATAGTTCTGCGAGTTTAAAGGATGATACAATATTTCTTTTTCTTTCAAATCATCTCTCTGAAGCGGAAAGAAATGAGCATATGTCGACATTGGTGAGCCGGTGTATAGCATCTGAGCAGCTTCCTAAACTTAAAAAGAGAATATATGCGCTAAATGATCGATATTTCAATAAGGAGATAAATAATATCTATTTTAAACATAATGTTTCCAATTGGGGGAGCTGTTCAGAGAGAGGTAATATCAATATTTCAACACGGTTAGTGTTTGCGCCTGATGATGTAGTTGATTATGTTTGTATCCATGAACTGGCTCATCTTATAGAACCAAATCATTCAGATCGATTTTGGCAGTTGGTATCCAAAGCAATGCCAGATTACAAAGAAAAGATACAATGGTTAAAGGACAATACTGATTCATGCAGATTTTAATGAAAATATGCAAGGTTTTTTTAGATGGTTAGGTCACTCCAGATATCTTCGAATCCCTGCATGAGATTAAATGGTTTATATTGCAAGAGGATCCGTAGAGTCTCCTCCTTATTTTTAAGCACATATCCTTTGTTTTCACCATGTCTTTGAACTTCTATGATGCCGTTTTTTACTAATTTGTTGAGATGATATGAGAGTGTTGATGCTGAGACATCAATGTTCTCTAGGATATCCTTATGCTGAGCGGTATCATTTTGTATAAGGAATAGTACGATTTCTAGGATGTGTTTTCTTCGAAAAAGTGATAACACCCTTTTATCTGATGTTCCAATTGCTCCTTTCACATAATATTGATTGAATCCAGTTGTCTTATCTAGATAGATGATCTCATTTTTTATGAGGAAAAGAAGATGATATTCAACAAGGGATGTTCTCATATCTAGTAGTTCAGCTATTTTACTAAGATGGATTCCAGGATTTTCTGATATCGCCTCGAAGATGTTCTTTCGGGTCTCAAGATCAAGGATGTCTCCCATGGCTTTACCCTTGTTATTTCAACGTTGCAATAAACAACAGAGCAAGCATAAGGAGATCAAATATTGCAAGTATTGGTTGGTCTAGGAGGCTAGATATCTGTGAAAAGAAAAGGCTGCTGCTTAACATGATACTTTTTATGAAAAATAGGAGAAATACGCCTGTTACAAACAAAAGTTTCTGATTATGTGTCTTTCGATAGCTTAGGATTGAAACAATAAATAATCCAAATGAAAAAATTGTAATAAAACCATAGATTATCGAATTCTCTATCATGGCATTCATCCTTCCGGTTCTATCTCTTCACTATTGGTACTATGATTCAAATGAAAAAGGGTGAGGTGTACTTATAGTTACACCTTTTTCCGATAATATATGATCCCAATAAAGAGAATTGCTGCAATCATGCAGACGATCAAATAAGAGTACATACTTGTGATCTTAAGAATTGCGATGCTTTCAGCAAGTTCTGAAGCTGCATATGACTCTGAAGAAAGGCTGATGATCCCGATCTTTGGGTCATGTATGATGTTTTCACCCTGGGGATATGAGAAAGAGATGGTATTTGTTGTTGTCACATCGATTTCATCATCTTTTAAGAACTGTTTTTTCTCAGATGATGATGTGGAATATACTTGTTTTGGATGATTATCGACATCAACAGTGTCTATCCATGAGAAAAAACCACTTTTTGTACCTGTGGAAACAGTATACTGACTTTCATTAGTCGCATATCCTTTTAATTCGTCGAATGTTACCGCATCAAGATCTATTTCCGATTTTGTTTGAAGTTCCAGGGTCAATGATAAACGAGTCGAGTTTCTTTGATATAGATAGTTATCAATGATAAAATCCATTTTTACTTCACTAGGGGTGCAAAGCGAATTTTGGATATATGCGTAGCTTTCTGTTGCATAGAACCGTACTCTGAACATATTATCAAGTGTTCCTATAGAGATGGCCGATATGTTCTTTCCATCATCTGAGGTCATGTTCTCATGGTTCATCGATTGAAAACTTGCATTTTCGAGAGAATATATACTAATAAGTGTATCATCGTCATCATAGAATCCATTGTTATTTATGTCTTCGAATTCCCTAATATCTTTGAATACAAGTTGATAAGATAGATTGTTCTCATTTGAATTGTTATTATTGTAATATTCAAAATGAATTCTTGGTTTCTCCTCAGTATCGATAAGGATGTCGAAGTTATCTTGGTCATTATCTTGTTCCCATGTCGATCTTATCCTCGTCTGATTCATCGATTGTGTTATTGTAAGCACTCGTTTCTCGTATCGTTGTTGTTTCTCAGTAATAGTTGTATCTTGTCCCATTTGACCGTTTTGATTCTGCTCTTTTTGTTGGTTCTGACCCTTATCATCACTCTCTGAACCTTGAGAATTATCTGCTCCCTCTTTTTCTTGTTGAGGGTCCTCTGAAGGATGTTGACCTTCATCCTGATTGTCTTCTCCAGGTTTATCTTCGGGACTTTGATCATTGTCAGCATTTGAATTATCATCTTGAGACGGATTTGCATTCGAATCATCTTTTCCCGGTGCATCTTCACTTCCCGAATAAGGGCTGTCAGGTGGGTTAGGCATTCCAGGTCCTGGATCTTGTGCATGTGCTATGATGATGTTACTTGATGAAATTATCAGAATAGCGGATAAGAGAGTGAATAAGATCTTTGGTGAGTTATTTTTCATATTTTTCACCATATAGGTTTTTTCCGATGTCTATATAAATACATTCTTGGAAATTTTTCGAAGATATGTAATGATCTATCTGTTTTTAAATAAATTATATTTTTATTTACAAAATAAAAAAAGGAGGTGGCTGGCAAATCTAGGGGCCATTTCCACTGCCACCATTTCCTTTTCCATGGGACCAGATGGGCTGCCCCAATTCTCTGTAAACAAACTCATTTATGGTAAAAACACTGAACCAGTCCTCAGAATGATATATCCCGTCTAAGATTACATCTTGACCCACCAGACCTAATAGCTCATCCGAGATCGATTCGATAGAACCATCACCATCATAATCTTCCGATGATGTTTCTGAGGTAACATACCACATTGGTCCAAAGTGAACCTCCACATCACCGATGTAGAAATAGATATCCTCAGTTGTCAATATTCCAGATAGTTCTACCAATGTCTGACAACTTCCATCACAATATCCAAGCATATCTCTTACCTGGTTTCGGATCCTCAGCCAGAGGGGCGTTTCCGTTGGCGGATCAGTTGTTCCTACTTGTTGTTCTGATTGTATTCGGTTTTGCTCTTTAACTGCTGTACTGATGCCTGCGCTAAATACAAAAAGGAGACAAACAAAGATGGCAAACAGTGCAGATGTTTTTTTGTTCATTGTATCACCAATATATCTTTTTTGTTAATTTCAATATAAAAGTATTCTTGGAAATTTTTCGAAGAGAACTAATGAATATTTCAATAAAAAATAAGATTGGTGCAGTAGATATCTACTGCATATTATTTTTTTTTATCTTATGGTTTGTTAGGTCCATGTCTCCAGCGATATTGATGCTGCCATGCCCATATTGCTTGACCTGGTTCACGATAGGTTATTCCATTGATTGAGAACACACTTAGCCAGTTATCTGATTGCATGTGACCTTCAACGGTTATCTGACTTCCCACAAGGCCTTGCAACTCATCATAGATGGTCTCTTCTGTCCCATCACCATCATAGTCATATGAGGAGATAGCGGTTGTGATATACCAGATTGGTCCAAAATGTAGTTCGACCTCACCAATATAAAAATTGGTTCCATCAAAGGTGAGTGTTCCTTCTATCGTTTCTAATATTATGCCGCCTTGACAGATCCCCATCATATCGCAGATCTGATTTCGAAGGCGTTGCATGAGACCATTACCACCAGGTCTTGGTTTTTCAATCGTGTGGGGCATACTGATCTCTAAACTTATCCACTGGCTTTCTGCATCGAAAACATCAGTTGCTTTAACTCGTATTGTGTATTCACCCTGTATGTTCCAGGAATGATCAACTATTATGATCTCTCCTGAATGGTATGGTCCAAGATATTCAATATCAGTGGTATCTCCCCATTCGATACTATAATATAGGTCATCAGCATCGTTATCTACACTGGTTATGGTATAGGTATATGAGTTCCCTGCTTTTCCATTTGTCTCACCATTTATCTGAGGATTATTTGGTGCTGTGTTGGTTGGTTCATCTAGGGTTACCGTAACGGTCAAGGGATCAGACCAATCGCTTTCGTCAAAATATAAGATCCCAAGTGTTGTTATTGTTTCATTCCTTGGTCCATCCATCGCCTTTACTCGAACCTGATATGAACCAGGTTCACTCCAGTTATATTGTGCCCAACATCGTTCACGGTTCTCATAGGGTCCCATCCATCCGGAGTAATTACCATCTCCCCATGACCAGTTATAATAAAGTCCATCATTGTTCGGATCAGAGCTACGGGTACAATATTCATATGCATATCGATTGCGTGTGCGGGTTGGACCAGAAGGTGTATCTGGTTTGTTAGGTGGGTCGTTTGCACATTGTTCTGTGGTAAAACTCCAAACTGTTCCTTCTGTTGTTGCATCTTGTTTGTCAGTTGAGATAACCTTCCAATAGTATGTGGTTTCAAATTGAAGGTCTCCTGGGTCATAGGTTGGATTTGACAGATTCTGAATGACTAGTAGAGGCGTTTGTGTTGTTCCAAAGTACACATCATATGTTACCTTATCTCCTTGATCAGGGTCGCCACCGGTCCACCTTAGATGGGTGTTTATTCCAATGTCTATAGCGCCATCCTCTGGATTTGGATCTGATGGTTCATATGGCGGATCGTTAAGGAGAATTGTTGTTGTTTCAGCTGAAATTGTTATTGTCATAGTACTTGACAAAACAAGTAAGCCTATTAATAAAAAAATGTTTATTTTTTCCTCCATTTCTTTTCATCTCCCATGTTTTTTCTTATAGTTATCGCATTATTTGTTTGCGATATTTCCCCAAATAATTGGTTTTTTGAAAGAGGGATGTCCCTCTCTCATTTATATTAAATATATTCTATGTCTATTTTTTATATTTGACCTTTTCTATTATTCATATCCTTTTCCATTGCGATGTCGGTATTGATAACAATGTTGTACTTTTGATTGGGTTTGTTCAGGTTCTTCTTCGCTGTCCTCCAGGTCATCATTGATATCATCTTCACCTTCTTCAGGATTCTCCTCATCAGTTTCTTCTTCGTCAAGAATGCTCATTGATTCTTCATTTTCCTCATCACAACTACCATCTTTTAATCGTTGCCTTATCTGATCGGGTATTCCATCGCAGTCCTCATCACAGCTTCCTTCTCTTTGTTGTATTTGATCAGGCTCTCCCTCTTCTGTCTCTAGCGTGGCTATATCTTCAGTATCCTGACAGCTACCATCTTGTAAATGTTGTTGGTCTTGGATCTTATCTGGTATCCCATTACAATCCCCTTCACAGTTTCCGGAACCTTGGCCATATCCATATCCTGCGCTTACTAGACTAATTCCTAAGAGTAATGCTATACTTATTGTGCTTAGTAATATCGTTTTTCTCATGTATATTTTCACCTTGTTAATTTTTTTAGGGCATGGTCTCTGTTGTTTAGTTAGCTCTATGCCCAGGTTGTTTTTTTTTTATTGGTAGCATATTTTGTAAAAATTATTATAAATATATTCTTGGAAATTTTTCGAACATATGAATAGTTATATAAAAATCATTTAGTTAAAAAATGAAAATTCGGTTGGAATGTATATCTTAAATAATTAAAATTTCTAGAGTCTTTCTTGATTGTTCACATAGGATATTCCAGAATTTGTAAGTTCAATGGTATCTGTTGTAACATATTGGACCATTTCCATTTTAGATAGTTTCTTGATCATACCGTTCAACTCATCTCGCGTTATCTGAAGCATTTTTATAGCGGTATCTGCTTCCATGTCTCCTTTGAGCATGAGCTTTAAGAGATTGTATTCCTTCTCAAAGATCCTCACTTCTTTTTCTAACTTCACAGGATCTGCGGTTACTTCACCTGAAAGTGTCTCAACATAGTTTTGGATAATTCGATCAAGGTTCAGACGATCTAGGACTTGACCTTGTTCATCATACAATGTACAGTATTTGCTTCCTTCTTCATGATGCCAGGATGAGACCTTTTCCCAGTTATATCCTAAAAGATTCTCTGTAGAACCGCCTTGTTTAAGTTTTTTCTTTCTTTCCCGTCGTTCATATGCATGATGTTGTTCCAGTTGTATCTGATCAAGATCAACGCCACAATTGCCTATAGCTCTTGTGTAGTTTTTCCCAGCATATTCCTTTAATTCTGTAATAAAATAAAGACCTGCTTCTTCACTAAGCTCCTCATAAACGATGCGAATGAAGGATTCAATTGCCTTTCCAATGTTTTCAAGGGTGAGTTGTTCAATTGATGTACTTGAAAAAGAGACATACTTATCCGATTCTTCTGGAACTTCATTATAAAGAGTGACACCTTGCAGGAAATCATATCTATCTTTTAATGCTTCGATTGAAGATTTTATGGTATCATCTGCAAATCGTGATGATGTTCTCCTACTTGCAACGATATAGACACATTGAATGGTCTTTTTTACTAGATCTGTTTTTGTATATGAATCCATGGCAACTCGACCCAATATGAATGTATTTGTTTACCTCATTGAAATTATTTTAATTCCATCTCTCCTTGTTGTACATTTTAATCGGTTTGAAATCTTAAATCATTTGTGTTTTTTCTCATTTTTTTAATCAGTCGGAATATTTTGAAGTCGATAAGAGCGTTCTTCTACCTTCTCATCATCCAAATTCCAAAGATTAAGAGTAAAATGAATCGTTGTTCCTTTTCCGTCACCTTGGCTTTCTGCCCATATGGTCCCATTATGTTTTTCAATGATCCTTTTACAAATGGTCATCCCTAGACCACTACTATCAAAATCATGTCTTGCAATATCTGCTTTGTAGAATTCATCGAAGATATGATCGATTTCTTCAGAGCTCATGCCCTTACCGTTATCTTTTATTGATATCGTACAGGTTACATCTGAAGTTGATGAAGAAAGTAAAATAGTGTTGTTCTTAGGGCTATATTTAATCGCATTTGACAGAATGTTATCAAATAATTCAATCAGTCGTAATTTATCGGCTTTCACATAGATATTATCAGATATTCTGTTTTCCACAGTGATACTCTTTTCATCAAATTGTAGTTTATTCTTTAGGATGCATCCTTGACTTTGTTCTTTTACATTTAAACGCTCAAATAACAGCTTTATATTCGGTGAGTTCAACCGAGCTAATTCCAATGTTTTCACGATAAGATTCTTCATATGTTGAACATTCCTATCGATGACCTCTAACATTTCCCTTGAACGCGGGCTGAGATCTTGTTTTTCAAGGACGGGTAGCAGATTGATAAGAGGTGCCAATGGATTTTTCAGATCGTGACCGAGTTGATTGATGAACTCATCTTTTTGTCTAAGGAGTTTTTCAATTTCTTCTGTTCGCTCCTCTATCTTTCGTTCAAGATCCTTATTAATTGCTATAAGCATCATCTGAGTGAGCTGCAATTCTCGTTCCGTTCGTCTGGCCTTTGTCACATCCTCTATGATGAGGATCGCTTCATTGTTATATTCCTCGTCCTGTATGATACTTCCAATGATTAATGCTGGAAAAAGATTACCATCTTTTCGCTGCAGATATGTTTCAACTCGGATGTATTGGTACTTTCTAAGATTAGCGAGTATATCAGTTAATTCCTTGGAAAATGATTCTGGCCAATAAGGGGCCGGTGAAGGTTTACCGATGATCTCTTCTTTTTCAAATCCAGTGATTCCACAAAACGTAGGATTTATCATCAAATGCTTATCTTTATTGTCAAGTACAACGATACCTACTCCCGCATTATCTAAAATTATCTTTAGTTTTTTATCCGAGATAAGATATTGCTTCTCGTTTGAATTGTTTTTCTCAGCGATTAGTTCTGACATCTCGTTCTGATCCTGGTTATCGTTTAAAAGTAAAAAAGGGATATAGAGAACAAATATAACTTCCCTCTTACTCTACAATGTCTTCAATAAACATTGATGTATAAATGATTATTGAAATTTAACAAAATTTTTTGAAAATTTTTATTTTAATACAAAAGTCAAAAACAATTTTGAATTTAGAGATTCTTGACCATGTAGGGTCCTCTGCGTTCATATCCAATGCGTTTATAATAATTTCGAGTACCGATCCCGGAGAGTACGCCAATTGCTTTAGCATCATACTGCTGTTTTGCAATGCTCTCTGCTTCCTTCATGAGTCTTTTTCCCCATCCTAAATGTTGCCATTCATTTGTTTCAGCATTAGCGCCAACCTGAACCAAGGGCCCATAAACATGTAATTCACGAACAAGCATTGTCCTTTTCTCTTTCACCTCTGGTCTATGAGCCTTTTCTGAAGGAAGACGCAATCGTAACGATCCGATCAAAATATCTTGTTTTCTATCCTCAAATGAAAGGAAGAGATCCTCACCATCTGATCCATGATATTTTTCTACCACAAAACTAACATCCTCATTACAAATAGACTCATTTGATCTATATTGAACATGACCAACCTCTCTACATCTGATACAACGACAGCGGACTCCTTCCTGTTTCATCTTCTCCTGCACGAGCAATCGCAGATCTCCACGTTTTATCCCATCAGAGATCAGATTCGATGGTATATCTCGTTGAATCCTCTGAATGCGAACCCATGGAGGAACACGTTTTTTGATATCAGATATCAGTTCAATGGTCTCTTCAAGTGAATATGGGCTATATTCACCTTTTTTCCATTGTTCATATAATTGGGTATTTGGAATGACCAGTGTTGGATATATCTTAATAGCATCAGGTTTGAAGTTCTCATTCTGAAAAATGGTTTCGAACGCGTTAAGATCTTTATCAAAATCAGCACCAGTCAACCCTGGCATCATATGATAGATGACCACATATCCAGAATCTTTAGCGATACGAGTGGCTTCTATCACATCATCAACAGTATGACCTCGTTTTACTGCTCTATAAACATCATCATAGATGGTTTGTACACCCAGTTCAACCCTTGTTGCACCAAGTCTAAGCATGAAATCCACCTGTGACTCTTTACAATAATCTGGCCTCGTCTCAAGAGTAATATCACTGTTCTTTATTGTTGCATGTTCTGCATCACTCTGAGCAGCCTCTATTGTTTTTGCATCTGAGCCAGATAAGGCATTGAGACATTGAGTAACAAACCATTCAAAATATTCCTTGGGATAGGCGGTAAGTGTTCCACCAAAGATAATGAGCTCCACCTTATCAACAGTATGTCCCATTATCTGAAATTGCTTGATGCGACCGCTTACCTGCTTATATGGGTCGTAATTATTTTCCAGGGCCCGTCTACCTGCTGGTTCATTTCCTGTATAGCTCTGAGGGGTGCCATCAGCAGGTCCACCTGGACAATAGGTACAGGGTTCATCTTTTGGGCAGGGATATGGTTTTGGCATTACAGTTATAATTGTCACTCCAGAGATCGCCCGGATTGGTTTTATTCGTAGCAATGATAAGACCTTTCCACGTTCCTCATCTGTAGCCATAGCAAGGATCTGTGAGTTTTTCGGAAATTGTCTAAGGCCAAATGTTCTACATGCCCAGAGTTTCACCTTGGTTAGATCTGTGTCATCTTTAAACTCGCTAGAAAGTATCTTATCAAGGATTGCTCGATATACCTCATTATCTTTCATTATGGCACCAGTAGATATCACAATTATTTTGGGGTAATATTAATAAAAAATATAAAAGATTGTATTGAAAAATGGGTACATGTATATTTTTCACTTATAGATTACATTCATGTAGATCGACCATAATAGTTTTATTATTATACCTGTGTTCATGCTTTTCCTGATTCCACAAGTTTTAATAAGGTTTAGTATCCTATTGACTTATAATAAAATAATATAATGGATGAGTATAAATGAATAAAAAGAACATACTCTTTGGTATTGCATGTGTTTTCCTATTAGTCCTTATTTGTGGATGTATTGATAATTCCAATGAAAATAATATTGAAAAAATGGATATCTTAGGGGTTTGGAATGCATACGAAGAGTCCCACATTGAAGCGAATCCAGGTACGATGTATTATACTTGGAGTTTTTATGAAAATGATTCAATTCTCTTTGAGATACGATTGGTGAACGAAACACTCAATGAGAGTATATCTAACTGGTTAACATTTCGATTAGTGGATTCAAAATTGATTTTTGAGCAAGCGCAAGGTGCTTCAATTGAATATAATTATACATTATCAAAAAATAAGGATGAACTTACGGTAACTAAGGATAATATAACAATGATCTTTACAAAGTCACAATAAACTTCCAATAATCTATGAAAAAAGCCAACTAAGCTATGGGCTTATCCGGATTTGAACCGGAGACCTCCGCCGTGTGAAGGCGACGTCATAACCACTAGACCATAAGCCCGCTGATAAGCTGTTTGTTGGTAGGAATACTAGTGATGGATAAATGCTTTTCGACAGTTCTTATCAGTAATTTTTGATTTCTAAGAAAGGTTTATCTATAGTTATGGTTTTTTATGTTTGCATCTAGAATTGATATTGTAAGGTAGTTTTCCATGAAAAAATTAGGATTTATTAGTAAATTGATGTCAAAGATTGGAGCTGATTCTGAATGTGCTGACGATGAATCAGTTATACATACATCTGAAATATCAGAAGATAAAAAAACAAAGGCTGAGTATCATGAGACGTTGTATGCTGGTCAAAATCCTCCTCAGCAATCGGTTGATACCTTTCGTTTTCGTAATGTTGAAGGTATCGAGTCAACGGTTGATACGCTCCATCATCGTTCAAAACAACAATCTTCTGGATCTGATATTGAACGTCGAGTGGATGCTGTTTTAGCAGATCCGTCTCCCCCATCTAAATCTCGTAAACCAGCAAATGTTATCTATGTTGTAAGCAAGCCTACACCGGGTCAGGTTAGGGGAGATTGGGCTGTACGAAGCCATGGGAAGATCTTTAGTCATCATCGAACAAAGGATAATGCAATTAAGGCTGCTCGTCAGATCGCTGAAGAGAAAGAAGCTACGGTCCTTGTTCAGAATATGGATGGTACATTTCGGTCTAGCTATAAGCCAAGATCCAAAAAGGATTAGCACTTCAGATTTTTTTTGGTTGTTTGATACTGTATGCTTTTAAAGGTTCTCTTTATGATGGGTTTTGTATGATTGCTGTATTACGTCTCGGTCATCGTCCATTTCGTGATAAACGTATCACCACTCATGTTGCTCTTGTTTCAAGGGCGTTTGGTGCTGATAGGATATTTATTGATACAAAGGATGATAGTATCGAAAAGAACCTATGTTCTATTGCCCAGCGATTTGGCGGTTCCTTTGAAGTGGAGACTGGTGTAAGACCGTTGAATATTGTGAAGAATTGGTCTGGAATAGTGATTCATTTGACAATGTATGGTGATACTCTTGAGAATGCGGTTAATGCTCTTCAGATTCACAAGGATAAGGATATTCTGATTATTGTTGGTGCTGAAAAGGTCCCTGCTCAGTATTATGAGCTTGCTGATTGGAATGTTTCAGTTGGTAATCAACCACATAGTGAGGTGGCGGCTCTTGCATTGTTCCTCGATAGAATTACGAGGGGTGGTTGGGAGAAGAAACAGTTCGATGGTTCCGTAAGAATAATCCCATCTAAAGAGGGTAAGAAGGTCGTTTCCACAAATAAAGGCGAAGGTGATAGTTAATGGATACAATTCCATCAAAAGCGAAGTGTTTAGATCTACTTAAGGAAGCGGGTTGTTCAGATGAGGTTATTTGCCATTGTAAAGCAGTCCGAGATATAGCTGTTCGGATCGCTCAAAAGGCTCATGCCCGTGTTGATCTTGTTGAAGCTGGGGCATTACTTCATGATATTGGCCGATCTAAGACTCATACCATTCGTCATGCGGTGGAGGGTGCAAAGATCGCAAGACATCTTGGTTTATCTGATGAGATTGTCAATATTATCGAACGTCATATCGGAGCGGGTCTTTCAAAGGATGTTGCAAAATCACT
>Ga0180433_10009152_pt1 | contig 12172 bp, 11 predicted proteins | sample SS_ome_8_FD_132980 | JGI IMG/M metagenome (GOLD analysis project Ga0180433, IMG submission 132980) | Hypersaline lake sediment archaeal communities from the Salton Sea, California, USA - SS_1_D_1 metaG | ecosystem: Environmental > Aquatic > Non-marine Saline and Alkaline > Hypersaline >... | reverse complement strand
GGTAAGATTTGGCTCGGTGAAATCACGATCGAACAGATCGGAAATAAGAACTATCGAAAGGAACACGGTACGAAAAGGAACGTCGGATGGAGATCCGAGTATCATGAGTTGTACGATCATGTTAACCTGAGAGCCTGCGGAGGCACGCGGTGAAAGACTCCACCCAGGAAGCGGTGAAGCGCCTCTCGGAACAGCCTTCATGAAAAAAAACGATCCTCAATCTCGACTGTGGGAAAAGCCGGCCTTGAGCCGGGATTCCGCTCCATGGCAAACGAGGGTCTTGGGTGTTTTCCTTGTCAATCTCGCATGCATGGCTTGGGCCACCAACGCGGTGCTGGGCCGCTGGCTGCGTGCCGACGTGGGGCCCTTGACCCTGACCACGCTCCGCTTCACCGTGGCCGCGGCCTTTTTCAGTGTCCTCCTTTCCCGTCGGCCTTCAAGGGAGCGTGTCTTCGGAAAAGACCGTTGGTGGATCCTGGCCATGAGCCTGGCGGGAATCGTATGCTTCAGCCCCCTCTTGTACCTCGGGTTGCATCACTCCACGGCGGTCAATTCGTCCTTAATCCAGGGTTTCTCTCCCCTCATCACCGCCCTGATCGCCGGGTGGATCATCCAGGAACCTGTGTCTCCCAGGCAGAAAATGGGCGCGATTCTCGGCCTGATCGGGGTCGCCGGACTGATCTCTCAGGGGTCGGTGACCTTTCTCCTTCACCTCCGGTTCAACCCCGGGGATCTGATCCTTCTCGCGGCGGCCGTGATGTGGTCCTTTTATTCCGTTTTCGGCCGGCGAGTGATGCGTAACCGTTCGCCGATCGCAGCCATGGCTCTCACCACCCTCGTGGCGTTGCCTATCCTGGTTGTGCCAACCTATCTCGAGCTTAAGCATATCCCGCCGAACTTGCGCGGGGATACAATTGCGGCCGTCGTTCACATCTGTCTCGTCCCCACCATCGTCGGCTTTTGGGCGTGGAACCGGGCGGTGATGGCCCTGGGTGCAGGCGGTGCCATGGTCTTCTACAACACCCTTCCCCTCTATGGCGTCATCATGGGCGCGCTTTTCCTGGATGAAGCGCTGGGCATCACCCACTTCGTCTTCGGCGGACTGATCCTGGCAGGCGGTTTGTGGGCAACCCTCGGCGGACTCAGCCAGCGCAGGGCTTGAAGCAGTGAAGAAATTTAGACTCCGGTCGAGGGCACTGCTCGCATCGAGGATTACGCCGAAATGACATGAAGCACTTTTCCAGGGAGCATCACGGGAATCCGTTACGAACCAAGAAAACGCCCCTGTTGCCCGCGAAACGCGAGGCGCTCCTCAATCTTTGTAAGTTTTCCGTTGAATTGATAGCGGGAAGACTTTACTGTGAAGTGACATAAGCGGTTTCCGAATTGATTTTATTGTGAGTTCATCTAATTTCTGCGAAAAAGGAAATATCCCTTCTCAGCGGAACGTCGCGTCTTTGTGGTGAGATATTGCCCTATGAGGATCCTGAGTGTCTCAGATTGTGTTGAACCGATCCTTTTCGATCGGTTCGACGCCGAACGCTTTCCCGGAGTCGACCTGATTCTTTCCTGTGGCGATCTGCCACCGGAGTACTTATCTTTTTTGACCGCTGCATTCAACGTGCCGCTTTACTATGTGCGGGGAAATCACGACATCCGGTTTGAATCGAAACCTCCCGATGGGTGCACCGATCTGCATGCTCAATTGATTCAGTTCGAGGGCATTCGTATTCTGGGGTTGGCGGGTTCGCGATGGTATAATGGGGGTCCCAATCAGTACACCGAAGCGGAGATGCGTAAAATCATTCGGGGCCTTCGACCCAGAATCTGGCGACAGGGGGGGGTCGATATCGTCATTACCCACGCACCCCCCCGGTATATTCATGATGCGGAAGATCAATGCCACAAAGGATTTAGGAGTTACCGGTGGATTATTGACCACTATTGCCCGCGCTATTTTATCCATGGACACATTCATTGTCTTTTTAATGACCCGGTGGAGCGCGTAACGATAGTGGACAAGACCAAAGTGCTCAACACTTATGGGTATCACCTTTTTGAAGTCGATGCTGACCCGTTTGCTGAATAAATTACGGACCGTCTTGAATCATGTCCGGAAACCGGAAGAGGTGAAATCCTTCAAGGTGAACCAGGAAGATGAAGCGGCGTTTGACACGAAGGATCTGGGTACCGCTTCGGTGCCGGTGGATCGGATCGTTGGGAGTGTGGGGCGATACCACGATTTTGACAGTAAGTTCCGATTGAAGCAACATGTTCCCCCTGAAAGACTTGAAAACATCCGGAAGGCGATGCGGGCGGGCAAGACACTGCCTCCGGTGAGGCTCTATAAAATTAAAGACGATTACTATGTGCTGGACGGCAATCATCGCATTTCAGCGGCGAAGGAATTCGGTTACCAGGACATCGACGCCGACATCGTCGAGTTTATCCCATCGAAGCATACCCTTGAAAACATCCTGTATCGTGAGAAGGCCGAATTTATGGAAAAGACGAAGTTGCCGTCTCCTATAGAATTGACGGAAGTGGGACAATACAATCATCTGATAAGACAGATCTCCACCCACCAAAACTATTTGGCGCAAGCGCCCGGAGAGACTGTTTCATTCGAAAATGCAGCCGCGGATTGGTACGAAACGATTTACCGCCCATTGGTTGGAATCATTGAAAAGGGCCATCTCATTCAGTCATTCCCCAAGCGGAAAATCGGGGACCTGTATACCTACATCACCTTTCATCAGTGGGAAAAGGAACTGGCCCGAAAGTACGGCCGCGGCATCGATCAGCTCATTTCTGAGGACATGGAGGCTTTTCGGGAAAAAATGTCGAATGTCAGAGATCACGAATATCCGGAGATGCGGCGGAATATCACCGCATTCGTCCTGATGAATGTTGCGGCAAAGAAGGAGAATCGAGTCATCGAGAAGCTGTTTGCCCTGGATGAAGTGAGGGAAGTGCATTCGGTCCACGGCGACGTCGATATCTTGGTTAAGATCGTTTTAACCCGTGATTTGGTGTCTTCGGATGCGGAAATCATTGGGAGTTTTGTCCAGAACCAGGTAAGGCAAATCCCGGGAATCATCAGCACCCAAACCCTCATTCCCGGTTTGTCGAAGATGAAAAATAATGGCACCGGAGGACGGTGATAAATGACGTCCTTCCGGGTTTGAAATGCACATGGGTCTGCTTGCCGGAGGGGTTGCAAAGCTGGTGAGGATAAGCCAAGAAACACGAATCGGGAGGATAAGGTGAAAGTTGCGGTGCTGGGAGGTCTGGGGTTGCAGGGAAAGGCTGCCTTGCTGGATCTTACTCGGAGCAAGGAAGTGGAGGAAATTATCTGCGCCGATGTTGGGTCGGACGGGTTGAAAAAGATGGCCGGTTTGTTCGATGCGGACAGGGTAACCGCGGTTCGGGTGGATGCCTCGTCCAAAGATCCGCTGGTGTCTGTACTCAAGCAGGGTGTCGATGTGGCCATAGATCTATTGCCCTTACCTCTCATGCGCAACGCCATTGATGCGGCGGTAGAGGCCGGGGTGGATCTGGTCAGCACGAATTACCTGCGCGACGCTGGGGAGCTTAACCGGAGAGCCCAGGCTGCCCAAGTGGCCATCATGCCCGAGTGCGGGCTGGATCCGGGCATTGACCTTATTATTTGCGGGCATGTCATTCAGGAGTTCGATGAACTCCACGTTTTCAATTCATACTGCGGCGGCTTTCCTGAAAAAAGTGCTTGCGATAATCCGCTCAATTACAAAGTGAGTTGGAACTGGGATATGGTCTTGGGGAGTCAGAAGCGGGATTCGGTTTTCATCAAGGATGGTAGGTAACTGACTGTGCCCGCTGCGGATCAGCACGAAAACGACATGATACACAATATTGACTTCCCCGGTCTCGGTAAATTGGAAGCGCTCCCAAACGGGGATGCCGTATTTTATACGGATCTTTTGGGTGTGAGGGGGAAAATTCGGCAGGCTGGACGCTATTCGTTGCGCTGGCCGGGTTGGTGTGCATTCTGGGCGCCTTTGAAGAAACTCGGATTTTTGTCTGAGAGCCCGGTAGCGGGTCTTGATTGCCGGGTGAACCCCCGGCAATTTCTGGTAAAGCATTTAGGACCTCAATTGCAGTATCGGGACAATGAAAAAGACATGGTCGCCATGCGCAACCTCTTTGAAGGGATTCAAGACGGGCGGAACAAGTCTATCCGCATGGACCTGTTGATTGAAAGGGATCTGGAAACCGGTTTGTTCGCCATGAATATCGGAGTTGGCTATCCTGCCAGCATTGTCGCTCAGATGATCGGCAGCGGTCAAATTCTCCGTAAAGGCGTTCTTTCGCCCGCCATGGATGTGCCCTATGGACCCTTCATGGCAGAGTTGTCACTCCGGGGAATCGCCGTGAATAGGAAGGTTGAATATAGCGGTTGAAGACAACCGCGTGAGGAGCGAAAAACCCTGAATCGCTCAACCTTGGCCTGAGTGTTATGTTCGGGATGGTGTTGGTCGACGGCATGATATCGGTTGCGAATGCGTGCACACTCCGGCTGTCTGCCGTGTCATTGCTCCGCGCATGGGTGTTCGGCATCGTGGTCTGTGCCATGCGCCACATCGTTTTGCCGCAAGCGCTCGGGATACACATCGCACCGATACCGGGGCAGGCCATCGTCCTGGTGAAGGACTCCGACTTGTTGTCGCTGATTCGATGCATCACTAGACGGGGACCGATTCAGAGGAGTGAATTTACCGTCGATGATAGGGGCGTTCATGACAGGAAAAGCAAACTGAAAAGAGCGAATTCCGGTGCCTGTCCCGGACTCCGATCCGGAATTCGGGCTTGCCTCAAACTCGTTTTCATGAGAGCATCATTCCATGCTGCTGAAGATATGGGGTCATTAAAAAAAAATCCTTCATGTGAGTTGAAACTATGGGACAGGTATTTCAATTCTTATCCAGTGCATCCTTGGAAATGCTCACCGGGCGGAAGGCTTGCAATCTTGAAGAGTTGCTCAGTCTGATAAAGACTTGCTCGGATACATCCATTTTTTATCACACCTTCTCCGCCTTCCTCAAGTTGCGGGAAATCCAGTTGCCTCAGAATAGCGATTTCGCTATTTGGGCCTCTATGAGCCTCAATGAAAAGGCCCTTGCAGAAAAATTGACGGCTGTGGATTTTTCCGAACATAACACAATTGAGGGCTTGAGGAGGCATCTTATTGACATCATTGAGGCCTACAAGACTGAAAAACCGCAGGCCTTCCAAAAAACGGGAGATGTCCCTTTCTATCTTTATGATATCGTAAGAATTGAGTACCGAACCGACAAATTTGCATATGACCTCAAGTCCTTCCGTGATGTAATCAAAACCGTCAGCATCTATTCGATTTATCTCCATTTTATTGAATCCCGTCAGCGGGCAGACCTCCAGAGGGATGACTTTTCCGCCTGGATAGAAGGGGACCTTGAAATGCCTGATCTGGCGCAAACGATCAGGCGGATCGATATCAACGTTCATACGATGGAGGGGCTCAGAACGAAAATCATCCGGTTGATTGATGAATACCTCACCGGGATAAATTGAAAAAGCGACTGAAGTGACGCAAAGCTTGCAGCGTTTAGCGATATCCAGGAGATGAGAGATGAGCACGCCGACCTTGTTCGATTATCAGGAGGTGGTGGGGCCCGACATTGTTGAGGAACTCACGATCCTTGCATCCCATGTGGGAAACCGGTCGATTAAAATGGTAAACTCCACTGCAGTAGGCGGAGGTGTGGCTGAAATGCTGCATCGCATCGTTCCCCTGCTGAATGACATGGGGATTCAAACACAATGGGAGGTGATAAAAGGAGACGCCGCCTTCTTTGAAATTACAAAGGCATTTCACAATGCGCTGCAAGGAAACAGAGCGCATATTCAGAAAGAGCTTTTTGAAACCTACATGACCTACAATGAAATGAATAACAGTCATATGGACTTCGATGAGGATCTTATCGTCATTCATGATCCTCAGCCGGCAGCCCTCATCAATTGGAACCCGAGACGAAAAAACAAATGGGTGTGGCGATGCCATATTGATATGTCTCACCCCAGCGAACAAGTGTGGGAATTTCTCAGACCGCACATCGAAAAGTATGATGCCGCCATCTTTTCTTCCGCCCTTTTCTCTCCGGAGTTGACGATTCCACAGTATCGGTTTTATCCCGCCATTGACCCCTTGGATGAAAAAAACAGACATCTGGAGCCTTCCGTCATCGATGCTGTCCTCACGAAATACGGTATCCCAAGAGACAAGCCTATCGTAACTCAAATTTCGCGCTATGATCCGTGGAAAGATCCTGTAGGCGTCGTCCGTGCCTTTAAGATGGCGAAAAAATATGTGGACTGCCGTCTGGTCTTGATAGGGGATAAGGCGGCAGATGATCCGGAGACTGAAAAGATTCTGGAAAGTGTCAAGGCGGAAGCAGGAAACGATCCGGACATTCACATCATTTTGTTCAGCCCCTCAATTGCGGGCGAAATCAACGCGTTTCAGCGTGCGGCGGATATTATTCTGCAGAAATCTCTGAGAGAAGGATTTGCCTTAACCGTTTCCGAAGCGCTCTGGAAAAGCCGACCCGTGATAGGAAGTGCCGTAGGGGGCATACCCGCCCAGGTGATTGACGGCTATACAGGATTACTGGTCCATTCGGTTGAGGGAGCCGGCCTGGGAATTCGCTCGCTGTTGACGCAGCAGGATTTTGCCAAGCGGCTGGGAGAAAACGGGCATCGGCGTGTGAAAGACGAATTCCTGATTACAAAAAATCTGAAGCGATATCTTCTCATGCTTCTCGCCCTGGATCAGCCGCGATCGCACAGGATTTTTTTGAACCGTTAGTCATGCGGCGCATTCCCCTTGTGAGATGTTCCCAATCAAAATCCATACGATACTGAAAGGTTGATTTATGAGCGACTTGGTCATTGTTTCCAACAGAGGGCCTTTTAGTTTTTCACAAGAATTTCTTACCCAGGCCGAGGAATGTCTGGAAAGCGGGACGAGACCGAAAACTCCGAAATTTGGAGATGGGGGCCTTGTGACTGCCATGGCGGGACTCTTGAAGGCGGACAAATGGAATCCCACCTGGATCGGGGCTTCCATGGGCGACAGAGACATCGAAGTTGCTCGAGGACATTACAGTAATTTGTTCAAAAAAATGGTGGAAGAGAAACATGCGCCGGAGCATTTTCCTCATATAGAGATAGATCCGGATAACAGGATGCATTTCCGATACAAAGAATATGACTTCTACATGCGATTTGTCTTTTTCGATACCAGACATATGCACAGTTATTACAACAAATTTGCCAATGGGTTTCTCTGGCCGTTGATGCATCTAACGAGAACCCCACTCTTCTATAAGAAGGCGAAAGCGTTTCCCAGGCCGGCTTTTGAGAAGAACGATTTTGTCCAGTACACCAGCAGCGGTGTTACATTCGCCAACACCATCATTGACGAAATCCGTAAGAGCAAAGAGTTCTGGAAGAATCGAGACGAGATTGTGATCTGGAACCAGGATTACCATTTGATGCAGATCGCGGAGGTTTATAAGGCCTTGCTTCTCGAGGAGAGATTCTCAGAGGAACAAAAGAGAAGAATCCACGTGGGTCAGTTCATGCACACACCGTTTTTTAATATCCATGAAATTCAAGGCCTGATACGGCAGGACAAGCGAACCCGCGTCAGAGTTCAGATGTATGACCCTTTTTCCGAAAGCATTGAAAGCGTGCTGCAAAAGCTCACCTGGGGTATGCTCGCGAATGATTTCATAGGATTTCATACCAAAGAGTACTGTGACAACTACCTGGAAGCCCTTGAAGAATGGTTTCCCGTGGAGATAAGCGTGAGGGATCGGTTTTATGAAATAGTCCATCAAGACACGGTTACAACCATTGGAGCGTTTCCCATCGGTTTGGATGTAGATAGGATTTTAAACGAGGTTTCAGATGGCAAAATTTTGCAGTATAGATTAAATGGGGAGAGCTTGTATCAAAAAATTTACAACGCCAGAGAGAAGGGACAGTATATTTTTGGAGGTCTGGAAAGGTGCGATTATACCAAAGGCCTTGTTGAGAGACTCAGTATTTTTCACCACGCACTCAACCGGCTGCGAGTTTCGGGCAGGGATGCGCGGTTTTACCAGGTGACGGCTCCCAGCAGATCCGGAAACCCGGACTATCAGGACCTTCAAGCTATATTATCCCAAGAAGTCGTCAAGTTGAACGGCAAATTGAATGGGGAACATGTAATCCATGTGGATAAAGGCATTCGTGCTCCACAGAATTACAGGTTTATGAAAGCGGTGGATGTGATGCTCGTAACCCCTCTGGAGGACGGTATGAACCTCGTGGCGTTTGAATATATGCTTTCTCAAAAATACAAGCGCCCTGAGGAACGGGGAATACTTTTGCTCAGCACGAGTGGCGCCTCCCGGGTGCTGCGGGAGAAAGGTTTCGGTGAAGAAGACGGCGTCATTTTCGTGAACTCGATGAAAGCCAAAGCCGCCGGAGAAAAGGCTGCCGAAGCGATTCTGAAAGGACGGCATCTTTCAGAAAGAGCGATTCATTATGTTGAAACAGAACGCAGAGTGGATGACTGGGCGGAAATGAATACAGACGCCATATTGAACTGCAGAAAAAAAGCCTGATACACTCTCTACCCCGGAATCGCAGGGGGGGCAATCTCAGTATATCATTCGATCCTGAGGAATTGTTCGCAGGTCTCTATCAAAATAGGTTTCTTTTCGCTTCAATAGGCCTTTCTTGTAATAGGAAGTTATAGAAATACAAAGTCTGATGACCAAGAAGTAGAAAGCGGCTAACAAGTAAAGCGCAAAAATAAGGTAAAAAATCCAGTTGGACCAGAGATGTTTCTGTAAAAACTCAGCCGTCTCCAGGGAAAACCCTCTGCTTCGACTCCATTCTTCGTATTTGGCACCTACGTCGCCGAGCGCTTCCTTTTCGATCGAGTGTTCCCATGCCACCGGGTCGATATTGAAAACACTGAAAATGTCGATCGCCATGGGGACAGGGATGATGGTGTTATGTAGGGCATATAGAATTATGATGTTTATACTTACAAAAAACAGCGGAGCAAACACCCATACCGCCGTAAGTTTGACGAGACGCGTGAGCTCTCCGAAAGTTCTTGCCCAACTCATGGTGCCATCCAATCGTACACAATTACGCATTGCAAGGAGAAGGGCATTCCGGGAATCCGTAAGAATTAACAATGCAGTGGTAGTTCTAAAGGCCAGTCCCAGGGAGTCGGACACGTTCATTCTGAGTCGCCTGTGTGTTTTGGTAATCGCCATGAGCCTTTTCTCAGTAGATAAATCGCCGCACCGGAGAAAGTGTTGGCGATTTGCTTCGCCTTCTCGGATTTAAGTCATTTTGCAGCAACGGCATGTATCGTGTATACAATTACCATATATTTTTCCCGTTTTCCAGTATCTGTAATTCGGAGTTCGTTCCATTCGCAGTAAAATGCAACGGGAGGTGTGGAAAACGCAGGACCGGGTTCGACGGTGCTGTGCCATCTGAGGATTCAAGAAATCGACTCAGTTTGTGGGGGTCATTTCCGATCCTCGTTGGTTGTCTCTCCTAACGCATATTTCAGAAACTTTCTCTCAGCGAGCTTGTAATCTCCCTGTGAGTAATGATTTAGATTCTCGGGAATTTGAAAGATAGCTCGATACTTTTTTAAGAGCCGTTTAATTCCTGACTTATCTGTCGACCGATCACTCATGACGGTTTTTTCTTGACGCGAAGCGTAAACAACCGGATTCTGCGAGACTGTCCGAGAATGAGGAATTTTTTTCAAGATCAAGGAAGGCGAAAATTATAACCACAGGAATACATTTAAGTATTTCGAGGATTATAATTTGAGCCTGACATAGAGATTGGGGAAAATAGCCATTCTCGGACAGCCTCCTAGGTGAGTCATCCGTCTCTGCAAGAATTGTACAAAACGTAACATACAGGATTTTGTCTATGAATATCAGGTGCTTAAAAAATTTGATGAAAAGAAATCAAGGAATGTCACGACACCTAGCAATTTTCGTGAGAAACCTATTTCTTCTTTTTTGTAAAATTTTACATATTTGATGGAGCCCCGCCGGTCAGCAAAATCCGGGGATCAGGCGCAATGCAAACAGTGGCGGAATTTCAAAGAAATGTTTCATGGTTCGGATTCCGGCTGCAATTTATCCCGCGCTCGATGAGAGGGCTGAAATAATCAAAGGAATGGCTTTCGGCATTTTTTGGGATTACTTCAGTATTTAATTTCACACAATAGAGAGAGGTTTTTATGGGAAAGTTGGTTTGTCCCCCTTGGCTGGGATATGTGCTGCTGAACCCGTTGCGAAAACTGGTGGAAAATCCGGATAAGATACTGGGACGGTTTGTGCGGGAAGGAATGATCGTTCTTGAAACAGGCTGCGGCATGGGTTATTTCACCTTGCCCCTGGCCCGGATGGTTGGGGCCAAAGGCCGGGTAGTGGCAGTGGACATTGCCCCCAAGATGCTGTCCGTATTGGAGCGCAGGGCCCAAAAGGCGGGTCTTTTGGACAGGATAGAGATTCGTCAAAATGGTGGAGGTGCCCTTGGCCTGGAGGATCTTTCCGGTGGCGTGGATTTTGGGGTTGCGCTTCATATGGTTCATGAGGTTCCCGATCAGACCTCTTTTTTTTCCGATGTGTGGCGGGCCTTAAAACCTGGGGGCAGAGTTCTTGTTATTGAACCCAAGGGTCACGTCTCACACGATGAATTTCACCAAACCATGGATGCTGCAAAAAAGATCGGTTTCGGACTCGAAGCCCCGCCTGGAAAAGCAGGCAGTCGCGAAGCGCTGCTAATCAAACCGCGGATCTGAATCCAGAGGCGGCTGCCCTCGAAAGCAATCGGGAGGGACACCCGGGAAAGCCCATTGCCGAGGCAGCGAAGGAGAACTCAAAAAGCCTTGGTGTGACTTATACGGATACTGGAAAACCCTTCTTTTACACCTTCCTTATCAGTTCAACAGCGCGCTGTATAAATCCTTACCACAAAGTCAAAAATATTTTCTCATAAAAATCGTATTTTCCTGCTCAGCTCAGAACAGCATCTCTCAGTTCGATATAAGTATCTGAATTATAATCTAAAAACAGTCCTTCTAAGCAGGAGGTTTTGGCATGCAATTTGAGTATTCACCCGGTTCAAATGACAATGATCTTTTGCTTTTTAATAGATTCAGAGTTTGCTGAGACTACCCAAAACAGGAGGAGGATATGAAAGCCATACGCATGCTCGCAATCGTTTTTTCGTTTGCATTCCCGGCAGTCCAAGCGCAGGCTGCACTCATAGACCCAATTTACGTCCCGGGCAACCCAACCTTTGAAGATCTCTGGGATATGCATCATCCTGGGGTCGATTATCCCGGTTTTCCCTATGACTTCAAAATTGAACCTGTTTCCAGTAGTTCATATCAGGGGATTATAGATATCACTGTTTACACATCAGACGATGGCCCCCTGTTTGATTTCACCTCCTCGGTTCCGATTCTCGGCCTTATCGTCAAAGGCGGAACCGGTGCGAATTTCTACCACTACGGCGCAAGCCCTGTAACAGCAGACACCGGTCTCCATGCGCCCGTCAATTTGAAAAACCCCCATGGATACTATTATGGCCTCAGTCATGTGGATGTAACTGCGACCCCGGAACCTGCCACAATGCTGCTTCTCGGCTCCGGCCTGGTGGGTCTTGCAGCAGTCAGGAGAAAAGGCAGGAAAAGCTAGTCGAGAGCATTCATCATTCGTTAAGGCAGGGTCATGCATCCCTGCCTTTTTACTTTAAAGGGTTTGGGTCCTTTCAATGTGGCTGCGATGATTCCGACTACCAAAAAAAACAGATATTCAAAACTTCTCACATGGTCGGTCTATCAAATCTAAGTGCTTGAATCCTTCGACGGGCGATACCCGGAATTTTCCCATACCGAATCTCAATAACAATTGATCTGAAGTATGAATTTAGCGCTCTGAAATGGTGGGTTGGGGGCCGTTGGGATCTCTTTGAGAAGGCTGCAACACAAACTCTACACGACACGTAGAACGCCCCCATACCCGAAATAAGGGGCACGGTGCAGGCAGAG
>Ga0180433_10009151_pt1 | contig 12173 bp, 10 predicted proteins | sample SS_ome_8_FD_132980 | JGI IMG/M metagenome (GOLD analysis project Ga0180433, IMG submission 132980) | Hypersaline lake sediment archaeal communities from the Salton Sea, California, USA - SS_1_D_1 metaG | ecosystem: Environmental > Aquatic > Non-marine Saline and Alkaline > Hypersaline >... | reverse complement strand
TGTTGCTGGATCAGCAACGCGGAGCGCTGTCCGGCGAGTTTCGCGAACTCGAAGAGGCACTTGCGAGTGTTGCAAGACATGGTCGTCACTTGCATTCACGCGCAGCTTTCAGTGCCGTAAAAGCGCTGCACCGACAGTGTGTAAAGCGCTTGTCAGACCTTTTGGCGAGTTCAGCGATTGGCAAAAGGCTGTGTCAGCCGACCAAAGTGGTAATAGCCGGTCGTGCAAACGTGGGCAAGTCCACCCTCCTCAACGCGTTGTGCCGAGAGGCGCGCGCCATTACCAGCGACCGAAGCGGCACTACGAGGGACTTTGTCAGTGGCCAGATAGTTCTCAAGGGATACCCCTTTGAGTTGATCGACACCGCTGGAATTCGGGCGTCCTGTGACATCGTGGAAGTCGAGAGCGTTCGGGGAAGTTGGGAGCAAATCACAAAGGCAGATGTAGTCGTATTCTTGCTGGACGGCTCACGTTCGCTTGAGCAAGAGGATCGAGATTTGGCGAAACGTCTGAGCGGCTGCGCTGTTCTGTCAGTCATCAACAAGTGTGACTGCCCTGTGAATGATGAAGTCCAGCAGCTCGCCGGACTCTTCGACTACGCTCCGGTAAGGATTGCCGCTCTGAGCGGGCAGGGCATCGGGCGGTTCAAGGACGAGCTTCTCACAGCTTGTGGTATTGATCGCTTCTATTCATCGTCTACACCTACGCTTTTTGCTGACCGTCAGATCGAACTGGTTCGCGAGGCTCTTGCGAAGGTCAGTGACCATGAGAATTCGGCCGGAACAGCAGAACAGCGCCGCGAGCTGATTGCATCAACTCGTGAAGCGGCAAAGCTCCTGAAACAGTGCCGCAACGGCTAGCCCGCTACGTCCTCGAGCAGACTCACGAAATCATCCATAGTCATTTTCTTTGGATTGGCCTTTGTTGAGCCTGAGGGAAGGCTCTTCTCGGCAATATCAGGGAAGTCTTTGGGGTCCAAGGAATAGGCAGCAAAGTTGCGAGGCATGTTGATCGCATCCATGATTTCTTCGACCGCGTCTATAATCGTCCGACCGGCAATATTACCAAGCGTTTCAAATTTCCCCGGCGAGTGTGCTTGATTCATCCTCAAGACCGCGGGCAAGAGAACGGCACAAGTCAGACCGTGAGGTATGTTGTACCGAACTGCGAGAGGATGAGCCAGACCATGTACTGCTCCCAATCGAGCGTTGCACAAGGCGATTCCCGCCATGAGGCTTCCGTACATGCAATCGTTCCTGGCAGCAATGTTTCTTCCGTCTTTCACGGCGCGCTCGAGGCTGCGAAGAAGCAGCGATGTTGCTTGCAGGGACAGGCTTTCCGTGAGGGGTGTTGAGTGGACAGATATGTAAGACTCAATCGCTTGCACGAGGGCATCCATCCCAGCAATTGCCGTTAGTTGCGGTGAACAAGGGATAGTCAATTCCGCATCGGCAATTGCAACGTTCGGTAGAAACGTCGGTCCGCGCAAGCTCTGCTTGACTTCCAGGTTCGGGTCGGTCAGCACCGAGTTGGGAGTCACTTCGGCCCCGGTTCCGGCGGTTGTTGCCACTGCAATGAAGGGAACACCCGCTATCGAAGGTTTCACTTGACCAGTGTGGTAGTCTTGGGTCGGTTTCTCTTCATTTGCGAGACCCGCAATCGCTTTTGCTGCGTCTATTGCACTTCCGCCGCCAAGTCCGACGACGAGATCACATTCATTGTTCTTGAGCACAAGTCGTCCGTCATTCACGTTCTGCACGGTAGGCTCAGGACGCACTTTGTCGAATAGGGTTGCATGCAGTCCTGCCTCTTTTAGCATCTCAAGTGCCTTGTCAGTGAAGCCGGCAGCTTTTATTGCCTTTTGGCCAGTAACTAGTAGAGCGGACTTCCCGTACTCTTTTGCTTTTTCGGCGAGCATGGCAAAGGAACCATTTCCGCTGATTATCTCGCTCGGTGTAATGAATGTGTGCGACATGTCAATAGTTTCCATGTAAGCAATATGCAGAGAGAGTTCTGACAGCCTTTACTATCGCGGCTCTGGCAGCACCTTGCCTGGGTTGCACATAAGGTAAGGGTCAAATGCTTTCTTGACACTTCGCATCATTTGCAGATCTTCCTCTGAAAACTGAAGGCGCATGGCGTCAATTTTCTCAACGCCGATACCGTGCTCGCCGCTTATTGTTCCTCCGACGGCAAGGCAGGTCTTGAGGATTTCAGCTCCCGCCGCGTGGACGCGGCAGAGTTCGTCCTCAGTTCCTTCGGTGATGAAAAATAGCGGATGCAGATTGCCGTCACCGGCGTGAAAGACGTTGCCTGCCTTCAGCTTATACTTCTCTGCCACCTCGCCAACCTTTCGGAGGACTTCTGGCAGTTTCGTCCGGGGGACGGTGCCGTCCATAACGAGATAGTTGAGGCAAATCCGGGCAACCGCGCCGAACGCCCCACGTCTACCAGCCCAGAGCCGATCACGTTCCGCATCATCGGCTGCAATCCTGACATCACGAGCGCCGTTTTCACGACAGATTTCCTCGACCCGTCTTGCCTGTTCGTCAAGGTCATCTCGCAATCCGTCAAGTTCGATAATCAGCACTGCTTCGGCATCGAGAGGATAGCCGCATTGATAGGACTCTTCGACGCAGTGAATAATTGGGCGGTCCATCATCTCAAGCGTGGCAGGAATGATGCCTGCTGCCACAACTGCGGAGACAGAAGCTCCTGCCGATTCAATCGTGTCGTAGACGACGAGCATTGTCTTGACAGCTTCCGGTTTGCGGCGGATGCGTACGGTGACCTCGGTCACGATACCAAGTGTACCTTCTGAGCCGATCAGAACACCACGGATATCATAGGAAGGCGCAGATTCAGTTGGACCTCCGCAGTCAATCACGTCGCTGTTTGCCAAAACAACGCGCATTCCGAGCACGTGGTTTGTGGTCACACCGCATTTGACGCCATGCGGTCCACCGGAATTTTCCGCAATGGTGCCGCCCATTGTTGCGACTTTTTGACTGGCGGGATCCGGAGCATATTCATAACCATGCTTGGCCAGTTCTTCCTGGAGATCGAGATTGAAAACACCTGACTCGACAACAGCGTACTCGTCGGGAATATTGACCTCAAGGATTCGGTTCATTCTCGAAAGCTCAATGATAATCCCGCCTTGAACAAGGACCGATCCGCCACTGAGGTTGGTGCCCGAACCGCGTGGAGCGAAGTGAATCTTCTCGTCGACACAGAGATACACTATTTTGCTCACTTCCTCGGTGGAGGAGGGAAAGACTACGGCATCTGGCTCACCAGTCATGAGCGAAGCGTCATATTTGTACGGAATCAACTCTGAGCGGCGCCACAGTAGATTGTCCGTCCCGACAATGTCGCCGAGCAATCGTCTTATTTTGGGTTGGAGCATTGGCTTCACACGTTTGAAAAGACACCCTCAGCGGCCTGGGCTGCCGAACCTTCAGGGAACTTGGCCCCTTCCATGTTCAATGCTTCTTCGAGCGCATTAAGGACTAGTATGACATTTTCCTTCCTGCTCGAGTGTCCCATCAGGCCAATTCGCCATATTTGCCCCTTGTTGGGGCCCAGTCCGCCGCCGATTTCGATGCCGTATTTGCTGAGCAATCGCCTTCGTATTTTGAGATCGTCGATTCCTTTGGGTATTGTGACGGCATTGAGCATCGGCAGACGCCGTCCGTCTTCCGCAAAGAAGTCGATGCCGAGAGTCTTGAGGCCCGTTTCAAGAGCGTGGTGATTGACATAATGTCGCTCGAAACGTTGACGGAGTCCTTCTTCCTGAATGATCCGGAGCGATTCGCGCAATGCATAGATCATACTAACAGGGGCCGTGTGGTGATAAACACGATCCTTGCCCCAGTATTGCTCGACCATTGTCATGTCCAGATACCAGCTCTGGACTTTTGCCTTGCGCTTGTGAATTGCATCCATCGCCCGCGGGCTAAACGATATCGGCGAAAGGCCTGGAGGGCAGCTCAGACATTTCTGCGTTCCGCTGTAGCAGAGATCGACCTCCCATTCGTCCAGTTTCACAGCGATTCCACCCAGTGATGTCACAGCATCCATGAGAAGGAGCGCACCATTGTCATGCGCGAGTCTGGATATTTCCTCGATAGGCTGGCGCACGCCTGTTGAAGTCTCGGCGTGAACAATGGCGACTAACTTGAATTTCCCTTTCTTCAAAGCGCGTCGAACGTCTTCGGCGTCGATTGATCGACCCCATTCGGCTTCCACGCGCGTCACATTCGCGCCGCAGCGCTCAGCAACGTCACACATCCTCTTGCCAAAGACCCCATTGACACAGACCAGCACATTGTCGCCATGCTCTACGGAGTTTACAAAACAAGCCTCCATGCCAGCACTGCCGGTAGCTGAGACTGCGATGGTCAACTTGTTCTTCGTTTGAAAAACGAACTGAAGCAGCTCGTTCACTTCGTTTAGGATTTCCAGAAACTCCGGATCCATGTGACCAAGTAACGGCTTAGAGAGTGCGTCAAGCACTCGTGGATGTACGTTGCTCGGACCCGGGCCGAGGAGCACGCGGGATGAGGGATTGAGTTCACCGTATGTCTTCTGCATATTCCTGTCTCCCGAACGATATTAAAAAGGCACTTCGTATGGCGAGTGGCCGATACAAGAGGCCACTGCCATTCTAAGTAAGGCAATATGGGGAGTCAAGGAAAAGGGAAGAGTTGATTGGTAGACCAAGCTGCTGGGACATCAGTCGGCAGACGCACTTCGCGAACAACTCCTTGTGGCCGTGAGTCACTGTTCAAAGAAAATGAGCGATGCTGAAGAATATGGGTTCAATCTCATAGACGGTGTATTTCAGAAGAGGCTATTGACAACCGCCCGGTCTCACCCAAATACAGAGGGCGGCGCTGCCTGCCAGAGACCAACATATCGACTCAAGGAGAATAGCGAGGCAGATTTGTAGGTTGCGGAATCAGGACTCAGTTTACCATAAGGCGAGGATTGACAGCTGCCGCTATGAGAATTACAATCTGAGTTATTGGTGCTCGAAGGTTAATGTTCCCGGCACTGTGTTCAAGATTCAGTCGCTCTCAATCTCAATTGGACAGAAGGTTGCCGACGTCTCGCCGGACCTAATGAGGTGCGATTACGATGTCTTTCGTGCGACTGGTTCTCCTTTCTGGCTTGGCATGTCTTCCACTAACATTTGCCTGGGGAGGAGGCGCGGAAATGAGATCACCATTGCTTGCGGGTAGTTGGTACGAGGGAACTAGAGAGGCACTGGCAGCCCAGATTGACGGTTTCCTCGAGAAAGTTCCAGACCAGAAGATCGATGGCCGAGTTGTCGCTCTGATCAGTCCGCACGCTGGTGTCGTGTACTCGGGGCAAACGGCAGCTTACGGTTATAGGTTGCTCAAACAACAGAGTGTCAAGCGTGTCGTGCTTCTCGGTCCGTCGCACCGAGAACCGTTGAGCGGCGCATCCATACCTGTGGCGAAGGCTTTTGTCACTCCTCTCGGTGCGGTTCCACTTGATCGAGAAGCCTGTGATAAGCTTGTTGCCTCCGGCGTTTTCAAGCCTGACCGCAACAACCAGCAGGCGGAGCATTCTCTTGAGATTCAATTGCCCTTCTTGCAGCGCGTTCTTGATGAGTTCCTGCTTGTTCCGATCATGGTTGGCCATCTGAGCGCCGGGGATGCCTCGAAATTGGCCGAGAGAATCAAGCCGTTGTTGGATGATGAAACAGTCCTTGTTGCTAGTTCCGACTTCACCCACTATGGGGAAATGCACGGTTATGTGCCGTTTTCTGAGAATATCCGCGAGAATCTAGTGAAGCTAGACGGCGGCGCAACGGATTTCATACTCAAGAAGGATTCGGAAGGATTCGTCAAGTATCTGGAAAAGACAGGAGCCACCATATGCGGTTCAATGCCGATAGAGATGATGCTGTGTTGCTTGCCGGAAGAAGCTGCGGGTCGGCAGATTCACTATTCCCTATCGGGTGACATGACCGGCGGTTTTTCGATGAGTGTCAGCTACGTTTCCGTAGCGTTCTTTCTGCCGGAGACCAAGGCGAAATGAGATGCCGTGTGTTCAGAATCGTTGGGCATCTGATTAGTGTGGCTCTCATTTGCACTGTTTGCATTCAAAGTGGAGCTGAGGAACCGAATGAATCGTCTTCATCTGAAGCTGAAAGGAAAACGGAGCCAGCAATGAACAATCAGCCGGAGAAGGAGCTTTCATCCGCGGCACAGAAACAGTTGCTTCAGATTGCGAGAGGAGCGGTCGAGGCGGCGGTTAGAGGTGGGAAGCCACCGTCTGTGGAAATCGAAAATGAAGAGCTGGGACTTCTTCGTGGCGTGTTTGTCACACTTACCAGTCACGGCAAATTGCGAGGCTGCATCGGTCGTTTTGAGGCTGACCTTCCTGTTGCGAGGATTGTGAGTGAGATGGGAGTTGCTGCTGCCACGCAGGACTATCGTTTCTTGACCACACCCATCACACCAGAAGAGCTGTCGGATATCAATATTGAGATTTCGGTGCTATCCCCGTTAAAGAAGATCGAAAATCCCCTCGATATCGTTCTCGGTCGTCATGGCATCTGTATCCGCCGAGGCAATCGCTCTGGAACGTTTCTGCCACAGGTTGCAACGGAACACAGCATGTCCAAGGAAGATTTCCTGTCAATGTGTTGTTCGCACAAGGCCGGTCTTTCTCCAGATGCATGGAAAGATCCGGAAACCGACGTCTACATTTATGTGGCGCAGGTCTTCAGTGAGGAATCCAAACACGAGTAGTTGTGTGCGCAAAGCGTGTTTCGATATCATTTCCAGCCCCATAGGTAAGATTTTCGCAGCTCTATCTGACGTCGGGGTCTGTATGGTTGTGGTAAATATCACAACATTACGCCAGGCGTATCAAGTTGCTTTTCGTCTGAGAGTCGAATTGATGGGTCGTTCGGCGAAAGAACTGAGCAGTTTTCGTCGTGAATTAGAGGCTTATTTTGCCACTGGCCTCAAGAGGTTTAGTTCGAAACCTGATCTGACCGGGATGACGGAGTTCGATAGAAGCGTTTCAGGAGAAGTGATGCGCATTCCCTATGGAAGAACGGCCTCATATGGCGACATTTCTCGCAGGATTGGAAGGCCAAAAGCTGCCAGAGCAGTAGGCTCGGCGAATGCTCGAAATCCTGTGCCACTGATAATCCCGTGTCATAGAGTGATCTTGAGCAACGGGAGTTTTGGACAATATGGCGGTGGAAGAGCAATGAAGAAGTGGCTTTTGGACCTGGAATCGGTGTGAAAATAGCGAATAAATGTCAGTTGACGACCTCTGACCGGTGTGATACTATTCTAGTGAGGAAGATTTTGAGGTTGTGGAAGTTCGTTTTTGTAGTACGTCGTTGTAGGGATGTTTTGGGCGTTCCTTAGGGGGAGTGTGAGTAATGCATTGGGAAAAGTCCGTGCAGGACATGCGGAATGATCTCCATCGTCTGGAAGAGTTTGACACTGTCTCGCCATTTTCCCGCACTTTCTATCAATTGATCTGTGACTGGATTGAAGAGTGCGGCCCTATTAGTGCAAGGCTTCAGGAAGCATATGCAAAGTTCCTGTCTATCGAAGTGAAGCGTCACCAGTCTGTCTGCGACAGCGGTGATAAGTCGCGTGTGCCCATTATTGAATCGATAAGCGTTCGCTACCGCGCTGAGCCTGCTCTGAGAAGCCTTGTTCAGCAATTAGAAGCCATTCCGAGCGACGTGACCCGACAGGAGAGTCTGAGACAACTTGTTCTTGCCGAGTGCTACCATGAGTTTGGGGAAGATGAGAAAGTGATCGGAGCACTTCGTGCGGCAATTGCTACTGGTTCAGATCATCCTGTAGTTCACTTTGGGCTTGGCTATCATTTGTACATGCTGTCTCTGAAGCGACACAGCCGGTACGATCCTGTATCGAACCGCTACACCATCGAGTACTGGTGTGGCTTCCAGAGGCTATGTGAACAGGCAATCGAGTCCTTTAAGACTGGTTTCAGTGATTCACCCTTTGACGCACAGCTTCATTGGTGGATCGGATGTGTTCAGGAGTCACTGGGGAAGATGGGCGAGGCCCGTGACGCGTATGGCAAAGCAAAGGAAATAGATCCTTCTGGCCTTGGTGTCGAAGCTGAAAGCCGATTGGCGAGTATGCCGCAGCCAATTCTCGATGCTGATTCACCGGAAGAAGCTGAACGTTTGAGCCAACTACCTCCGATTTCCAACGAAGAACTGGCAAAGGTTACTCGACTACTGAAGAAGGCTCGCAATATCAGTGACTTCATGCCCGGCAAGTCTCCGCAATCATAGACAGTCCTGTCGGGGAAGTGTGGTCATGTGTATCCAGTGAAGCAGGCGGGCAGTTGCCCGCCTGTTTTCTTTTTGACTTGCATATCACCATTTGTCACACTTGCTTCGAGCTTTGCCATGATATTGGCTATAACAGATGCGACTGTATTCATACATTGACAGCTTTTCTATCAGGTGTAAATCCCCGGGGAAAGACGATGGAACGTTCAATTCAGCGCTTGATCTCAGCGATGGCGGAAATGACTATCATCGATGCTCACGAGCATATGCCGTCGGAAGCTACAGTGAATTCCCGTCCGGCGGATATATTCACGCACATCTTTGCTCACTACACGATTACCACTGCGATGAGCGCGGGAGGTCCTGATCGTGAGTTTCTACACGATCTAAGTATTCCCGTAGAGAAGCGTTGGAAAGCATTCTCTCCCTATCTTGATGCTATCAGGGACAGCGGCTACGCTCGTGCTGCTCAGGTAACAGCCCGCGAACTGTATGGCATCGATGATATCAATGATTCGAATTATCTTGATCTGCAACAACGTCTTCAGGAGCGCAACAAGCCGGGGCTCTTTGACTGGATTTTCGACGAGAAATGCCACATCGAGACTGTTCTGAATCAAGGCGAATGGATGGACGGCATATCAAGGCCAGTTCTTGGAATGGACAAGTTGGCACTATGTCACAACGATCCGGGGAAAGCCAGGCTGAGGGCAGATGAAATCGGCATTGATCCGGAGCGCGGCATAGGCGATTTTCACGAGTTCATCGACGCGGCCCTGGAGGAAGCTAGAGCTGCCGGCTACTGGGGAATCAAGATCGGAGCGCCGATCCCTGTTGATTCTCTCAGTGATGAAGATGCATTCCGGATATTCTTGAAGTTCATGGAAAACAAAGCTGTAGAAAAAGAGTGGCATGCTTTCAACCTGTGGGTGATTCACTACGTGATGCGAGTTGCGCCGAAATACGGATTTGTTGTGGCATCACATTGCGGCATATGTTGGTGCAATTGGGCTGACTTCAGCCCGCGCAGGCCGACCAGCATGATTCCTCTGCTTGAGAAATATCGAGAGACCCGTTTCGATCTCTACCACGCGGGTATCCCGTACGTGCGAGAGATGGCGGTAATCGCAAATTCCTACCCCAATGCCCATGTCAATCTTTGCTGGTGTCACCAGATTTCGCCGCATATGACAGAGCACTTTCTCAACGAATGGATTGATCTCATTCCGACGAACAAGATCATAGCATTCGGCGGTGACAATCCTTTTGCACCGGAGAAAACGTACGGTGCACTCGTGGTGGCTCGCGAGAACATTGCTCGTGCCCTTGCCGTCAGAATCAAGCGGGGAACGATGACGGAAGAACGAGCGGTAGATATCTGCAGGGACTGGTGTTACAACAATCCCAAAAGAATCTACGGGCTCTGATAAGGTCATACCTCATACGTAGTTCTCGCGCCTTTCTGGAGATGATGATCTTTCGAGGTGGAGTTGCACGACTGTTGATCCTCTTGTCATTGCCGCGAATCCTTCCATCGTCAACTCCAAGGAAAAATCGATGAGCTCGAAATACCCCGAAATCAGTGCATCGAGTCTGCCACGGACAGCAACTTGATTTGAATGTAGCAGATAGCTAACATGAAGATTTGGAATATGACCCGTCGCAAAGGGATTTCCGCCAACAAATGTCCAAACTTCATCAGCTTTCCACACTCGAAAAGCGTGCTCTCCTGCATTCAGATGATCCCGACAAGGAAACGCTTCTCGTTCATGCGGAATCGTTCCTTCAGGATGGACGACTGTACGACGCGCTCGATTTCTTTGAAAAAACGCGCGACCACGACGGTCTGGATCGTGTTAGAGACGCGGCTGTGGAGAAAGGTGATGCTGGTCTTCTCGCTTGGATGGATAAGAACAACCTTTCGGAGATATCCTCGGACCAGTGGATCGATGCAGGTGAAAACGCTTTGAAGTCTAGCAAGTTCAAATATGCCGCTCGTGCGTTTAGGTTGGGAGGAGATGAAAGACGGGCAAACGAAGTGCTTGAAGAAGTTGACCAGCAGACGCCATCCGAAAAGGTTGTGCGGGAAGAGGAGTAGAACCACTGTGGACGAAATCACCCGCTATACCCCAAACACCGAAAAGCGGTTCAGGGCGATCATTTGTGAAGTGACTTTTCGAGAATGTTGCCATCTGATGGCTTCGTCGCGTCATGTTATCGATCCTTGCTTTCTACCGAAGGGACTTCACGACATTGGGTCAGAACGCATGCTCGCCAGTCTTCAGGAGCAAGTAGACCAGGTAGATCCGGAGCGCTATTCTCACACTCTCCTGGCATACGGCCTCTGCAACAATGGTGTTGTAGGCCTAGAAGCCACGCGAACACCGATTGTTATCCCAAGAGCGCACGATTGCATCACGTTCTTCTTTGGTTCCAAGGAACGATATCAGGAGTACTTCGAGGCGAACCCGGGCACGTATTTTGAGACCACGGGCTGGCAGGAACGGAATTTCCTCGATCCAAATCAGGAGCTACCTCAGCAGGGCGGGCGCCCAGGCTCAGGTAACGATAAGGTCGGCGAAGGGATTATGAGTCAGCTCGGGCTAAACGACACGTACGCCGATTATGTGGAGAAATATGGTGAGGAGAATGCGAAGTTCATTCTCGAAACGACCGGCGACTGGGTGAAGAACTACTCTCAGTTTACCTATATTACAATGTGTGTCGCCGACGACCAACGCCATCAGGAGGCAGTCCGCGCTGAAGCGAACAAACGTGGCTGGAGGTACGAGGAGGTTGGGGGTGATATCTCTCTGTTGCACAAGTTGTTCAATGGAGAGTGGAATGACCAGGAATTTCTGGTAGTCCCGGTTGGCAAGAAACTTGTCGCGAAACATGACGGTTCCATTGTTGGATTCGAATAGCAAGGAGCAGATATGTCTATTGGTTCAGGACGAAGATTCAATTGGCGGACCGCGATTTTCGTGATTCTCGCCCTTTTTGTAGGTCTCATGATTGTCGGTAAGGTGATCAACAGCATAACGTATCCTGTTGTCCCCGCCGAAGCTTTCTTTCCGCCGGAGGCCAAAGCGCTATTCGGCGCGACGCTTTCAGATACGGATCAAGGGTTGCTCGCTCTTATGCGCGACTTGAGAGCCGTTCAGGAGGCGAAAGAAGGAAGGGGCGCTAGAGCAAGGAATTTTCTGTCCAGCTTGTCTGGAGCGATGAACATCGAACAAAGCCTCCCCATTGTCCACACCGTTGGCTTCTGGTTCGAGAATGACGATGACGAAAACGGCTCTTTCCTTTCCGCACGCAGCATGTCCCATTCTGTTATTTTTGGAAGATGGAGTTTTGGTTGTCAGCCTCCTCCAGAAGGTTTTCAGAAAGAGGAGTACATGGGCGAGAAGATGCTGACACGAACAACTGACGGCGAAACGGCGGCTCTGACGCTGTCAGATAACAATTTCATCATTGGCAACGACCAAGACGTTGTGAAGAGGGTCGTCGACAAACTCAAGAGCGGTGAAGTAGGCCTGGACGTTCCTGGTGAACTTGGGACGGCATACAGTCAATACTCCGATATTTACCCGTTTGTGGTTGCAGTCAAGAACGAAGGGAGAGAACTCGTCACGTTCATTGAGAGACTCGTAGCACCGATGTTCTCTGAATCCCAACAGATAGAGGACATGGCCGCCTTCATCGAAAACATCGCCGAACACAAGCTCCACGAAATAGAGATGGTAGCTGGTGGATGCGAGGTTGCATCTGCAGAACGGTTTGAGGCGACCGGCTTTCTGGTTTGCTCCGATGCCGGGGTTGCGAAAACCCTAGCTGAGGT
>Ga0180433_10009149_pt1 | contig 12174 bp, 9 predicted proteins | sample SS_ome_8_FD_132980 | JGI IMG/M metagenome (GOLD analysis project Ga0180433, IMG submission 132980) | Hypersaline lake sediment archaeal communities from the Salton Sea, California, USA - SS_1_D_1 metaG | ecosystem: Environmental > Aquatic > Non-marine Saline and Alkaline > Hypersaline > Sediment... | reverse complement strand
TACTGCACGGCTTTGTCAAACAGAGCCTTTCCGTCGCCCTTATCACGGTCCCAGCCTGCACGTTTTATACAGTCTCCCAGAGTTGGCATTGTGACCCTTTCTACAGAAAATCAATATAATACGGCTGATCCTCGTCAACCAGATCGCGCACCGTGTCGCGTTGCGGCTCAACAAGTTGCATGTCCACGTCGTAGCCGTCCCGCAGGATTGCCAGATTGCACGAATGCCCTGACCGAACGTGCTTGAAATTTCCCCACATACGACCGAGAGGCCAAAGCAGCGCCTCATCACCTGTAAGCTCCCCAAGATCAACAAGGCCATTGATGATCCGGGCCATGTCAACTTGCAGATAGGTCGAAAAGACGTTGCACATGCGTCTTTCAGCGACCCACTTTAACTCGTTGATTCTGGACGGTCTGAGCAAATCCTTTTTGAATGATTCAAGGGGCGGCACATAGTAGTCGTTTCCAGGCGCATAGATCGCCCTGTCCGTAATCCCGAACTTCGAGGTTGCCTCTAACTTCGGCCATCGGCCCTGCACGATCTCAATTAGCTGTGATCGGGTTATTCGCGGGCTTCGAGCGTACATTTTACACCTCTTTTTTATCGCAGATTTTGAAAAGTTCCCGGCCTATCTGGTTCGAAGGCTTCCCCCTAAATTTATCCCGCGTGGCCAGATCATTTTTCAGCCGGTCACATGTGCCGCACTGGACTTTGCAATCTTCACACGACTTTTCCATGTTGCCCCACCTCCCGCTGTTTTTTGATCCACCGCAGTTTTGCCCTGCCGAATTTTCGGCGCAGCCGGATGAATTTATCGACGTTGCCCGAATGATATGCTTCAGTCGCTTGCTTTTTGAGCCAAATAAGTCTGGTCATCATAGTTCCCCCTTGATATCCAAGTACCATTTCTTCACTGTCTGGGCGCTCGGTGTGCCTTTACCGGCAGCGAATTTGTAGATGTGGCCGTCGAAGGTGCGTGTACCGGCTGAATTGTTGCCAACATAAAGATCGTTTCCAGTGTCGTCCTCTGCCGCCCCTGTGGGTGTGCTATTGTCAAGCGATACCTCGGACCCGTTCAAATATAAAGTTGGATCGTTATTTGTTGAACTGCTATCGTAGATAAATACAATATGGTTACGACTACCTATTGGAATTGATGCTGTTGAGGTATCCCAAATACCGTCATCACCAGTAAACCTCTGCACAAATCTTAACCGACTATATCCACCAGATTCGGAAAAAAGTTGCAACTCCCATCCAGTACCTCCTGCTCCGTCTTTATCAAACAACCGTCCAGTGCTATTTTCACCATCGCTATCCGGCTCAATGATGCAGCTAATCCACCCACCGCCGTCGAAGATGTTCTGGATGGTCGTGGCATCTGTCACTTGCACGTAATCGTCGGACCCATCAAAGTCAGTACCTGTGCTATCTGACGTACCGCTGGCGTTGTCCGTTGCATGGTTACCGTTTCCGCTGATATCAAGAAATTGCGTGGCATTCATAGCCGTGTCGGTCAGTGGCAAGCTGATCCGTGTCTGCGTCCGAACCACCTGCGGCGTTGCGCCCTGCGGCCCTGCGGCATACAGTGCGGCGATTTGCTGAGTGGTGAATTGATCGTTTTCGAGGATGCGGATATCGGTGAGGTAGCCTGAAAAGTAATTGGTGACACCACGTTCTCCGATATTGTCCAGTATAATTTCTGTTTCTGTCAGGGCATTATATGTACCGTCCATTGTTAATGAGCCGCCGTCCTGATACATGGTAACTGCACCTGCTGTTACGTTCACGACATAATGGTGCCAATTAGTATCATCGACAGTCAGTGGGGCATATGCCTGATCGAGATTGGTGTCAGTTTCAAAAGACAACCTTCCGTTACTGTCAAGCATTATAAAATCTTTTGAATTACTTGGCCCTCCAAAAACAACGAGATTACTTCCGGTCGCTGTCTTTTTTGCCCAAAAGCTGATCCCGATATCTTGCGGGTTGAACGTGGTCGATGTAAACTGCGCTGAATCATCGGTGCCGTCGAGTTTCATGCACTCACCGATCAGGTCAGTCCCATCATTCGTGCCATGCAGACTTCCACCGTGATCGGCAAAGTTTTTGCTCAAAGGCCAGTAGTGGGAATAACCGTCAGGGATATCGCCCTGATGGTAGGAAAGTGCTTCTGCGGCTGAAAGCGCCCTGCCTTCGTAGATAACAACATCTGCAAGGAGGCCGTCGAAATAATTGTCTTCACCAGACTCTCCAAGTTTACCAAAAGTGATAGACGTATCAGTAATTGTTGAATCGGCCATCGGAATAGACACACCATCTTGATACATTGATACCGTTCCAGACGATGAACTGATAACATAGCTGTGCCAATTTGTATCGTCTGTTATTGATGTGTAGGCGTAATCACCGTTGGTTGAAGTTTCGATAACCAACGGCTTGCTTGCCTGAAATTTGACATGATTGATAGCAACGGCCCCGCTGCCGAAAATGAAATAAGTTGTTCCACTCGCTTCTTTTTTCGCCCAAAATGCTAACGAAAACGTCTGCGGATTGAATGTTGTGGAAGAAAACTGGATAGAGTCAGTTTCGCTCGCTTCAAAATCAGCCCCATGATTCCTGAGATCGGCCCCGTAGATCGTCGCGGTCAGGCCGGAGCCTGAGAGGTCTTGAGTTTGGATTTCTTTCAGGTAAACGTCATCTATCTCGAATGCTATTCCATTAAACCCACCCATCAGGCCGATTACTATATAAGTTTGACTTGCGGTAAAATTCCCCGTAAAAATGCTTTCCGTGCCTGTCGGAGTCAATGACACGTTGTTGGCTGAATTTGCGGGATTCGTAGATGTGCCCGCATATATAGTTGTCGATGCGCCTGCATTAAGTCGCGCTTTTAAAGATATGTAGTAGCTTTTTCCAACAGTAGTTTTTCCGGTCAAAATCATATATTCAGTGTCACCATCACCGAGCATATAGGCTTTACCGGCAACGGTCGTATCTACGTCAAAGGTGCCAAGAGTTGCACCTGTCCAATTTCCGGCACCTGAGAAATCTTTATCTGTGCCTGTAACAAGCTCAGTTCCCACCCCCTGACTCGCTACATCAAGCGGCCAGTGTGCGGCGTAGCAGGGCGAAGCGATCAGGATTGCGAAAAGTATGAAAAGGAGTTTTTTCATCGTTGTACCCCCGAATTGTAAGCGTTGGATATCAGGTCGATCTCGGTTGCGGTTAGGACGTGGTTAAAGACCATGACAAATTCGATGTTGCCCTCAGCATAATCAGACCCATTTCTTCCAATATGCACATCTGCCGTAAGGTTTTCCATAGCAACATAAGATCCCGCCTGAACATTTGTGTCGTCAACTTGAACGCCATCAATATAAATAACGATACCCGAACTGGCACCGCTGCCGCTGTATGTTGCTATTAATGTGATCCATGATCCCTCGTAATCAGTGATGGCCGTTTCATACCTTCTCCCGATGTAGCAATTATCAACGCTTTCATCGAAAAATCTGATTTGCAAATCGTCGTTTGCGTTAGTCTCAAAAATCCATTCTGCGTCGGTGTTATAGACACCCTTCGCAGCGACTTTGAACTTAGTCGCATCATCCATCTTTACCCGCGCCACAACGGAAAAGGCTGAATCAGAACTACCGTCACCGAATGACAGTGAATCTTTATCCGCTATCAGTAGATAATCCGCACTCCCATCAAACGCCAGCGCCCGATTGCTGTTGCCGTGGGAGTCGGTTGTCCAGTTGATCGCGCCGGAAGTGGTTGCACCGTAGAGTGAAGCGTGATTGCCGTTGCCTGAAAGGTCGGCAACCTGCACCGGATATAAATGTACTGCATCTAAATAGCAGATATCACCAACCGCACCGCCAGATGATAGATTGCCGATATATAGATTCGCATTTGTATCTGCTGCGGTTATATACGTAGTTTTCTGCGTCCACGCATCTTTTTCGGTCCCTTGAACAATATTTGATACAGAACCAAGAGTCCCGTAAAGACCCGGATCACCGGTGGGGATATAGAATCGAGTTGAAAAGTAATATGTAGCGCCGTCAACTGTTGAAGTGGTATAATTGTGAGATCTTGATGCGTCAGCCGTTGCAACTCCCTTTAAGCAATAATCATCTGCGCCACCAGAAGACGAACCGGGGTCTGCACCAGAATCAACGCGGGATTGAGTATAGTTTGCTGCCGTCCATCCTGTTAGGTCGGTAGTAAACTCGCTATTTGATATTTGATCCGTACCATTTGATAGATACTTCTCCGCGCACTTGATATGCAGGACGCATCCCGGTATCTGAGTAAACTCTGCGGCATAGGCGTACCACGCAATGCCGACGATAAGAGCGATAACGCCGCATATAATGGCAATGTTCTTGTATTTTTTCATCAGTTATCACTCCTTGATACCTCATACCACTCTGTTTCGCCATTGTCCCAGATAAGCTGAATTGTATCCCCCTTGCCAAGAGTCATCGCAGCAGCACCGGCAAGTTGTGCATTGCAGTTGTCCGCTATCTGCACAGTGTTCGCGTCAGACGTTCCCTGAATAATTATCATCTGACCATCAAACGCTCCGTTTTCAATGGCAGGATCAACGTCAAGCACTACTGCGCCACCACTTCCGACAACACGGGTAATGGTATTATCTATTGTAATCGTGGAATCATCTAATCTTGCCTGATCGGAAGATGGAGTAAAACCGAAGCATTTTGTTTGTCTTGTATATTCAGGATCGGTAAACTCATATTCGACATTGCTTACCCATGATCCGGTTTCGTAACCGTCAATGGTAATTCCCCCACCATCTCCTATCCTGATTCTGACCTTGTCTGCGTTATCATCTCCGTCATCGGCCCACATTTCAAGGATCGCGGCTTCCCCCTCAAGTCCACGGAGAATCTGCTTGAACGTGTCCACCCCGCCAGTACCGTCAGATTCGGAGTAGAGCTTTACAATCCATTCGCCATCGATGAGATATACGCTGCTTTGTTCTGTACCATCAGACGCAGACGAAGATACGAATTGATAACCACTGACCGTCACACCCGCATCTTCACCGTAGTCGGTTGGATCGATAAGGTTGACCTTGGCCCCGAGGGAAATGGTATCGTCTGCGCCGACCGTGGCAAACGGAACTGTGCCGGTTCCGGCGTTGTCCACGAATTGGAGCCACTTGGAGTTTAAAAACTTCACATTCTGGCTATCATCGATATGAACGGCCTCTGCCCCACCGGTAATAAGTGAGAGTTTGTCAGCCGCAGACCATCCAACACCAGTGTCAGGATCGGCTTTATTTGGTACGAGTGTCGGATTGGTGGATGTTGCCGCTTCGTTTAATATCGATGGCCCCGCCGCATTTTCACCCGATAAAGATACGCCCAATGAAATGGTATCAATATAACCAGTGCCGTCGATATAAGCGTCCTTAAACTCTTTTGAGGAGCTGCCAATATCATAGGTGTCGTCAGTGTCCGGTATAAGCGAAAAACGAACATCGCCGTTACACGGCTTGCACGGAGGGCCAGCGAATGCCTGCACCGTGATTAACAGCAAAAATATTGTAACGATCAGTTTTTTCATGTCGCCCTCCCCATTACTTTTTCACCACTGTAACCACGATAGTTACGGTTGTTCCGCTGAAACCCGTCAGCGTATATGTCGGAGTCGTACCGTAGACAATGGGCCAGAATGCCGTCGGCTGCTTGATCTCCCCGCTTGTCGCTGCCGTGGTCGTCATGGTAAATAGCTGCGTCCCAAGCTCTGAGTTGATCGTAAAGGTCATGGCATCGTCGCCGGTCGAATAGATTTCAACCGCGTAGAGATATCCTCCGGCCAGACGTTCATGCAGGGCCACAGCCGAGGCGTTAGCCGTAAGAGTGAGGGTCTCGCTGATAAGAATCGTTGGTCGCTCTGAATAACCTTGCACTCCGGCCATGGCGGTCCCTGCAAGCAGCGCAAATGCCAGCAGGATAAAAAGAATTCGTTTCATGGGGCCTCCTTAATAATTTATTGGGTTGCTAACCTTCGATACATTTTTTTATAGCCTCAAGGGCCTCTGTGTCCGCATGGTTTTCGGACAGCGCCGTCATGGCGTCCAACCTGCGCCGCCCCCTGACGCCCTTTATTTTTACCCCTTCAAGCTGGGCCACCGTGTAACCGGTGTTGAGAAACATCGGGGATTCCGGCTGCTTTTCTGTTTCATGTGAAACGCTTTCGTCCTTCGGCGGGCCGATATACTTCTCGGATTCGTGCGTCTTTACAAACCTGCCTGCGGGGCCTCCCTCTTTCGGCGGGCCATCGTCTCGGTATTGCAGCCAGCGCTCCCCCTTGCCGTCAAGGTCTTTAAAATAGACAACAAAGTTCTTTCGCGGCTCCCCGCTGGTGGATGTGAGTTCGTGTTCGCTTGAAATCTCGCCGCCCATTTCCGCGACCGCCTCTGTAAAAGCGTCCCATGTGGCGGCAAACCGCAAAAGGTTAAGGCTTACAGGCTTGCCCGCTTTCTTTTCGTCCTCGATTTCCTCCGTCTCTTCGACCGGCGCGGCCTCTTCGGCTTTCGCCCTGGTCAAGACCGTCTGCTTGATGCCTTTCCACTCCGTATGCTCTTTGACGGTGGCCCTGACGTCGTAGGTCTGGCCGGTTTCAAGGACGTGTCTCGATGATACCCACGTAAAGACATTGCCTTTGCGATCCTCAAGCAGATGCCAGTATGTTGTCCCGTAGAGTCCCTCTCGCGGGACAACCCTCTGGACGGTCAGGCCCGCGAAATCGCTCCTTACGGCCACCTCCCCCTGCCACTCGGACGGCTTCTTGTCTCTCCGCGCTTCCTGCCGTAGTTTCTCGCGGGTGTAGCCCATGACAATCCATGAGGCCAGCTCGACGTGCCTGGGATCGACAGCCGCACCCTGCGCCAGGGTGGTAAGGTTATGCTCAAAGTCGTTGATCTCGTCCTGTTCTGACAGCCCTTGCGCCCATTCAAGGGCCTTTTCGGCTGTCGCCTTATCCTCGTCGGTGACCTTGATCTTATTCTGGTCGCTTGCAGCGGCCTCGCTGGTCGGCATACTGCCGTCCATGTCGGCTTCTTTCCGTGATAGAAAACCATCCTGCCGGACCAGTGCGGCCAACCGTGGCAGGAACCAATCGAGGCCGATCCCGCTGCCCCGCTTTACGCCGCCGCCGAATTCGTCCTCAAAAGCATCCCCGCCGTACTCGACGTTGATAAACTCCATCAACTGGCCCATCATTTCCGCTCTCTGGGCCATTTTCTCGGCGTTATCGGTGCCCAGGAAATCTTTTATACAGGTGGAGCCGATCTGCTTGTGATCGCCGTCGGCGTTTCGCAGAACGTATGTCTTTTTGCGCCGCCGATTATATCCGCAGTGGTCGCAGTTGTTGTCCGCGTCCCGGTACTTTTTCGGCAGGTCCTCGCCGGGAACGCCTCGGATTATATTGCCCTCTTCCAGGTGGTCGAGGGTGGCCACAAACGACCAGCCCTTGATTTTCGGGACCTTGCCGACGATCTTGACGTGTCGCTCCTCGACCACAACGCCGGAATAATCCCAGCCGCGAGCCTTGTAGCCCTCCAACTCCTCCGGCAAAACCCGCTTTTTTTCGTGGAAGAAATTCTCGCTATGCGGGCTGGTCATGGTGTCTTTGGTCACAAGATGGGTTGTGCGGGACTCTCCCCACTCGACCTCCAGCGGCTCCATGCCCAGGCGCTTTGCCTTTTTGTTCAGGCGCTTTAGCTCTTTCTCGATCTTTGCAACGCCCGCAGGCGGGACCCAGGCCTCGCCCTCGGTCGGCACCTGCTTCTGCTCGTCGGTTTCGGCCTCAACGGCAGGCTCTTCCTCCCCGGCTTCCTCTTTCTCTTGGGCCTCGACTTCTGCGGCTTCCTCCGTCCCAGCCTCTTCCACGTCCTCGATTTCGGTGGGCTGCGTCAGGTCTGGATATTCGGCCAGGACCTCTGCCGGGACATCCTTTCCAGCCTTGACGGCCTCCGCAACGTGCCACTGGTGATCGAGGCGCTTTCTGGTGACGGGATCTGTAACCGTGCGCCACTGGCCGTCCGCTGCGGCCTTGAATTGCCACATACCGCTTACGACCTTGGCCTCCTGGCCGTTCAGGTCTGCAACGGAGTCGTCGGGGGCGATGGGAATATCTTTACCGGGAGGATAAGCCTTTTCGACTGACTTCTCCAGCGTAATCTGCCACGGTTCTTTGGCCGTTTCCTCGGCCTCGGCTGGCGCCTCTTCGCTTGCCGCTTGAGGCTCTTCCTCGGCTGTCTCGGCCTTGCCCTTAAAAGGCTCTGCCTGATCTTTGATGATTACGCCGGTCTCCCCGTCGCCAAAATCGACCTTATATACCGGTATATTCTGGTTTGTTATCGTCCCGGTCCCGGTAATTTTGCCACGGACAAGGCCGTCGGTGATCCAATCGCCCTTTTTGAACTCGACAGGGGGAGTCTCTTCTGTCTCGGTTTCAACTGGGGTTGTAGGCTCTTCATCCTGGGTTGAAGCCTCTCCAGCCCCCTCGACGTCCTCGATCTCGGCGGGTGCATCCTCGGCCTCTTTCGAAAATTTGTCTATCTCGAATTGTGTCAGGTAGTGATGGAGTCCAAAATCAAAAAGCTCCTGGGTGGTAAACGGAATCCACGACTTACCGTCTTCAGAGGGCCTGCCTGCGTACTGGATATCTTCATCGCCAGCCGTTTCGTCGGCGAGATACCGCCCTTTCTCGCTTTCAAGGATCAGCGCACCAGAAGCGTTTTCGCCAACACTCGCAGCCTCCGCATCCAAATCCGATTCGGTGTAAGCAGGTTCCTCCAGTGCCCCTTCAAACACCATCGCCGACTGTTCCGCAGGGCCTGGAGGCATTTGCTCTTGAAACACCTGCGCCGCTTCTTCCGCGCTCGATGGCATACCAAGCGCCTTAAAGCCGACCAGCATTTCGGCAGTAGTGGGCATTTGGGCAAGGGCGATGACTCCGGCAAGCTCCTCGTCGTATTCTCCCGGTATGACCTCGGCCTCGGCAGGCTCCACCACCGGCTCCGGCGTGGGGTCAAATGGTTCGGGGTTGAATCGCGCCCAGACGCGCTCTTTCAGGGCCTCGTCCTCTTTGAGCCTGCTCCAAATATTGTCGATACGCTCCTGGCGTCTGATCGCGGCTTTCTGGAGAAAATCGGGGGCGTCCTCGGCTTCTGGGTATGATACGCCCCTGCTTAGAAGTCGCTCCACCTCGTCTGGGTGGTTGGCCTGATCCTGCAACTCCTGTTCTGTCCAGTTGGTATTTCCGGCCTTTATTTTTCTTACTATGGCCTGTATGCGGGTGGTGACATCGGCACTTTCCTTGGCTCCGGTCATTGTGTCGCTGATTCTGGTGGCCGTATCGACAAGCTGTTTGTCGATATCTTCCTTGGCGGCAAGCAGGTCCTGATCCTCGACCCCCTCAAACACAACACCGGTCATCCCACCGGCACCGAAACCGCCGATAGCGGATTCAATTATTCCCTCGGCAAGGGAGCGGGTCTTGTCGTACCCGTACTTTGCAACCATGTTCTGCCAGAGGGTCTGTGTGGCCTCCTGGCCCGCCTCTGTGACACCACCTTTCAGTAGGCGGGTCATTCTGCCGCCCTTTATCCCTTTTAAAAAGGAGCTGATCGGCAAAAATTCAAGAATAGCCGTGCCTACCGTGGCCGCAGCGCCGATATTGGTGGCCTCCTCGATTGATTTCCCGGCGTCTCTGGCCTCTTCGTACTGCGGAGCGCCCTCAAGCATCCCCAGCCCGCCTGCTGCCAGGATAGATGCTCCGGTGGCGCTCATGCCCGCAGCCATGCCCGCAGCGCCGGTTGTCATGGCGGCTGCAAGAGACGGGACGGCCTGGGCAATGTAAAGGATTGCCTTTTTTGCCGTGGGGTTTTCGGCAAACGTACCCTCAAATGATGGCCCTCGCGGCATCAGGCCCTTGATGCTTTCGTCCCAGTGGTCGGACGCGACGTCTCCTGCCTTGGATACGGGGGGAAGCTCAAACAGGTCGCCCATCCAGCGCGTGGCAGAGCCGACGCCGGACGCAAGGCCCTTGACGCCGATCTCAAGCCCCCTCGGAACGGTCCCGATATGGCCCAGTTCATCCTCGCCTGCGGCGTCTGGGTCGATGCCGTTAAAAACCTTTTCGTAGTAATCCAGATCGAGATTTTCGGCCATGGTTCACCTATTGTTTTATACCGGATCGGTTCAGAGCGCCCCTCGCGCCCCGGCTCGCCTTTTGCGCCCGCTCTGACATCGGCTCACTCCATCCCTTGGCCATGTCTTTTGCGGCCCGCACAACCAGCCCCTCTATCTCGTTCCATGGTTTTTGGACAAATACACGCCACGTCCAGCCACCCTGCTTTGCAGCAGCCTTGCCGACATCGAGGGCAAACTTGTTCCATTTCTCTTTCGTAAGACCAAGTTTATTGGCCGTGACCCCGACTTTGTGCATGGAGTCCTGAACGTCAGTCATATCCCATACTATGGGACCGGTTTCGCCTTTCCAAGGTTTGCCTTTTTCCTGGCTGCTTTCCGACAGGCCTCCGCGCTTTTCTTTGGCTGCGGACGTTTCCTGCTGCTTGAGGTGGGCCACGACCTGCTTGCCGACTTCGGACTGACCGCTGTTTTTTAGCTGATCGAGCATGGCCTTTTTATCGACCTTGCCTTTATCGATAAGCCCGATAAGCCGTGTTGCCTCTTTGGTAGCTGCCTCCCCGGTCATGGGGGCCTTTTTCGGCGCTGTCTTAGACGTTGGTGTCTGTGCCGCCGCCCCTGGCGTTACGCGCCCGCCGCCGTAGTTTGGCTTTCCGGCCAATCCGGTCACGGTATAAGTCGTTTTGTCAGGGCCGAACAATGAGGTATCCGTAGCCTCATTCCATCCGACGTCAAGACCGAGGGCGCTTGCCTCTGCTTCGAAAGCGTCCCGCGTTGCAGCGTCCCACCCCTCAGATCCGGTTACTTGGCCGGTCACCGGATCGATGGAAAGGCCGTGTCTTAAAGCCAGGTTCTTTATATTGGCTTCATTGCGCTTATCGATTTCGTCCTGTTTCAGAGTTCTTGCCTTGACCATGGCCGCTTCTGCCGATTTTTCCCTTGCCTGTACGCCTCTCAGTTTGAGGGCGTAGTCTTTGTTGGCCGCGATAGTGTCGGAAATCGACTTTATCTTTGAGTTCGCACGGGCCATCGCGGTATCGAGTTCGCCCAGGTATTTTTGCGTCGCCCCGTATTGGACCGCCATTGCCCGCATTTGTCTCATGCCCTCGGCATACCGGCTGTAGAGATCGGTTCTGTTTTTCGGGTCTTTTATAAACTCTTCTGCCGCCTTGATCTTATCGCTCAACGCCTTTCGGTCTTGCTCCGAAACGTCCGGCCCCATGCCTGCCAAGATGTTTTTTTGCTCCGCGAGCCTGTCCTCTGCCGCATGGACCGGATCGGTATTCGCCGCTATAATCAACGCAACCTTTTCAAAGAGCATCCGTTTCGGGACCTGTACCGGCTCACCCTTGCCGTTTACAAGGTTTCCGAGATCGTCCCATGTCGCGCCACTATCGTTTGCTATCGATCTGGCCAGCTTCCCGGCAAGCGTCTTCCCGTCCTTTCGCTTACCGAAGAAATGCCCCAGCGCCGTAAGGCTCATGTCTTGAGGCAAAATGTCGCTCTGGTTCACGCCGGTTTTTTCCTGGTTCACGCCGATTTTTTTAAGAAGCTCTCTGTTTTTCGCCGCCTCAAGCTCCAGCCCTGGCCGCGCCAGATCAGCGATTTCTTTCTGGCGCTCTACTTGCCTCAACCCAAGATCGACCTTTGCAGCATCGAGCATCGCGGCTCCGACCCCAGGCCTTGAAAGTGTGTTTGACAGCCTACTGAGCGCCCGCGCTGTTTCTCCCATAGCGAAACTCCTTAATCGTTCTGCCGATCACATTGCAGACCGGCGCGAGTAATGTTTCCAGCGCAACCCCAAGCCTGCTCTCATAAGGGCAAGCGCCGATTTTAAATAAAGAGTGCTGCGTCCATGCCAGAACGAACGGTTTTATGATCGCGGTTAAAAGCGGACTGGTCCTCATTTTTTTGGCTATGGGTGTGGCTATGAACCTGTACCCCGCAACCGTGTCCAGATCGAAATGAGAGCCGT
>Ga0180433_10009148_pt1 | contig 12174 bp, 14 predicted proteins | sample SS_ome_8_FD_132980 | JGI IMG/M metagenome (GOLD analysis project Ga0180433, IMG submission 132980) | Hypersaline lake sediment archaeal communities from the Salton Sea, California, USA - SS_1_D_1 metaG | ecosystem: Environmental > Aquatic > Non-marine Saline and Alkaline > Hypersaline >... | reverse complement strand
TCACCACCATCACCACCATCACCACCATCACGGGTGTCCCCGGAAGGGGCACCAGGGCCGGTCAGGACGAGCATTCCAGGGATTGGTGCACGCGCCGCCGTTCCTAGCCCGGGGCTGTGTCTCGGAACAAGGAATGTGGAAAGTGACAAGAACTTGGTGTCTGACGTTGAATGGCAAGAGGAAATTGATCGCCTTCAACCACCTGTCAGTCGCGCACACCAAGAAAAACGTTTGGCGGCTCTTGCAAAACTCCACCAAGCCCTCGTGCAGTGGTCTATGGCTTTTCGCAAAGCCAACGGGTTGGAGTACATGACAGACGGAAACGTGTTTTGTCTCAAGGTCGCCGGCTCATTTCGGTTTGGTGTGTACACGGAAAGCTCTGACATTGACGTCTTGCTCATCGGCTCCATTTACATTGAGCCCGCTGTGTTTTTTGGGCCACTGTCTCAAACCCTTGCAGCACACCCAGCAATGACGTCCGTCTTGAACATTCCAAAAACACGTGTCCCCATTATTGCCCTGGAAGTGGACGGGATTCCAATTGATCTTTTGCTCGCCTCGACCTCCATGGGGGTCCTCCCCGACCCGTTTAATCCCCTGGATTCCGCGTTGATGGCGTCCACCGACCTCAAAACCTTGCAATCACTGAATTCGGCACGGGTCACGGAGTACGTGTTGGCCAAGGCAACCTCACCAACCTTTGTTCCCCTCCTCAAACTTGTGCGTTTGTGGGCAAAGGCAAGGGGTATTTTTGGCGCCAAACACGGCTACTTGGGCGGCGTGCAGTGGTGTTTGTGTGTTCTAAGCCTGCTTGAGATGACTGACGCTTCGTCCTTGGGGTCAGCAGTGTTTTCCTTTTTTAATTTTTTAACAACCATCAACTGGGAAAAGGACGTGGTGAGGCTCAAGGCCCTTCCTCGAGACGTGGACACCCGTAATTGGTACACAGACGGCCGCAAGTATGACGAAGCCATGGTGGTGCTCACCCCCACACAGCCCTACACCAACACCACCTTTAACGTCAACCCCAATTCAATGGTCCACTTGGCAGAAGAATTTGAGAGGGCACTTGACCTCGTCAAAGCAGGCAAGGTTGAGGAATTGTTTCAACCCGCCTTGCAAACCGCCAAGGACGTCAAAACCATGGCCAAACGAGGCTACAAGGCTTACCTGCACGCCCATTTTCAACTTCAAGACGGAATTCCGGAGGAGTTTCAGGAGGACGCCATGGCCGAGTACAACACAGAAAAGGGACGCATTGATTCCAAGATGCGCATGCTCGGGCTGTCCATTTTTAAAACCCATAAAAAGATTAGTGACGAGTGCCGCCTGCTCGTCAAGGGGTTGGAAACGAGTAAAGAACCGACGGCCATCCACTGGATTTTTGGCATTCGCTTGATTCAACAAAAAAGCAACCAAAGGATTGACATTAAGATGCTTCTTGACGGGTTTCGGTCCGACATGAAACTCCACAAACTGCGGTACACCCTGCTCCGCTTTGACCCACTGACACCCAAAGCCTTTCAAACCTGGTTAAAGGAAACGTATTTTTAAACGGGCAAAGTCGTGTGCTTCGTTTACTTGCCACCCCCAAATACGTGCTTCAAGTAATAAATTATGGCTTTAGATTTAGATGATTGTGTCGAGTTTGCGCTTCGTCTGGTGTCACCGGACGCGCCGCCAAAAGGCGGAATTGACATGGCGTTGGTGTACCGTCTGCCCCCTGGGCCATCCCAAGAGGTGGCAAACTTTTGCGGGGACTTGTATGAAAGTAAAACAGTCAGGAGGTTTGGGTTTGTCAAGACGGGTCCGGGGTCTGGGGCGGAAGGCTTTGACGTGTTTTGTGCCGAACTTGGCAAAGCCGGCGTGCCACCGTCCGCCATTGTTCTCATCCCCTACCTCTACCCGGACGGCCACATCAACACTTACTTTGAGGCACACTCCTTTGCTGTGCACATCAAGACTGAAGGCCTTGAACACGTTGGTGTGGTGGCACAGCCCTACCACCTGATGCGGGCCTACCTGACCGCAGTCTCCTGTCTCGAAAAGGCGGGTTTGGCGCCACATGACTTGAACCTTTACCCCCTCCCCTGCCCCGTTGGCTCCTGGCGGGACCCTGTGACTCACTCACAGGGTGTCGTCAAGGGAGCCAAACGGGATTTGATCCGGGGTGAACTCGGGCGCATTGTTGCGTACCAGGCCAAGGGCGATTTGGTAGACATTTGTCAAGCACTCAAATGGTTATAGTTTTTTCAAGATGTTAAATAAAAAAAAAAAGAGATGGAACCCGTGTGCATTGGCTTGGACCAACATCAGCGCCCAATTAAACGAATTGCATCCAAAACCCTGTTGAGTGAGATGACCCAGGTGTTTAAAGAAAATGAAAACATTTATTCGTTGACCTTGTGTCAAACGTCCACTGACAAGGAGCCCTGTGGCAAGCCGGCACCCGTCAAACGAGAAAGGTGGACAATTGAGCGCTTAGTGCGTGGGTGTTAATAAAGACTTTTTGAATGCGTGCAGTGGGGCCGACAGGTCACGGCGGCAGTGGATGTACCCCGTGACACACACGGCCAACAAGACCAAGGTCAGGCCGAGCCCCAACCCTAACGCGAGCCACTTCCACGACGGAAACCCCTGGGTTACTTCACCAGCGGGCGTGGACCACGAAGCAGAGGGCTTGATGCCAATGGCAAAGGGACAGGTGAGGAGTTTAGAGGTGGGTTGAGTCAAGGGAGGCAGGGCCGTGACAGAGACGCTGTAGGTGTTTGACTTGGGTATCACGGGGTCGACGCGGAGGGTTACTGTGTCCGCCTGGGCGTCTGCGGTCAAGGTGAAGGGAATCACGGCAACGAGGTCATCAATTGTTGATGAGCGTGACACGAGGATGGACCGGGTGCCGGTGGAGGCCAGGAGGCGTGTCAGGGCACCCGACGCAGGAATGGTGTCAAGGACCGAGCCTTGGAGAGACGGCGAAATGCCCACAAACAGGTTGGGGAGGGAGGGGCCGTGCAGGGCAACCAAAATGGGTGTGATGGCGGAGTCGGCAACCTGGTTCCGGCAAAAGGCTTTACACAAATCCTGTTCAATGCCCTGCGCTAAGCAGACTGTCAAGCAGTCCATTTATTTAAATTCTCTACATTTAAAGCATTTGCATTGATTTGACGTTTTACACGCAACACATCCCACCCAATTGAATTTCCAGTGGACTCTTGCTCCCATTCCACCTCACGGTCTGAATCAAAGTCTGGCATTTCTTCGGGTTGAATGGCGGGGCTGGGCCGCGGAATCACCATGGTTTTCCAACAGGAAGAAGGAAAATCCCACGTCAATTGGGATGCCGCATCCAGGTAAGGGGTGGGCCTTGAGTCCTCCGTTTCCCGGTGCCAAAACAAGGAAATCACGGCTGGAGCGTCCACGAGGAGGCCTTGACCATTCTGGGGTGGCGAAGAATTCATTTTAAATGTAAACAAAATCCTAAAAATCCTCACAACAAAAATGTCCGATTCCGAGACCTACTCTGCACCCTCTGACATGTCTGACGTTGAGTCGTTGCCGCCCTCTCCACCCCCGTCGCCGTCGCCCTCCCCCGTGCCCCCACCAAAGCGCAAGCCAAAGGCACCTGCCAAACCCAACCCAGAGGCCAAAAAGAAACCCTCAAAACCAAAGGCACCCTCAGAGGCTAAGAGCACCAAGAAGAACAGCTCATCGAGCAAGGTAAAAGCAACAACCTCAAACAAGAAAAAGAGTAGGAAGAAGGCACACACGCCACCGCCACCCCCCTCACCATCACCACCACTTCCCCCCTCGCCATCACCATCGCCATCACCGTCGCCAGGTGAAGAGATTGACAATGATGACACTGTGTCTTCTCCTCTTGCGTCTCCACACGGAGAGATTGACAATGACGACGCCGTGTCCGTTGACACACCGGTGGCTGTAGCCAAGAAAAAGAGCAAAACCAAGGCACCGCCCCCGCCGTCACCCGAGTCTGGGGATGATGACGCAAGCCCAGAAATCAAGGAACCTCCCGTCGTGGATGAGGGTGATGAGGAGAAACCCGCCAAAACCAAAACGCCCGCAAAGCGTAAACGGGGCCGACCCCCCAAGAGTGACAAGCCAGTCGCGAAAACCGCCACCCATGCCAACAAGAAGAAGAAGCCCTCCAAGGAAGAAATGATTGACGCGGACAAGGCCTACGAAGACATGGAAAAGTTGTCCAAGGGTGTCAAGGCACGTGTCACATTTGACCAGCCGTCGCTGTTTACCCGTGTCGTGAATGGGCTGTCCGACTTGGTGTCCTGCCCCCAATTTGCCATTTCTGGCAACCACCTCTGTGTGGACTCCTATGACGACGATGATTTTGCGATTATCACCCTGCGCTTGGGTGCCCACATCACGATTGATTCCGAGGTGTACGGTGAAGACGAAATTCCGTACTTTGCTCTTGACACCAAGCGTTTGGCTGCAGGCCTCAAGAACATTCGCAACTTTCAGACGTGTTCCATTGAACTCAACGAGTCTGATGACATCTTCATCCTTGCCCAGAACGACATGACGTCCGGCAACCTGACCGAGATTAAGCTCAAGAACATGAACGTTGGCGAGTACGACGCGGTGGGCATTAACGACATTCATTACACGTGGCACATTACCGACATGGACGTCCAGGACTTTCAGAACCTGGTCAACACCTCATCGTCGTACAACTCAAAGGACATTTGTTTCCGCATCTACGAAATGTCCAAGGACGACAGTGAATTCATTCTGTCGATTTCTACTGGCGAAAAGGAAGGCTCGGTGTGCAATTACCAACACATTTGCTTGAAGGAGGAAGCCAAGGAGGACGACGAGGACTCGGGCAAAGCAGAAGACGAAAAGTACGACCCAGCGTCTCTCTTTTGTGCGTCCACCGACACGGCCCTGTCTCAAGAAGAAATGCGGAAGTACACGTCGACCCATGACCCAGTCTACGACCACCGGTTTTCGGCACGCTACTTGTTGAGTTTTTTAAAGGCCACAGAGAACAAGTGCATCATGACCCTTCACTTTTGCAAAGACATTGAAGGGCCAGACGGCACCAAGAAGCACCCGCCCATGGTGCTCCGCTACCGTTTGGGCGATTCATCCCTTCCGTCTTACATCAAGTTTGTTATGGCACCCGTGCGCTCCGGCCAAGATGGTTGATGGTGGCCCTCTCCCCCCGAGAACACAAGGCTGCACCAATGTTTGGTGCTTCCTTCAAATCTCATACCAAGATGTATAGAATTCAATTCTTACAATAAAAAAAACACACATGTCTCTTTCCACACCCATTGATCACACGAGCGTTGCAGCCATTTGTGCCATGAGCCGTGACAAAACGCAATGCCGTGCCGCACACAAACTGTTTTTCACGTACGCAGACCAAATTGCCCAAGAGTCCGGGAAGCCCACCCCCTTTGACCGCAACCGCAAGGTTCTCGGGTTTCACATTTCAACCCCACAGCTTGACCCGACGAGCGGCAAGGCGTCCATTGTCAAGTGCGGCAACCACGGGTGTGCCGCCCTGGGCCTGTTTGAGGTTGAGGAATTGTACATTATCAACGGGTCTGGCGGCGGGTCTTTCCGCCTGCGGGTGGCCACAACCTCCGGCGGCGCCATTGCCTCCTTCACCATTATGATGGTTGTCCTGGTTGTCCTCATTGTGTTGCTGGTTGTGTGGGGTGTGCAGGGCTCCAAGCAGTCTCGGCACCCCGCACCTCACCACACCACACTGCACCACCAAGCCTGAAAAAAATCTCTTTTGCTCAAATAAACACATGGGTGATGCGTCTAGAGACGACAAACCCTCCTCGTTGAAATATTTAACGGGGGTCCGCCTTGACTCCTTGCACCTTCCCTCCCACCACGGTGTGCTGAAATCCGTGCACACCAAACCAAACGTCACGGCAATTCCGGAGCGGTACTCCACCCTTGACGCGCACCCCCAGTGCAGGTTTTTTGTGCGGGACCAAGGGCAGTGCGGGTCGTGTTGGGCGGTGACAGCGGTTGACGTGTTGACGGACCGCCTGTGCATTACGCAGGGCGTCAAGGAGGCGCTGTCGGCAGAGCCGTTGGTCGCCTGCGCCGGCATGGCGGCAAATGGGCAAGAGGTGATGGAGCCCTTCACCAAGCCAGAGTGTCTTGCGAGTGCGCAAGGCGACAAGATTTGGTCGTGCGCGTGTGATGGCCTGGACACCACGACGCCGCCACCCGGCTGCAGCGGAAACTCCATGCAAGCCGCGTGGGAGTACCTCAAAACCTACGGGACGGTGCCCGGCCTTTACATGGGACCTTTTGGGGCCTCCGTGTCCTGCAAAACCATGTGCTCCATGACGCAGGGCTTTCCCAACGTGTTTGACGCCAATGTCTTGTCCCTGCAAAACTCCAAGATACCGTCATCCGTGCCGCTGAGCGCCCAAGACGACGCCTTGCACGAAAACATTAGGGCTATGCAGACTGATTTAATGGCAAATGGGCCCATTCAAGGCGCGTTTTCAGTGTACCAGTCCTTTTATGATTTTTTTGACAAGAACCCCACAGGGGTGTACAAAATGCAACCTGAAGGCAAGCCCTTGGGCGGCCACACATCCAAGATTGTTGGGTGGGATGTGGCGCAGGATGACAGACTGGGTGTGCCAAAGGGAACACCCTACTGGATCCTGCAAAACACGTGGGGACCCAAGTGGGGTGACAAGGGCTTTTACAAAATGGCCATGACCCAAGCCAGTGACTTGGAGGCTTTGACCAAGGCCAAGGCGTTTGTCATTGAGTACAATGCCATGGCGTCACCCCTTGCCATGGGCGCCTCTGTGAAGGAAATGTTATCTGAAACACCCCCAACCACACCCCGCCGGGTGTCCACACCCTATGTGTGGTTTTGGGTGGGGTTGAGTTTAACGGCGGTGTTGGTGATTGGACTTGTCATTTATTTGGTGGTGACCACAAAGTAACTACAAAAAGGAAGACACTGTGTTCCAGATACGATTGTCAAGAATCATGAAAAAGAATAAATGGTACATCAAGAATTGGCGGGCGTGACATCAAACTGCCACACCGAGATTAACGGCACCTGTGTTGAATGCGACCCAGGGTACACCCTGACCCCAAATGGAACATGCATCCAGACCTGCCCCACCCTGTTCAACTGTGCGTCATGTGATGATTCGACGGGCGTTGAGAGGTGTGACACCTGCATCAACGGCTACTACCCCCTGCCCTTTGGCCAGGGGTGCAGCCCGGAACCCTTTTGTGCGGTGCCCGACTGCCAAACCTGTGACCCCAACACCTTTCAGTGCCACACGTGCAAAGGAGGCTACACGCTGGCCAAGGACGGCACGTGCACACGCAAGATGCCCTTTTGGTTTTGGATTGTGGTGGGCGTGACGGGCGCTGTTTTTGTTACCATTGTTCTGTACGTGGCCTTGCACCACAAAAACAGCCAAGTTGCAAGGAATGAATGGGTAGCCGAACAACAGGCCAAATTTTCTGGTTAAATATTATATTGTGAATAAAACTTGACCCAAAGAGGTATTGTTGGTTTTCCGGTGTTCCACAAAAGCATTGGTGTAACCACATAATTTGGCTAATTGTTTAGACCATCCTACTTCGGGCGACTTGTTTTTTCCTTTGGAGATAATCGGATGAAAATTATCCCATCCAATAAGTCGAATTAAAACTCTTTCAATCCATACCAGCCCTTCCTTTCGAACATAAAGATGCCTCCGGAGGTAAGGCGCAACCCAGTGGACGGTAAGGACCCACAAACAGGCACGCGCAATCCAGCCCTTGGCTTCGTCCGGCGGTTCCCACGTGCACGGATCATCTGTACAAAAGATAAAGGACTTTGTTTCCCTGTGCGTGAGTGAGGTGGGAAGAATGGACGCACAAACCTGTGGGTCATTCAAATCCAAACTTGTGTCACGCCTCATGCCGTTTCTTTTTAAATAAGTTTCAACCCATTCACGTACCTCTGACTTTTCCCTGCCTCGGATGTCATAACGGAGGTTTTTGATGAGCAAGACCAAAGGCTCTTCTTTTGATTCCGATAGTGTTGTCACCGAGCCAAAAGGTATGGAGGAACGCACATGATTGACGGCAGAGTCTTCCAATGCCATGTTGTAAATGTCTCGGAAAGCATTCATGGCGTACTTGGGATCTCTCTCCAAGAGAAAGCCAGTTATGGGCATCCAAAGCACCAAGGGTACCAAGTGTTCCACTGAGATCGTTTTTGAAATTGAATTATTTGACAAAAGGGTGTAGGGTGTGGGACGAGAGGAAAGTTTTGTAAGGAACTCTTTGCTGGCTTCCCACGGGTAAAACAATTTGGAATGGGGACCACAGAGGGTTTCCGCGTACCCCAAAATCATGTCGCGCTGTTCTTCTGAAATGCGATCCAGGTGTAAACGAGCACCCGACGGAACGACGGTGCACCGGGGCGGAGTTTCGAGACGAACGACGGCTTCTTTTGCAACACGATTGAAAAGGATGAGACGTTTGGGATTGGTGGTCACCAACCCATGCACGGGCTTTTCTGTAATGTGTGGTATGAAGTCTATAAGGGTTTGTATGCTTGGCCAAGTTAATTGGTTGTTCTTGAACGCTAAAACAGGTTTATACTTGGTTTGCAGCGTGCCAATGGTTTCACGGGCATCTGCAGTCAAGAGGGCCAATTTCCGGGTGACACCATACCAAGGAGGACAAGCTTCTGAGGGTCGAGGTTTGACATAGGTCGTGAGTTTGGTATTCCAGGGAGTGTCGATTACTCGACCTTGAAACACAAACCCTTCGTTTAAAATAGAAAAACGAAGACCATCTTCCACCTCGGGCATCACCACGGTCATGGAAAGACAATTGCTCTCAATTGACATTTTATTGTAGGGCCATTAAAAGGTCCAAGGCCTTGGTCAGGAGAAGACCATAATTTTTGCGGAGGGGAAGCACGGCGTCTTGTGTGAGAAGCAAGAGGGAGGGTTCAATTTGAACAATGTCCTTGACTCGAATCCAGACCGCACGGTCCTTTTCACAGCTTGGGTCATGGGTTGTTGATGTGCAGAGGGCTTTGCGTTTTTCAAGAAGGATGGACGGAATCTCTTCCAAGTGTTTCCATGCTTTCTTGGACAGCCGCCCCTTGGTGTTCAGATCGCCCAGCACACCCAGGACCAACGTCCCGTGAAAGCCCCCAAAGTCAAAGGTCAGGGACGGGCAGACCGTCGACTCGTCATGTGCCAGCAGGCCCATGGACTCTTCCCCCATTTCACGAAAGGCTGCCGCCAAGGACGAGTGGTCCTTGGGCTCCACCCCACCCCCAAAATCGGACCACTTGCCTGCCTCGTGACCACCAGCTTCACGCCCCAATAAAATTCTCAAGTGCCCTTTTGAATCCACAGTCCATGGCAACACGCCCGCATAGGCCTTGGCTGATTTCGATGTCATGTGTTTTTTTATAATGATGGACATTTTACACCCCAAAAAATCTCCAATGTGCCCACCACCGCCATGCCCTTTGCAATTGTACTTTTACTATCACTTTTCAGAAGTGAACCAAGATGTTCAGGTTTTTTGTTTTGCTCACGATTATGTGCTTGGTCAATGTCTCTACAAGCCGACTCCGTGAGTCAACAGTAGACATTGACCAAGCACAAGACGTTGACCAAGCACAAGATTCCAGCGGAGATTTGACGGTTACTGTTGCTTTGGATGAATGCCCTCTAAATGTCACAACCTTGGTGAATGGCAACGATCGTATTCCCGTGTGTGGAAGCGGCACATGTGTAGCAGACAAGCTTGGTGGCCACCGTGCCACGACCAACACGCTGTGTATGCAAAAAGTGCACACCGACAACATCAACACGCTTGACCAATTACGAAATTTGTGACGGTGACCCTCTTCCTGTTGTCAAGGCTGGCACGTACTACGGTCTCACGATTTTCCCACTCACGGGACTTTTGGGCATGAATTTTGCATACGTGTCGTCCGTGGATTCAGGCTATACTGGTATATTTTTGTCAAAGTTGTTCACTCTAAACTGGGTGGGCTTTGGCTGGTTATTTGACGCCTTTGCACCGGTTTCTTTGGATACACATGGCGACGACAGTTACTCTACAGGAGGGCTTTGGGGTGGTCCCCCCATTTGCATAACATAATCTCAATATTATTTTGAAAACCGAAAAATCTTCTTGACACGGTCTTTCCAGCTCTTTTCTCTAAACGACACACGGGCATGGAACCAGGTGCGGTCCCACAGGGCAGACACCCCATAAAACCGCTCCCTGATCCACGGTTCGTCAAGGGTGAGCTGAACTGCGGCTGGTGCCCACCGCAGGTGTTTCCCACAGTGATCATTGGCCACAAACCAAACCCGGTAGTAGGTGCCAGGCGCCCAGTACAGCGCATGAGAATGTTTTGCAATGTACACCACAGGGCGGCCGCCCTCAAACTCAATGTCCTGCCGTTCAATCCAACTGCCTTCCTCCTGGCCATGAGCACTGTAAAAAATCCGCACAATCTCATTTGTTTCCTTGGAAATCAAGATGCGCACGTGTTCAATGTCACCCGGGTGGCCGCCCTGGGGAACGCACCCCAACACTTGGTACGGCGGGTTGTCCGCAAACAACAACACAACAACAATTTCATGAAAGTCGGGCGTCTCCTGGTAGCGTGTGTACACGGGCACGTTGGTGCTGCTGCCATCGTGCCCAATCGGCATTGCGGTTTCGTTCTTGTGTAAATAAAAAACAGGGATGTAAGGCTCCACGTCTATCATTTATCTTTTATTTGCAAATTAATCGGACGTGGGGTGGGAGGACGCCTTCCAAGGCCTGCCGACAGGCCACCCGGGTGGGGTCCTCCCACACAATGGCAAGGGGGATGGAGGCCGCAGGGGGTGCCTTGAACGTGTACCGGTCACAGTGGAGGAGGCGCCACAAGCCAATCAAGCGTTTCTTGAGTGACGGGTGCCCGACAGACAGGCGGTCAAAGGGGGTTGAGGGCGACCAGGTCTTGGCAAGCGTCTTTGTTTTTCTTGAGCCTTTGGGTTTCATTTTCCGTGGGCGGCCCCCCGTCGTTGACAAACGCTTCCACTTCCATTCAAACTGCAGCGCGGTGCGTTCATTGGGGAAGCCCTGCACGTGGCAAAGCCGGATCCACGGCCGGCCCCAGTGGGTGGCTTTCGCACCCCCCACCAATTCTCCATTGTGTTGGCGCAGGCGGCGGTTGACGTTGACAGACGCCCCCACGTAGGTTTTACGGGATGTGGTGGAAAAAATGCAGTACACGGACCAAGGCTTGGCGTCTCTTGATCCCTTTGGTACATTCAAGTGCGTACCACATCCCACCCCATGTCACTTGTCCTCCTCAACGTCGTCCTCATCACAGTCATTGACAGGTGACAGGGGCGATGAAGGCAGGTAGGGCTCGTCCACAACGGCAGGCTCCCGCAAGGCGGCTTCTTTTTCCTCAAGAATCTGTTTGCCCGCCTTGAGCACCTTTTCTCTTTCCTTTTTCACACCCTTTTGGCCCCCATACCGTTTCATGTAGGCGCCCGTGTCTTCAGGCTTGTACGAGGACACGGGTTTGAGGGACGTCGACTTGCCCGCCTTTTCCCGCACAGCCTTGGCGGCCTCAAAAAACTCCAACATTTGCGGCTTTTTCAGTGACGCAAACCCCTTGCACTTCCACGCCTGCAGGGTAGCCTTCATGGCCGCAATGGTCGGGGGTTTCTCCTGCTTCATTTTTTTCCGCATCATAAAGTTGTACATCTTCATGTCCAGGCGGGAGGTGTCGTCCACCTCTGGCGCCGGCAGCTCACCCCGCTTGCGTTTGACGGGTTTGCCCGATTTTTTCTTGCGTGGGGTTGTCAGGGGACACTTGCGCAAAAACCCCAGCACCTGCAGCATCGAGTCCGCCAAGTCGTCCTTCTTTTTAGAGGTTAAGTAATTGTTTAGCACCTCCGGGTAGTGCTTGCGAATCTCTTTGCGGTTGGTGCCCTTTTGGCGCGAGGACGCCGCCGATCCGTACACCAGCTCTAACACGTACTTGACGGCGTTCTTGGCAAACGCCTTTTTTTGGGTTTTGGTGCGGGGTGTCCCCCGTGGCTCACGCTCTAAACCAAGAATTTGGGTCCACTTGGACGTGGGTGCCCACATAATGTC
>Ga0180433_10009146_pt1 | contig 12174 bp, 12 predicted proteins | sample SS_ome_8_FD_132980 | JGI IMG/M metagenome (GOLD analysis project Ga0180433, IMG submission 132980) | Hypersaline lake sediment archaeal communities from the Salton Sea, California, USA - SS_1_D_1 metaG | ecosystem: Environmental > Aquatic > Non-marine Saline and Alkaline > Hypersaline >... | reverse complement strand
TCATCGTCACTTTGCTCCCAAAGTTGCCATCAATCCATTCTACTTTCGCATCTTTATGGGCAACTGCACGTTTGGTCACTAAATTATAAATATTTTCTGACCAGTTTTGAATAGTAGTATATCGCATATGCGCCCCCTCCAGAGCTACCACTTCTACTACTGCACTGTGTAGCGAATTAGCTTTATACACTGGCGCGCTACATCCTTCAACATAGTGCAGGGAACTTCCCGGCTCTGCAATAATTAATGTTCTTTCAAATTGCCCCATTTTTGAAGAATCAATTCTAAAATATGCTTGTAATGGCATATCGATATGCACCCCTTTGGGTACCAAAATAAAACTTCCGCCACTCCACACAGCAGAGTTAAGCGCTGCAAATTTATTATCATTTGCAGGCACTACAGAACTGAAATATTTCTTAAATATTTCTGGATATTTTTGCACTCCTTCACTGGTATCGACAAAAATAACACCTTCTTGTGCCCACTTTTTTCTCAGATTTTTATAAATCATCTCAGATTCATACTGGGCACCAACACCTGCTAAATATTGGTACTCTGCTTGCGGCACACCAATAACTTCAAACGTTTTTTTAATTTTTTCAGGCACATCGTCCCATGACTCTTGCACTTTTTCTGTTGGCTTTAAATAAAAACAGATATCATTAGGATCCAGATTAGATAAATCTGGTCCCCACGAGGGCATAGGTAATTTTTCAAATATTTCCAAAGATTTGAGACGAAAATCGGTCATCCATCCTGGCTCATTCTTTTTTTCTGAAATTTCGCAAACAAGTTTTTTACTTAGCCCAGTTTTGGACTTAAAAATATAATTTTTACCCATTTTACATTATCCCTCCTGGGATATAAAACGTGCATACCCATCTTTCTCAATTTCTTCAATCAATTCAGGCCCACCTGTTTTTTTAATTTTGCCATTACACATAATATGTACAAAATCAGGCATAATATACTTTAAAATTCGTGAGTAATGGGTAATAATCAAAATACCCATATCTGGATTATTTTCTTGCGCTTTAAGTATTCCCGCAGATACTATTTTAAGGGCATCTATATCAAGCCCTGAATCTATCTCATCTAAAATCAAAAATTTTGGTTTTAAGATAAGCATCTGCAAAATTTCGAATTTCTTTTTCTCGCCACCAGAAAATCCCTCATTAAGCGCCCGTTTGGCAAAAGAATAATCAATACCCAAAATATCCATATTTTCAAACAAAATATCAGTAAATTTGGCCACTGTGATCAATTTCTTGGTTTTTATTGTGTACAACTCTTTTAATACAGAAAACACAGTAGCACCGGAAATTTCACACGGGTACTGAAACGCCAGAAACATACCTAAGTTAGCACGTTTATCGGGAGCAAGATTAGTGATATTTTCTCCCAAAAATATAATCTCACCTCCCATTATTTTATAACTGGGATGTCCCATCAGACTGTAAGCAAGACTACTTTTACCAGAACCATTTGGCCCCATAATAGCATGTACACAACCCTTATTTATCGATAAGTTAAAATCTTTGACTACTTTTTTGTCATCTATTTTGTCATCTATAGAAACAAAAAAATCTTTTATTTTAAGTATTTTATCCATACTTTTATAATAAAGCTTTTGGATAATATTAGCAACTAACTATCCCTACAGCTCTTTTGCAAAAATATTATTCCTGGAGATAAAAACCAGAGAAAAAAGCTGCAATAGTAAGGGTCATCCACACAATATGGGGTCCAAATTGCATCAACCTATCTTTGAGCGTCGGCTTTTGTTGCTGTGCAAACTCCATCGCAATATTCCACACTGCCCGCTTTATTCTTTCCTGCTCATACGCATCTTTTGTATTTCTCCATCTATCAAATCCAAAGCAATACGCACTATATAGGTGATAATATTTAGATCCCTCGTGTGTATTAAGAATTTTATTAACTTCGGACATATCATAATTTTTTTGCTTTAAAAACAATTGAAATAGTTCTTTTCCCACACGAGTAAACGTCACTTTTCCCTTTTGGGGCCCATGATCACCAGGTATCACAATTTTTGGCATATCTTCAATTTCAAGATCGTCTAAATCGACGTTTTTACCACCCCAGCCAAACCAAGAAAAACTTGTTGTAGGCAATAATAATATAAATAACATAACAAACAAAATAATATTTTTATTTTTTTTTCTCATGCCAACTCTCCCATTATAAAAAACTAAAAAACACCCTATTCACGCTACCAAATAACGCGAACAAGTTCATCCAGAGATATTATTCCATCTTTTACTTTTGACACCCCATCTAAGACTATTGGCTTCATACCATCAGATATCGCTTGAGAACGAATATCATCAAATTTTGGGTTTTTGACAATAAGGGATCGTAAATCCGGAGACATAACCAATAACTCAAAAAGACCTGTTCGTCCCTTGCACCCTAAATTAAAGCACTCTTGACACCCAGTACCAGCATATAGTTTTGGGATATTAACACCCAAACGATCTAAGACAACACTCTCTTTTTCGCTTGGCACTTTTGCAACTTTACAATTTTCACAATTTTTTCTTACCAATCTTTGGGCTAACACCCCAGTAAGTGCGGCATTTATTAAAAATGGTTCGACACCCATATCCATTAAACGCATAATTGCCCCGGGAGCATCATTAGTATGTAACGTACTAAATACTCCATGTCCAGTAAGCGATGCCTCTATAGCAATTTGCGCTGTTTCTTTATCCCGAATTTCACCTACCATAGCAATATCAGGATCTTGTCGCAACACAGAGCGTATTCCTTTTGCAAACGTAAATCCCGCATCAGGATGAATTTGACCTTGCGTAATACCGGTCAAATTATACTCAACCGGATCTTCAAGTGTAATAATATTTTTCTCTGGGGCATTCAAATAAGATAAAGCTGCATAAAGAGTCGTCGTTTTACCTGAACCAGTTGGACCGGTCACCAAAAAAAAGCCACTTGGTTTTTCTATAAACTGCGTAAATTGCGTAAGCATATTTGGGGAAAAGCCAAGTGAATCTAGCTGTATCATAGTTTTTGATCGATCTAAAATACGTATTACCACTTTTTCACCATGTATCGACGGAAATGTCGACACACGCAAATCGACCTGAGAGGAATTATTTCGGGTAGCACTGTTCGTAGAAAATATAAATTTCCCATCTTGAGGTACACGTTTTTCTGCCAAATTTATTTGAGAAAGAACTTTAATTCGAGAAATAACTTGTGACTTTTTTGCATTATCAATTAAAGTTTGGTCATACAAAATACCATCAATTCTAAAGCGCACTCTTGCACCGTCTAAGGTAGACTCTATGTGAATATCGGATGCAGACTTTAAAACAGCATCGGCAATAATAGAATCTACAAAATCTATTATAGATTTATTATCTGAAAAATCCGGCATTATTTTATTCTTCCTGGCTATCTTCTTCTTTAATTATAAAATCAGTCCCATCTTCTAATACTTTAGCTTCGTCTTGTAAATCACGCTCTTCACGCAAATCTTGATCTTCATCAACATCAGTAGGTGATGCATCATAAAACTCTTTTACTGCATCACAAATATCCCTGCGCAAACCAACCATAAACACCACATCGTATGACACATAATCCCGTATCATACTCTCAAATCCTTCTTTGCTTGGCTCGCTTGCCACCACCGAAAGAATATCATTTTCTACTTCTAGTGGAACAATCCCTTCTCTGAGTAAAAAACCTTTTGGAAATTTTGTCAGAAGACCGTGATCAAAAAAGTAACCGACAACATCAAATGCCGGAACCTGATAATACTCACTCAACGCTTTGAGCAAGACATCTTCTTCAACAAGACCTTCTTCAAGAAGAAAGTCATCAAACTGATCTGCCTCACTATCTTTAAATGCCTTTTGCAAAGCCAACGATTCATCGGCACTTACCGCTTTTTGCCGTTCTAAGATTTCAGATAAATCTTGAGCAAATGTATGACCCTTTTCCATTATTTCCCCTTTTACATTTACTTATTCACATGCACTTATTTACACGTACTTAGCTTACCTTCCAGCCAATTATAAATCCAATCGCAGCACTGAGAGACACCGCCCAATTTACTTTTACCCATTGCCAATAAAAAGATAAAAGATTTCCATCCACTTTTGGAATCGCTTTTACACCAAGCAATTCATTTGCCTTTTCCCAATCAACCATGATATGAATAACACCATAATACTCAAGCAACCAAACCCCAGCAATAAGAACAGCTAATATAAGTACATATTTAAAAAATCTTTTTACTAAAAACCCCGCTAAAAACCCTGCACCCAAATATAACAATAACGTAATCATTTTATCTTTGTTTTTTACAAGGCTTTCTATATTAAACTTTAACTTTAATGTATCAATCCAACCTGCCTTAACTGGTTCAGCAGCAACAGGAGCAGCTTTATTAACCATACCGTTTCTCCTCTCGAACTATAAAATAATTTACTTATTTTACTCTATATTCACGCACTTATCACATATCTATTTTATTATATCTTTGTTGGTGGATCTTAAGCAAGAAAATTTATAATAAAAATGCGGAGAGTTTAATCTCCGCATTTTATTCCTGCAATTATTAGTAAGCTTATTTAATAACACTCTTTAGTGTTTTGCCAGCTTTGAATTTTGGAACTTTCTTTGCAGGAATTTCCATCTTCTTACCTGTTGCTGGATTTACGCCAACTCTTTTTTTGCGTTTCATCACAGTAAATGTTCCAAAGCCAGTTAAAACAACTGATTTGTTTTGTTTTAAAGCCTGGGTCACTGACGCGATGAATGCTTCTAGGCAATCTTTACAAGTAGACTTAGGCAACTTTGTATTTTTTGCCATTAACTCTACCAAATCTGCTTTATTCATAGACACATTCCTTTAAGATGTAATCTTCACCCGGAGCAAACAAAACTAGTACTAAAATAAAACTATCTGGAACAAAATATTTGTCAAGAAATTTTTAAAAAAAGATAAAACTTAATCTCTTGCGATTTCAGAAGCTAACAAAGCTTTATAAAAATGGATCGAATCATACCCACCAGCCTTTATAGTAAAAGTGGAAATATCTTTTTCTCTTAAAAAAGACACACGTTCTTTTTGATCAATATCTTTTTGATCAAGTTTTTGAGGCATAAACGTGATTCTAGGAGCGCCAAAGACCTCCCACTTTTTAGCACCTACAAAATCAGTCTCAAAAATGGTCAACTTCTCCCACTCTTCAGTACCTACAAAAGCAATTCCTTGTTGGGCCAAAAGCCCAAGTATTTTCCCATCACAACTGAACGAAACACTCTGAATACAGTTTTTAAACACCCTAACCGGCGTCCAGTCATCTTGCATATTAAAAATTCTAATATCTTCTACAGATAAGACCGCTATCATTTCTTTACCAGGACAAAGCTGCATATCCAAAACAGAAGGATTATCTTTGCACACCACCTCACATCCCCACACATCGAAAATAGCAATTTTGCTTTTTTCAAATCTACCGTCCGTAGAAACAATAACTCTATTTTTCTCCGAATCAACCACGGCCCCAGAAATGTCAGGCCAACTTGGCATTTTCAAAATCGTTTTAAAATCATCACGCTCATCAGAAAAAACATCTCGAAAAACACCAACCCCATGATCACTATCCTGATAAACAAAAGCATTGTTTTTGTGATTCAGGGCTAACACAGTAGAGCGCCCCCAACCCTTCCCCACATACCAAAGCTCAGGATCAAAATCAGTATCAAAATCATTCCAATACGCCCCCCATATTTCCCCAAAACTATACAAAAAAAACAATACTGACTCTTTCGGATGAAATAAAACCCGCTTAATAGCAGAACGATTAATACCAAGCGGAACCTTCTTACTCCTTTGCCACTGCTCAAAGTCTTCTACAGGCTTCCTTCCAAAGGTTCCTACACGCTTCCAAGTCTCTGTATTCCAAATTATAACATGTCCCCCTTTTGAGCCTGAAGCAAGAAAATTTCCAAGCTTTTTTCTTTTCTCAAAATCTAGACATGTAACGACACTATCATGCCCTTTTAACGTCTTTATAATCTTGCAATCTTTTGTTTTGGGGTCAAGTCTAATAATTTTTATATCTTTGCCCACAGCATACGCAAAAATATAATCCTGTGCTTTTATAACTGACGTAAAAGCTAAAATTAAGAATACTTTTAGAACTACTTTTTTGTACATACTTTTACTTCCTCGTACTTAAAATTTAATTTAATTTTATTTAATAAATAAGAATCTTTAATTTATTTGGCCCAGCCAGACGAATCCCCACAAGGCGCTGCGCCCCGAGCTTCAAGGGGAAGACTGGTGCCGAGGGCCCCTTCGACAAAGCTCAGGATAAACCCCGACCCTTTAGATCGCACTATCAAAGAAAATCACTTTCTCGCAAAAATCAAATAGAAAAAGAAAAATTACTTTGGTGCCGAGGGCCCCTTCGACAAAGCTCAGGATAAACCCCGACCCTCTAGATCGTACTATCAAAGAAAATCACTTTCTCGCGAAAATCAAATAGAAAAAGAAAAATCACTTTGGTGCCGAGGGCCGGACTCGAACCGGCACAGGTAAAATACCCGAAGGATTTTAAGTCCTTTGCGTCTACCAATTCCGCCACCTCGGCACTTTAAAATTCTAACTTAAATGTGCTCTTTAAAGAAACGTCCCTTTTTCTCATCGATAAACTGGCGGAGTTTATCCCGAGTTTTCGAGGGGCCACCTCGGCACTTTGAATATCAAATTTAAATTTGCTTTTTAACCTCTTGGAGGCGGCACCCAGACTCGAACTGGGGATCAGGGTTTTGCAGACCCATGCCTTACCACTTGGCTATGCCGCCACCTATATTATAATTATATTATAATTTTTCGCGCTATTCCAGTTTTTTTTCAAAAAACTTACACTCTCTAGCTTTGTCCCCAAAAAATTCTCTTAGCCTAAAAACCTAACTTTTCTTTCAGGGCTTCTGCACTAATTACATAATCTTGCAGTTTCTCGGGTGCTGGCAACTTACCTTTGAGATACCCTTGCTTACAAGACCCTTCAACTGGATACCCTTTTTGATACCACTCTGCCGTACCGCCTTCGTATGCATACGCCTTTTTAAATCCAAGCTCTTTTGCCATTTTTGCAGACTCACCACTTGCCGAACACATGTAATTTGAGCAATAAAATACAACCTCGGCATCTTTATCAACCAATTTTGGCAATTCTTGCTTTACTTTTTCAAAGGGCATACTCATAGATCCCTTTATATGACAATCGTCATACAACTCTTTATCAAGTACGTTAATGACAATAACGCCCTTTTTCTTTTCAACCGTACCTCTCCAGCAAGAACTCAAAAGCACCAATAAAAAACCAGCAATAATAAAACTAAATTTTTTCAAAAAAACCATAAACCTGCCCTTATTATCTAACTACACTATCTAACTACCTGAAAAAATCTACTCCAGCGTACCCGCTTCCAAAAACCAATTGGATTTTTGAACAAATCTAAAATCCACCAGTTTTCATCACTATCTACAGACCATATCCTAAAGAGAATTTTACCATGAATTAAGTTACGCGTTATCGGGCCAAAATATCTTGAATCATGACTTCCTAACCTATTGTCACCCATAACCCAAAACTGATCTTTACCAAGTTTTACATAAAATTCATCGCCATTATGCCAATAATTATCACCATTAATAACCTTACCCCCTGAAGGTTTTCCTATTGGTGTCCCCGGCAAAATAAGATCTGGCTGACCATTTGCTCCCCTTGCTATCCTATCTCTTCGAATATTATAAAACGGCTGTTTGTCACAACGAGCATTAGGATCGTATGACTTTGTATTTACATACTGCCCAAGATATTGCCTTGCAGAACCACTTTGCAACATCTGTTGCAACTGACTTTTAGAAACTTTCCATACCTGTACAAGTGGATACTTATTAACATACGGCTCATCTAACTTTTTCCCATTAACATACACCACCGGTTTTCCATTTTCGATTACCCCCTTAACTTCATCTCCCGGTTGACCAACCACCCGCTTTGTCCAGTTTGAAGGTCCCCAAACATAATCTTGAAATAACCTTGTTACCTTATTATCCGAATATTTAAATGTCGGATCATTAAATGCAATAATATCACCCCGTTTTATCTCTTTAAAAAGTGGGGTAAACTTATCAGCAAAAAATCTTTCACCTACAAGCATTGTGGTTTCCATAGAACCTGTGGGAACCTGGTACAAACCAAATCCGAATGTACGAATTAAAAATACGATTAAAAGAAGTATTGTTATTTCTTTTAAATTTGCCCAAAATCCTTCAGTTTTACTCTTTGTATACGCCATTATTTATCCTATAAGATTAAAAAAATAATAAAACACACTGCTTTTTCATGTTACTGGTATACAGTATAACAAACTTTTACTTTTTTTTCACTGCGCCCCTTAAGTTTTCTTTATTCTACTTTTTCAGGGTATTCTCTCAATTTTTTACTTTTCGCCTAAAATTTTCGCCTAAAAAAACCTTTTTTCATTTTTGTTTTGTCCCTACGACAGGCCTCAAGATCAATTTCTGTCCTTTGGGAGGCATCAAACTCTCGCTCACCTTCCTCAGTTTTATAAACAAGCTTCAAAACATCTGCTACATCAAAAGCTTTAAAAAAACTAGCCATGGCAAACAAGCGACCAATCGTCTCTTGCTCATAGTTAGTTTTTATATAGTTTTGCACTTGACCCTGAGAGACAAGACAATCATCACATTTTTCTTCATGTTCATATATTTTGAGCACAAGATCTAACCAAAACAAATCTAAGATATCTCTATCATAATTTTCTTCTACAACATACTCCCCATTATTTATTTTCTCTTTAAAATAATCAGATTCTTTTTGCAAAAGCACCACTTTTACCCGTATGGGCTCATTTGTATCATTTGGTATAATCTCCACTATACCCTCATCTTTATTACTTATATTGCGCATCTTAAGTCTTCTTGCCTTCTCCCTACATTTAAAACGCTCATATTCTTTGTCAAGTTCCTCTATTTCCCGCATCTTACGCTTTCCACCTTCTTGAATTTTAAGTATTTCCATGGCCACATTCTTTACACATTCTTCTCCCTCACGAAACGCTCCTTGTGACTTACGAAGTATCTCCTGCGAATCTTTCACCACTTGTGTATACGAAACAGAACCTGCTTTTCTTTGTTTCTTTGCAGGTGAACCTGACCGAGAATCAGAATCATCAGATTTTGAAGAAAAATATTTTTTTATAAAAAAAATTGTAGTAAAAATTGTTGCTAATGCAACTCCACCAAGTAAAAGTTTATAACCTTGCAAACACTGACGTGAACACTGGACAACTTTCTTTTCTTTCCCAAAAAATCCCTTAAAAAAAGCTGAGTAAGATAAAGTAGAATTTGAAACAAGTAAAAAACCAAGTACCATATTCAACACACAACACAATACTTTTCTTTGAAACTTCTGCATATAAAAACTCCAAATCAATAAAAATAAAAAAATATTAATATTTATATATTTTAAGCATAGAAGATTTTATGCAAAAAGGCGAAAGGGCCCAATTTATGCAAAATAACCCCCTTTATTTACTCTTTTACAAAGCCAAAAACTCGCACAGGAGACTCTGTTCCATTTTTTATCTTCAATGGTGCAATACACACATATGCACCAGTTTGTGGCATTTTATCAAGATGTGCAACATTTTCTAGCATATACTTATTCGCACCCAATATTTTTTTGTGCACTGGAAAACTATAATCTCCCCCATCAGGAGAAAGCGTGTCTATCCCGATGCCAACTATATCTCTCTCTAACAACAGATCTGCAACTTGTGCGCTAATACCAGGAAAGTGCATCTTCCCATCATCACCGACATTGCGATATTTTTTTACATCTGGCCACCTTTTTGACCACCCAGTATAAAATAACACCAAACTGTTTTTTTCTATCGCCCCATTTTTCTTTTCCCACTCTTTTACATTTTGAACAGTTAAAAAGTAATCACCACTATCTTGCACTTGTTCACTTACGTTAATCACACACGCTTTAACAAAAAGTTTCTCAGGTTCAATATCACCAACACATTCTCCATCTTTAACATAATGCCCAGGCGCATCCATGTGGGTTCCAATACCTGCAAACATCTGATATCGCATTACTCGTGCATCATGTTCATAATCAATATCGATATATTCACAAAACCCATTTTGCTTTTCCCAATTTGGAATATCTTTATGCAAACTGTGAGTTAAATCAATTATCATAAAACCAAGTAATAGCTCTTTCACCTTCAACACCCCTTTTAAAAAAACTTGAAAATCACTAACAATACGCTATAATCTAAATAACATGTTTTATTTTATAATTTTTTTACCATTTATTCGAGAGGACTACTTTATGAAAAAAACACATTTATTTTTAATAGTAACACTTGTAGCTGCAAGCAATTTAAAAATAGCAGCTATGAAACAAGAAGTCATTTATCCTGAGATACCATCAGAAATAGAAGAAATAATGCCACCAAGCGCTCCATCATTTCGATATCTGGGAACCAATAATCCACAACCACCACAAAATCCCGGCTATGTCGCCCTAAAGAAAAAAAAATCGAAAAAGAAAATTTCTCTAAAAAAATTGCCCAAAGAAAAAACAAAGCCTGATCCTGTTTTTTTAAAAAACTTTTATAATGAGAGTCGACATATAGAAACAAAGAAACTTTGTCAGGAATTTGATTCAAAGGTAGAACAGGTAATACACAAACTTAAAGGTACACATCAAACTCCTGTTATCGTAAAAGATCCTATTGTTAAATACAATATTTTGCTAACCATAAGAAGATTGGAAAAGTCTGTAAGGGGTCTCTCTCGCTGCAGCTCATTTGGTAGAAAAAAATATTTTTATAACCTAGCAAACAATCTAAAATTAGAGCTTCTGTACCTGTTTGCCTATCTTTGCACCGATGAAGAAAACAATTTACTTTTAGCAAGAAAACATGCGTTAAATTCAAAAAAAACATTAACTAAAGTAAGTAGAAAAATGTACTTGATAAAGTTCAAGTCTCATAAATACCAGGTCACAACAAAGTTCTCTCCTTACAATCTTTTCCGCCCAAACGAAACTTGTGAGACCTCTCCGAAAGTATCCAATATAAAAAGCCACTGCAAAGAGCTCATTAAACTATCTAAGCAGTTTGTAGATAATCTTTTAGAAACAATTGAACATGCTATCGAAAAAAAACATAGCCAACACAATATAAAACCTAAAAAATATATAGATTTTGACATGGAAAAGCATATATTCCAGAAGTTCCAAAAGTATAAATATGACACAGACCTTGAACTCTACTTTAAAGCTCTCCTTGGGAAAAAAACTATATTCTTTTCTCATAACGGCTATAATAGAAACGAGATTTCTCTACCATATCTAAAGTAAAAACTTTGATAAGGTTTTACACGCAACTTTTCACGCGTGTAAAACCTTAACTCTTATTTTCTTTATTGCAACTTTTATAACGGCTCAGTCCCTTCTGCAAGAATATCCAAATATTTTTTATATGCAAATCGCTTGCCCCGTTTTTTGCCTGTTATCTCTTTTAAAATTCCAAGGGATTCAAATGTAGATATCAAGCTAGATGCTGCAGGATAGCTAATATTAAAATAAGCTTGAACATCTTTTACCGTTACATAGGGGGTATAAAACAATCTATCTAAAAAAATCGCAGCATATGATGAAGACACTCTTTTTTCCAGTAACATATTCATATGTTTTTTTCTCAAAAACAATATCTTCTTTGAATCCTCAAAACCCAACTTGGAAGTTTCAATCACCCCTTTAAGAAAAAACTTAACCCATTGCTCATAATCACCACCCTTTCTCACCATTCCAAGGCGATCATAATATTCTTGCCTGTTCTTTTTTAAATAATAACTTAAGTATAATAATGGCTTGCTTAAAATTCCCTTCCAGTAAAGATAAAACGTTATTAATAAACGCCCTAATCTCCCGTTACCATCCAAAAACGGATGGATCGTTTCAAACTGATAGTGAATTAATGCACAATCTATAAGCTCCGGCAAGTCAGATTCTTGGTGCATATACAACTCCAAGTCACCCATAGCTGTTACCG
>Ga0180433_10009145_pt1 | contig 12178 bp, 9 predicted proteins | sample SS_ome_8_FD_132980 | JGI IMG/M metagenome (GOLD analysis project Ga0180433, IMG submission 132980) | Hypersaline lake sediment archaeal communities from the Salton Sea, California, USA - SS_1_D_1 metaG | ecosystem: Environmental > Aquatic > Non-marine Saline and Alkaline > Hypersaline > Sediment... | reverse complement strand
CTGAATATGAAGAAGGTTGAGGGTGCGGTCACCAATATCATACACGGCAGGCCGGTGCTCAACAGGGATGCCCTGAGCAATCCGGAGTCTCTGGATTTCTATGAGGATTTGGAGGAGTTGAGGAGCTGAAGCAGCGTGTTGTAAAAAGCTTTATATAAAACATCTCTTCCTCGTGTTCCCTTCTTAATTCACAGGGTGTCAGGGTTTTATTATATATGTGTCCTGACCCTTGGCACCCTGAATATAAAAGTGTTTCTTCTTAAAACGTTATTGCTTAATCCAAACACACCTTACTTTAAAGTCGCACGGCCTTTTTAAGCTTGCCCATTTTAAACACAGATTATGCAGTAGGTGGCTACTGCATAATCTGTGTTTAAATATTGTGGCAAACGATTGATTTAAGAAGCGAGTTAAAAGGTAAAAACAGAGCCGGCGGAGGCTTCCATAAAACGGTCCCCAAAATGTTTTGCAAGCTCAATAGAGCCTTGCATTCCCGTGCAATGAGACACGCCTATAAAGTCAATAGAGAATTCCTCGAATTTTTCTATTACCCTGGGTATTTCTTCTAGGCCAAAAAACATTAGATGTGTGCCGCCCAATATCGCTCGCAGTTTTTCTATCCTCATTTTCTCTCTTATGTGATCCAGTATATTCAGAACGCCCGCATGAGAGCAGCCAAGCAACAAGATGGGAGAACCATCTGTTTCCATTAAAAGACTCGAATCATCTTCTACGGGATCAGTGATTAATCCATCGTCTTTTTGCATTAAAAGGTGAGTATCGAGGGGAAGCTGATCAGGCTTTCGATCGATACCTGTTATAAAATAAACTCCAGGCGCCACCTCTTTCGTTTGATCTAAAAAACAAAAAACAGCCCCGAGCCTCTCGAGCTCCTCTTTTGTAAATTGACAGCCAATATATTTTTTAGTTTCCCTCCCTCCTTCCAAGCGAATAGACATATGCCTTGCAAACATAGCTTTATGTGCTACTACCTCTACCCTGCCTATTTGCCCTACCGCCCATTCTAACCCACCTGTGTGATCATAGTGTCCATGACTTATAAATATTTTCTCTACCCCTTTCAAGTCCTTACCCATTGTTTTTAGATTTAAAGGCAGGGACATACCCGGTCCTGTATCAAATAGATATCTTGTATTATCCCTCTCAATTAATACACTAAAACCATGCTCTCCTATGAGTCCTGGCCTGCTTATACTATTATCACATAATATACTGATTATATTTCCTGTTTCCATCTTTTCACCCCACCTATTTGAGTTGCGGCACGTAACATCTTATAATCAATGATTGTAATATAACCTTTATATTTACCTTTCAACACGTAGCAGTTATAAAGATTATATCGTATCTATGTCAAAATAGTTCGTATTTACACACTATTGCTTAAAGGTATATCCAAGAAATTCACGAAAGGTATAAGCCTTTCAATATTTCATAGCTCATCTAATTTCTCCATCAACTTATCCCTTTCATTTAATTCCGGAGCCTCTATTACTGCTTCAAGAAGATTTTGTAATATCCGACCAACTTCAGGTCCAGGCTTTATACTAAGTATATTTATTACATCATTTCCATTAATTTTTAAATCAGAGATATTAAGCGGCGGGCATTTCTCCACCAGGGCATCGATCTTCTCCTTAAAAATATCGAGTTCCTCCCCGTTAATTTCTCCCCAGCCGTGCGCCATATTATCTGCCCTTCTCAGGCTGATAAGTCTATAAATATTATCTATCCCTACCTTTTTTAATAATCTCCTTATGGCCCTATCGCTCAATTCCCTTTTGTAATCAAACATATGGTTTAAAACAAGCCCTGTTACAATAGTAATCCATTCATTGCTAAATCTCATCCTCACCATGATATCCTTAGCAAGCCCTGCACTAGATGAAGCATGATTATAGAAACTCCATTTACCCTCTATTTTTTTTCTCACCCGAGGTTTTGCAATATCGTGGAATAGCGCGGAGAGCCTCAGAATAGGATCGCTATCAACAAAATCAATGGTTTCCATAATGTGACGATAAATGCTGTACTTGTGATAATCATTTTGCCGTTTTCTATACCCCTCAAGCAACTCAGGCATAATTTTCTCTAAGATACCCACCTTTCTCAATACATTAAGTCCAATAGACGGTTTTTTAGCCGTAAGGATCTTTAAAAATTCATCCCTTACCCGTTCTATGGAGACCTTTTCTATATCAGCCCCCATTAGAGTTACACTTTTCAATGTAAGTGGATCAATTTTATATCCAAGCTCCAACGAAAATCTGATAGCCCTCATCATTCTTAAAGGGTCTTCCTGAAATCTGGCTAAGGGATCCCCAACTGCCCTGATTATCTTTTTCCTGATGTCTTTCTGTCCATTAAAGGGGTCTGCAATAATTTTGCCAATAATATCATAGGCCATAGCGTTAAGGGTAAAATCTCTATGTGACAAATCTTCCTCAATACTCGCGGCAGAACTGTCCTTTCCACGAAAGGTAGTTACCTCAAAATGGTCTCCCCTGGATACAAGCGTGACGGTTCCATGCTTTAAGTTAAAGCTTGTCATAGAATAAAACAATTTTCTTATCCTCTCCGGAGAGGCGTTTGTGGCTATATCCCAGTCCTTTACATCAAAACCAAGCAGTGAATCCCTGACCGCTCCCCCTACTATAAAGGCACTGTAACCCTCGGCTATTAGCTTGTTTGATATCTCAAGAACTTTATCCGGTATAGTTGTTTTATGTATAGTCTCTTGCATATACTTCAAAAAGATTCCATTCCTCAAAAAGTGATCATTTTACTTTTCTACCAGTACAGGACTTAAAAATGTATAGCATAACTTCTACCCATAAAAAACTAAATCCTTTGTTTAATTAGGACTTCACGACATTAGGACTTCACGATATTGACAAGTGATTTAAATCGCTGTTTAATGAAGGAATGCGTCCTCAAATATACATTGGTACATCCGGCTGGAATTACAAACACTGGGAAGGCATATTCTACCCAAAAAAGTATCCTAAATCAAAATGGCTTGAGTTCTACGCAAGTCATTATACTACAGTCGAGTTAAATGCTTCATTTTACCGCCTCCCAACGCCAAAAACATTTAAAGGCTGGCGGGAAAGAACGCCTGATACATTCCTATGGGCGGTAAAGGGCAACCGGTATATAACACATATAAAAAGACTTAAATCGGTTGAGGAACCACTGCAAAGGTTTTTTAATGCCATCGAGCACTTAGGTGCCAAACTTGGCCCCATCCTCTTTCAAATTCCACCTAATTTGTCATTCGATGAGGAAACGCTTGATCTCTTCTGTAAAGGACTCAAAAAAAACCTTCTTTACAGCATAGAGATCAGGCATCCAAGCTGGGCACAAAAGAGCGCAATAGAAATACTAAAAGATAACAACATTGCCCTTTGTATATCCGACTCTGCTGGGCGTTATCCTTATATAGAGAAGAATACCGCATCATTCTTTTACATCAGGCTGCATGGGTCAAAAAAATTATACAGTTCAGAGTACTCAGAGGAAGAATTGCAGGCATATGCGAGAAAAATAACCGGCTGGAAAAAGGATACGTATATTTACTTTGATAACGATTATGGCGGTTATGCCATTAATAACTCAAAAAGACTAAGGGAAATTTTAGGCCTTTCATAAAAAAATGCCTCGAGCAACCATGGAAATCGGGGAATTGGCTTTATGAAGAACGATCGTAAATGTTTTTCTTATTTTCTCCGCCGTGGAAGCTAAGTGGCCGAAAAAGCAACCGTTTGAGCGATCCTGCCGGCTGTAACGGGCAAGCCGCGGACAGGTTGGCGCGAGTTATTTTCACTTCAGCAAGACGAAATGTTGCAGGGTCAAAAAAGTTTTATGAGTGCGAATAAAGCACTACGTGTTTTATTAATTTTTTTAGTTTTTCCGTTTTATAATCTCTATTAACACGCAGAAGGTTCCCACGGTAACTATAGAATCTGCCAAATTAAATGCAGGCCAGTGATAACTCTTTAACCCGAAATCCAAAAAATCAATTACATAACCAAGCCTTATCCTGTCTACCAGGTTTCCCATTGCCCCACCAAGGATGAGAGACAGGCCTAAGCCCATCCAAACCTGATTTTTTTTTAGGGTAAACAAAAAAAATAATATTGCTGCTATGGCGATTACTATTACTGAAAGCAAAAGATAGTGAAAAAGTGTGGAGTTAATTTGGCTGAACACGCCAAAGGCCATGCCCTTATTTCTAACCAATACCAGATTAAAAAAACCGGGAATAACCTGCAGAATTTGATGGGGGTCTAAGTTAATTACTATTATTATTTTTGAAATCTGATCAAGGATAAAGCCTGTTAAGGCGATCCCGAGAAACAAGATATGGTTTTTTTTCAATTTATTAAATTCCTTGAATCCAACTCCCTGATCACCCTTGCGCACCGTTTACAAAGAGAAGGATAATCTTTGTCCTGGCCTATTGTAGCATCATGCATCCAACATCTTTCACATTTAGGGAAACTTGCCGGCAAAGTCTTTACTATCAAACCGGGATAATCTATACTTTCATACCCACCATCAAAGGCATCCTTACCTACAAATTTAAGGCTTGACACAATACATATGGATCGAAGTTCTTCGCTGTAATTGTTTAACTTTTCCGCCATATCTTCAGGCAGGACAATAAGCACGTCTGCGTCAAGGGAATGTCCTATGATCTTATCCTTTCTTGCTAATTCCAATGCCTTTGTAATTTCCTTTCGAACATTTATCAATAAATCCCATCGTTTCATTAAGGCGCTATCTTTAAATTCCTCTTTAACGGGTAAAAATAATTCACTATGAACACTATTGCCTTTACCGCTGTGTGATGAAATGTTTTCCCATACCTCTTCTGCGGTAAACGGTGTAATAGGTGCAACCAACCTTACGAGTACATCTAAGATTTCATTTATGGCTGTCTGAGCAGATCTCCTCTCCCTTGAGTCAAAGGTCGATGTGTAAAGTCTATCCTTTAATACATCAAGGTAAAAAGAGGATAAATCAAGGGTCGCAAAATTATAAAGCCCCTGATAAGCGGAATGGAACTCAAACCTTTCATAGGCCCCGGTAACTGTCGTAATTAATTCCTGAAGCCTGTGGAGGGCCCATCTATCAATTTCAAATAAGTGTTCGTAGGATACACTGTCTTTTGAGGCGTCAAAATCATAAAGGCTGCCGAGTAAATATCTGAAGGTATTTCTTAGTCTCCTGTATGCCTCTACCAAGCGGTCCAAGATTTCTTGGGATAGTCTAATGTCTCCCCTATAGTCCTCAGAGGAAACCCATAGACGCAGAATCTCTGCCCCATATTTGTTTACAACCTCCTCCGGAGCAATAACATTTCCAAGGGATTTTGACATCTTTTTCCCCTTACCATCTACGACAAAACCATGCGTTAACACAGATTTAAAGGGCGCTTTATCCCTTGTCCCAACCGAACACAAAAGGGAGCTGTGAAACCACCCTCTGTGCTGATCACTGCCTTCCAAATACATTTCCGCTGGGTATCTTAGGTAGTCCCTTTGTTCAAGCACGCCGGCAAAACTTACGCCGGAATCAAACCATACATCTAAGATATCCGTCTCCTTTGTGAATTTGCTTCCATGGCATGAGGGGCACGTTGTCCCCTCAGGCAACAGCTCTTCAGCTGACAAGTCAAACCATATATCAGCGCCGTGTTGCTCAACAAGATTTGCCACATGGTCTAAAGTATCCCGGTTCAAAAAAGGTTGGCCGCATTTTTCGCAGTAAAACATCGTTATTGGCACCCCCCATAATCGCTGCCTTGAAATACACCAATCAGGTCTGTTGGAAACTAACCCATATATTCTTTCCTCGCCCCACTTTGGAACCCAAGTCACACCTCTGATTGCCGCAAGGGCCTTCTCCCGCAACCTTGTTTTGTCCATAGAGATAAACCACTGCGCTGTTGCCCTAAAAATTACTGGATTTTTGCACCTCCAGCAGTGAGGGTATGAATGGGTGATTGGTTCCTCCTTAATGAGTGCGCCTACATCCTTCAGCTTTTGTATAACCCTGGCATTTGCATCAAACACATCCTGCCCGGCAAAAAATTCAACATCTTCAGTAAATCTACCTTTATCATCAACAGGGGAATAGATATCCAAATGATATTTTAACCCACTTTCATAATCTTCCTGGCCATGGCCGGGCGCCGTATGAACACAACCAGTTCCAACGTCCAGGGTTACATAATCGGCGAGTATAATAACTGATTCCCTATCATAAAGAGGGTGTCTAGCCTTCAGGCCCTCTAACTTTCCCCCATCAATCTCCGTGAGAATGTCATACTTCTCGATCCCCACCTTATCAACAAAAGCTTCCAAAAGACCGTCAGCCAACATAAGCACGCCATATTTCTCTGTTTCAACGGCCACATATTTAAAGTCAGGGTGAAGGGCAATGGCTAAATTGGCAGGTATTGTCCATGGTGTTGTGGTCCAAATAGCTATAAATACGTCCTTTCCCGCAAGTTCGGGATAGGTATTAGAAAGGTCAGAAATGAAGGGAAATCTTACAAATATAGATGCAGATGTGTCGTCCTCATATTCAACCTCTGCCTCCGCCAAGGCCGTAGAGCATGAATTACACCAGTAGACAGGTTTCTTACTTTTAAGCAAGCTGCCGTTAAGGGCAAATTTTCCAAACTCCCTTACAATTGTGGCCTCATATTTGTAATTCATTGTCAGATATGGATTGTCCCATTCTCCAAAAATACCAAGCCTTTTAAACTCTCCCCTTTGAATGTCTATAAAACGGTTTGCAAACTCACGGCATTTTTTCCTCACCTCAGACTGGGTCATTTGACGCTTTTTTTCCCCAAGGTCATGGTCTACCTGCCATTCTATAGGCAATCCATGGCAATCCCAACCGGGTACGTAAGGGGAATCATACCCTTCCATCTGCTTTGATCTAATAATTATATCTTTTAATACCTTATTAAAGGCAGTTCCCATATGTATATTGCCATTAGCGTAGGGCGGGCCGTCGTGTAATATGTACAAAGGTCTCCCCTTGGAAATCTCCCTTATTTCTAAATATATATTATCATCCTCCCATTTCTTTATTAATTCCGGCTCCCTCTTAACCAGATTTGCCTTCATGGGAAAATCAGTTTTAGGCAAATTAAGTGTCTTTTTATAATCCATGATATGTGTCTCGCTATATGTTAGGTGAATAAATTTATGCCCTATAGTTTAGTTCTCTCAAGGTTAATTTGAATATCAAAAACAAACTTTTAAGTCAATACGAATATTTTGTTGACTTGCAACATAAAAAGGGTATTCTTTCTTGCCAGATGCTAGTAGACCCTGTTAATGAATAATACTATACCAAAAATCTTTATGTATAGTCAGATAGGGATGAAACATCTTTGCAGAGCATAAAGGGCCTTAACCCAAGTTAATGAGAATACATTTTTTTATGGATAATGGTGGACGCAAGCCTCTATTATCGACAAAACAGAAGGTCTAGAGAAAGATCCACGTTTTTTAAAAAGATGCTTTACGTGGATTCGCCTTGATTTCTAAGAAAAAATATAAACGCTCATGATCAGTATTTTCTCGGAACGCTGATAGTGCCATTTTGCCTTTCCACAATCACTATTCTTTTTTATCTATAAGATTGGGATATGTAAACTTTTTTAATTGGAGAAAAAAATGAAGATTGATGACCTTACTATTTCAAAATCTATTATTGAATCTTACTTCAATAAATTCCTTACATCCCTTGAGGTTGACGCAGCCCTTGTTGGAGCAGGGCCTTCAAATTTAATTGCTGGTTATTATCTTGCCAAGGCAGGGATGAAGTCAGTTATATTTGAATCAAAACTCGCCCCTGGTGGGGGCATGTGGGGTGGAGCAATGATGTTTAACGAAGGCGTTATACAGTCTGATGCATTGCCCATTATACATGAGCTGGGGATAACCTATAACGACAGGGGAGGTGGATATTATACAATAGATACTATAGAGGCAACGTCAACTATAATTTCCAAATGCGTTCGGCAAGGGACAATTATTTTTAATCTAATCAAGGTTACAGATGTGCTCTTTGATGAGAAAAATGGTGCAAAAAGGGTATCAGGTTTGGTATTAAATTGGTCACCTACAGAACACTTAGGTCTCTTTGTAGACCCTTTAAGCATAAAGGCATCATATGTGGTGGATGGCACTGGTCACCCCGCAGATATATGTTCAATTATAACAAAAAAGATTGACGCGAAGCTTAGCACTAAAACAGGTGGTGTAATTGGTGAGATGTCCTTGTGGGCTGATGAAGGGGAGCAATTTACAGTATCAAATACAAAAATGGTGTTTCCAGGCCTTTATGTTGTTGGGATGGCTGCCAATAATGTTTTTGGAGGCCCAAGAATGGGGCCTATATTTGGCGGAATGATTATGTCAGGGAAAAAGGCTGCTGATATCATTTCCTCTGAATTCAAAAATACCAAGAGTCAATAAAAAATGAACCAGGCTAACCACAAAATAACGATTAATGAATTAAAGAATATGCTTGGGGATGAAAAAGGCCATAATAAGCTAAAAAGAAATATCGCCGAGCTTCATCCAGCAGACCTTGCAGATCTGGTAGAGCAGCTTGAAGAGGATGAGATGTTCGGAATAATAGATCTTCTCTCCCCTGAAGAGGCAGGCAATGTTTTAATTGAAATGCCATCCCCCATCCAAGAAAATATTTTCAATAAGCTTAGTGACAATAAGGTTGCCGAAATATTAAATGAGCTTAACTCAGATGATGCAACGGATATTTTCAGCGGCCTACCCAAGGAAAGATCCCAGAAAATAATTGATTTAGTCCAGCCTGAGGTATCTGAAGAGCTAAAAAAGCTATTAGGCTATGAAACAGATACGGCAGGGGGCATAATGACCCTGGAGTTCGTCTCGGTTAATGAAAACTCGACTATCAAAGAGGCCATAGAAACTATCAGGGACAAAAGAGAAAAAGTTCAAAACCTTTATTACGTATGGGCTGTAGATGAATCAAATAAGCTTGTAGGGGTTGTACCTATTAAAGACCTTGTTCTAGAACCCCGAAGCAAGAAGATCAAGGATATAATGCATCCGGATGTCATCAGTGCTAATGTTGACATGGACCAGGAAGAGGTAGCAAAAATTGCCAAACAGTACGATCTCATTAATATACCCGTTGTCGATAATCAGCGAAGGCTTATAGGTAGAATAACCAACGATGATATTATTGATGTTATGGAAGAGGAGGCAAACGAGGATATTTCATTAATGGCAGGTGTTATCGAATATGAAATCTCAGAGGTCTCACCGTTAAAAATATCTAAGGCGAGGCTCCCCTGGCTGTTTTTAGGGTTAGCAGGAGGCCTTTTGTCTGCTTCTATAATAAACTATTTCCATACCTCTATAGAGAAAATCCTTGCCTTATCATTTTTTATACCTGTAGTAATGGCTATGGGCGGGAATACAGGAACCCAAGCAGCAACCGTTGTAATCAGAGGTCTTGCTACCGGTGACATAAGTATAGTGCGCACAAGCAAGAGGCTTCTGACGGAATTATGGGTAGCCCTGATCAATGGTTGCATGTGCGGAATCTTATTGGCCTCAGTAGTGGCCTTTTGGCTCTCAGATGCAAAACTTGGGATAGCTGTTGGTGCCAGCCTCGTTGCCGTTATCCTTTTCTCAGGTTCTTTTGGAGCATTTATCCCCTTTCTTTTACAAAAACTCGATATAGATCCTGCATTAGCCGCAGGCCCATTTATAACCACCTTAAACGACATAATCGGGCTATTTATTTATCTCAGCATAATCACCCATTTCCTTGTTTCTCCATAGAAACAATTCCTTTTATCTTTTTTGCGGCTTTTACCAAAAAGTTCCATCTATGTGCCTTCTTTAGTAATCTTCTCATATCGCTGACCATATCCATCGCTGCTGACTCACCGCTAAGAATCAGTTCTTGAGCATTCGAAAAATCGGTCCAATGTGTGCTGCCTAACACCGGCTTTATTACAATATCTGCACATTTCAGCTCATGATTTTCCAGGTAGTAACCCTGTATTTCCCCGGCCCTTATATATACATCAAGGGCTGTATGAAAATGGGGTGCCAAACCTAAATCTCTATCTACGGCTATTGCTATAACAAAATCTGCCCCCTCCTCAACGGCAACCCTTGCAGGAACTGATTGTATAATAGCACCATCTGAAAGCTGCCTTCCATCGATCTCTACATAGGGCAGCATACCCGGGACGGAAGAGCTTGCAAGTATGGCGCGCCTTAAAGGGCCCTCCCTAAACACAACGAGTTTACCACTTCCCAGGTCTGTAGCGACAGCCCTAAATGGAATTACTGTTTCCTCTATATTAATGTCAGGGATGAAATAATCTATTAGTTCTTCAATATCTTTTGTCTCCAGAATACCCGGTCTATATATTCCGTGCGCCAATCTGATTTTAGTCTGAAAATAACACTGAATCCTCCGGCTTAGCCTCTGATCTATCCCCCTTTCAGCATCCCCTAAGGCCCTGAGCTCAGATGATTCGTAGATATCGTCTTGCAGAAAAGAAAGCACCCTTTTCTCAAGTTCCTCGGCTTTTGTTCCAATGGCCAGGGCACCTCCCACAACCGAACCCATGCTTGATCCCACAATAATGTCAGGCCTTATACCCTCTCTTTCGATCACCTTCATTGAACCAATATGGGCCAACCCTCTAGCACCCCCACCACCCAGGGCCAATCCTATTTTTGTTGTCTTTTTCAATTCAGATAGTTGATGTAATTAAAGGGATGTTAAAATAGTGTTTAATCGGTGTTTATTAGTTAAGAATAACGAATTGAATACGCTTTTTCAAATTTTTTAGGGGTCTTTGCTGAAGATCCGGTAAATAGAGAAAGGTATCCTGACTGAACTGAACCTGCTAAGTGTCTAGCCGGCATCTCACATGGGGACCATAAATAAATAGTACTGTTTCCCTTGATTACGAATGAAAGAGCACAAACCTTTTCTAAAATGTAATAAAGCCGCCACAATAAGAGGCTATCTTTATAACAAAAGCTGGCTGATGAAAAAGACGCTTAAACCTCGAGCATCTGCTTCTCTATGGAGTCATTATTTCTTGCCAGAAATTCTTGCAGTTTATCGATTCCGATCAAGGGCTGTTCCGAGTTCGGAAATACTAATCTGGGCAGCTCTCCAAAGGCATTAAAATCATTGCCCCCTGACAGGTCTTCCCTTACCTTATTTAAGATCAACTGACTTAGTTTAATATCAATGTCCTTTAAAAAAGTAAGGATACGCAGTGATTCAGCAAATGAGAGTTTATCTGGGTTGAGAACAAGCTTAATATGAGTATTTGATGTGCTTTCAAATGTCTCTTTTAAATCAAGATACTCATTTTTCATCTCTTTAAGCTTGTTTAAAATTTTATCTGTTTCCCTCTCCTTATTAACAATCGTGATCTTGGTAATTATATCACGTTTTTTTATAATCTCTTCGCGAAGGGCAAGTATGTGCTCTATCCATATCAAAGACAGATACGGAATATTAAAAAACTTTAATGCCAGCGCAGTAGGAGGCATATCAAAGACCAGGAAGTCATAGTTTACGAACCTTCTTCTAATGTCTTTGAAGGCAAGGATTAATGCGTATTCTTCGAGTCCAGGTGCATGTTTTATGACACTGAAGTATCTGTCCAGATTAAATGCCGTTAAATAAGAATAGGTCCTCTTTATTTGACTCTGAATATCATTTAAATACTTTTTAATCCACCGTTCTTGCTCTATCTCTATAGCTGAGAGATTTGGTACAAGATCAGTTTCTTTATGTGAAAGCTTCCTTTCAAAGATATCTGATTGATTATGGGCTGGATCTAAGGAAACAAGAAGCACCTTATAGCCCCTTTGCGCCAAAAAAAGTGAGTTCAATGCGGCTGAAGTCGACTTTCCTACCCCACCCTTACCCATAAAAAATAAATTTTTTGCTTTATCCATATTTAATCTATATCCAGGACTGAAAAAAGATCTGATATTGGCTCATGGGCCGTATCAACCTTTTCCATCATTAAAATTAAGTCTTTTTCCATCAGAGGCATCAAATCCAGTGAGATTTGCATTGGCGGAGAAGG
>Ga0180433_10009143_pt1 | contig 12183 bp, 14 predicted proteins | sample SS_ome_8_FD_132980 | JGI IMG/M metagenome (GOLD analysis project Ga0180433, IMG submission 132980) | Hypersaline lake sediment archaeal communities from the Salton Sea, California, USA - SS_1_D_1 metaG | ecosystem: Environmental > Aquatic > Non-marine Saline and Alkaline > Hypersaline >... | reverse complement strand
TAGACTTTTTTATTAAAGTTGATCTCAAAGGAGAAGAAAATATATGGTTTACTTCTCCCTTATACACTGCGGGAGTGGTTTTAAGTAATTTTACAATTCCATTCTATATATTATTTGTGATTGGAATTACCCTTCCCGCCATAATATTGGTGCGATATAGGTACAAGGGAACTTTAAGAGGCTTAGAAGAAGAAAAGCAAAAGGAAATTAGAAAGTATTTTCTAATAGAAATGATGGCAATTGGAATAATTGAATCTCTGTTCTATATTTCTCTTTCTCAACCGTGGATAATTCTTGAAGGAGGGATCGTTTGGACTCATGATTATATTTTTAATAATATCTTTACATGGGAGCAGTATTTCGGATTTGTAACTAGTTTTCTGACCCCCGCATTTATAATCGGATGGATTTTTTATTCTTTACTTGCTATTTTAAAGCCTATACTTAGCGGTTTCTTAAAAATAGGATATCCAATCCTAGTATTTATTGTATTTAATTACTATATTGCTCGATTAAATAGTCCCGAAACCAGTTCTTCCGCACAAATATTCGGAGCAGGATATCCGGGAGTTGGGATCTTTTTAATGTTATTCTGCTCAATAGCAATGATTCTTTTGGGGATTTGGAAAAGAAATTATCAAACAAAACTTAATCTTAGAATCTCAAAAAAAAAGATGGTACAATATCGATAGATGAATTAGAATAAAGTAGAGAAGGGAAAACTAATTATTTTTAATTCATAGATTAAAACATTAAATACCTCCCAACATTTAATATGATATGGACGAAAAAAAATTTAATATCGCATATCTTGTCGGTCTTATCATCACGACAATTATAATGCTGTTGATTATCTTTTTAGGCGTCGTCTCCATCAATATAACCTTTGTTATCTTTTTCTGGGTTATCAAATTTCTTTCCGGATTTGGATTAGTTTTGGCGATTACAAATGCATTCCTTATTTTGTTAGATAAAACCAAAGATAAGCTAACAAAGAAGGGAACTAAAGTTTTGGTGATTTTACAAATCGTTATCCCCATCTTATTGATAATTTACGCAATTGATAAGATTATCAGTAGTTATTTGGGTACTGGAGGGTTCTCTATGACGGGGATATGGAAGGATATATATGTTTGGATTGATAATATTATCTACTTATATGGAATTCTCTCATTGTTACTCCAATTATATATTATCCCCATAATAAGAGATCAGATAGACGAAGCCGTGGAAATGGGCAAACTTTCGTGGTGGAAGAAAAAAGCAAAGAAGGTCGGACGTGGAATTAAGAAAAAATATTTTAGATTAAAGAAAGATTTTGCAAAAGCTCAAATCCAAGATCAGATGACGGTCAAAGAAATTCTTGATTTATGGCGAAGAAAATTTGCAGTCAACTTATTATTAATACTTGCCATAGGATCGTTTGTTTTCACCCCCATTGCATTTATTTGTGTACTGTATTGGCTCCGTCTTTATGTATTTTTCAGAAGTCAGACCCATAAATATGAGAATATTGCTTTGTTAGGATCGATCATATGGATAGCCCTTGTCGCTACTATTTCACCCTTCTATAATTTAACCGGTCTGCGCATATGGGAATCCATTCAACCCTATCTCTGGACGATAAATATCTTTTATCTAATCGGAATTGTGCTTGGTACATTAATTTTTATCAAAAAGACGCTAGAACTTCAAGGAATTACGATCCACTCCCTTAAAATGAAGGCAAAAGAGAAAAAAATCGGCAAGCTTGAGAAAGAAAAGGAAGATCTAAAGAGACAGTTGGAAGATAAGAACAAAGAATCGAAAAAAGCCGCTAAAAAGAAAACTCCTAATAATAAGGAGACAAAGAATTAAATTATTTTTTTATATTTCATTTTTTTTAAAACTAATTTACTATTTTTCCTCCTTAGTGGAATTAAGGGAAGAGATCAACAACCACTAATTCACCTTTTTTTAAGCCTTCTTGATTTGGTTTAATCTCCACAATTCCATCTGATTGGGTTAAAGAAGTTAAAACCCCAGACCCTCTTAATCGTATAGGAAATGCGATAATCTTATCTTCTTCTCGTTTCATTTTAACCCTTAAAAAATTTAAGGCTCCAAGTCCAGAAACAGGCACATCATTATTTATTTCTGCGATTATTTTTTTTCTCGGATCTAATTCTATACAGCCGAGCATCTTTCTTATTGCTAGCCCTACGATTTTTAGAAAACAGATATAAGCCGCCACAGGCGTCCCAGGCAAGCAAAAAACAATTCTATTATTTACTTGACCTATTAAGACCGGAGACCCAGGACGCATCGCAATACCATGAGTTAAAACCGTGCCATTTTCATTTAGTATTTCGGGTAATAAATCCTTTGTCCCAACCGATGTACCTCCCGTAAAGACTACTATTTCAGACTTCTCAGTGGCGTTTAAGAGATTTTTCTTCAAGCTTTCTTTATCGTCCTTTAAAGTTGCTTGATCGAGTACTTCTCCTCCATAGGTCTCAACAAGATTCGCAATCATGGGAGTATTTGAATTATAAATTTTATTTTTTTGGAGAGACTCTCCTACTTCCACCAATTCATCTCCTACTGAAAACACACTAATTTTAGGTTTAGTCCTAACTTTAACCGTCTTAAAGCCTAATGAACTAAGTAGCGCGATTTGTTCTGCTTTTATCTCGATTCCTTCAGATAGGACATCTGTTCCCGCAATAATATCTTCACCTCTCTTAGAAATATTCTTACCTGGCACCAGTGAATCATAGAGAGTAATTATATCTCCTTCAATTTCTGTGTTTTCAATTTTAATTACTGCATCGCATCCTTCTGGTATAGCTGCGCCTGTTGAAATTCGGATTGCTTCTCCTTTATTCAATCTCAATTCAGAAACTTCTCCGATCTCAATCTGACCTATTTTTTTTATCTTTTTAGGATTTTTTGGAGAAGCTCCAAACGAATTTTCTGCAATAATTGCATACCCATCCATCGCAGCTCGATCAAAAGGAGGCGCATCCATTCCACTAATTATATTTTCTCCGAGAATACGATTTAATGCCATCGAGGTTTCAATCTCCTCGTTGGACATTGATTTAATGGTATTAAATAATTTCTCTAAGGCGTCTTCCAATCGGGTTAATTTTGAGAAGCCAATCTTTCTTAACCTTTCCATAGGATCACTCTTCTTTATTAAGAATATAAATCATATGACCTAACTCTGGGAGGATCAATTCCGTTAACGCCAATTTCACAGCATTCGGAGAGCCCGGAAGTAAAAAGATAATTTTACCATTAATACTTCCCGCAATTGCCCTCGATAGCATGGCTGAAGCTCCAATTTCCTTATAGGAAAGATATCTAAATAGTTCACCGAACCCATCAAGCTTTTTTTCTAATAAAGGTTCAATTGTTTCATATGTGATATCTTTTGGGGATAATCCTGTTCCTCCACTAAAGACTATCCCATGAATCGTCTCCCCTTTTATTAATTTGTATAAGATGTCCATTATTTGAAATTTATCATCCGCAATAATCATTGATGAGGTTAAGGAAATTGAAGGGTTTTCTTTTAAAATTTCACGAACTAACGGAATGGTTTTATCAGTAGTTTCCTTTTTATTCATTAGTTCCTCGTAGCGAGAAGTGCTTACCACTATTAAAACAATATTAATTTCTTTTGGTCCTTTACTCTTATGTTCTTCATGAACTTTCATAAATTTTCCCATTTTTTAATTTAAAAGGTGTAAAATTCTTTTTTATCCCCTTTTTCGACGATTTCTTCCAATTCGTCTATTTCAATATATCCATCGGCGTAGAAAAGCGTACTTATCGCTTCAGATCCGGTTTTTATTGGATAAAGTTTATCCTCAATCAACTTAACTGCTTTAAATTCATTTCGTCCTAATTCGCTATAAATTCGTTCTCCCACTTCAAATGTCTGTGAAAACCGCTTTCGTAAAGGATAACCGGACATTCTTCTTAAAAAGTCGTCAATAAACACATAAAAACAGCTTAATGCGGAAGTGGGAAATCCCGGTAAAATAAAGACAATTTTATCCTTCAATTTCACAAAAAGAATGGGTTTGCCAGGTTTTTGTTTTACCCCATGAACCATGATTTCAATATTTTCATAAGATTCTAAAACCTTTGGTCCAAGATCTCCCTCTCCTTTAGAAGTACCCCCCGAGAGAATAACCACGTCACTTTGTTTTAATGCTTCATTCATTTTTTGCTTCAATTCTTCTAAAACGTCTCCTACAATTCCTAAATATATAATTTCAGAGCCCGTATTTTCAATAGCTTTTTTTAATACCACCGAATTTATATCATAGATCTTGCCTACGGGTAGGCTTGACACTTCTCGACCCAGAAGTTCATCCCCGGTACTGAGAAGACTCACCACTGGTTTTTTATATACACTAATCTCTTTTACACCACATGCAGTTAATATTCCTAAGGTAGCTAAATCAATAAGCCTACCATTTTTACATACAATATCTCCTTTTTTGACATCGTGGCCAATATTTACAATATGTTTGCCAGGAGATACGCCCCTTGAGATTTCAACTTTTTCTTTAATACGATCTGTAAATTCTACCATCACAACTGCATCTGCACCGTCGGGTATCGCCGCACCCGTCGCAACATAAGAACATTGCCCTTTGGTTAGTTTCTTCTGGGGTATATCGCCCGCTTGAATAATTTCAATTAATTCTAACGAAATGATGTTATCTTCTTCGGCGCCAAATGTATCTTCTGCTATGACTGCATAACCGTCCATCCGGGATTTACGAAAATGAGGTACATTAATTTCGCTTGTCACATCATCAGAAAGAACTCTATTAAACCCTTTCTCAAGGGGAATAATTTCTTTTTCAAGATTTAATTGAGGAATATTTTCGAGAATTTTCCTAAATTCCTTGACAGTGATCGCTTTTAAAAATTTCACCTTAATGGACCCACTCCGTCTTACCATCTATAAAGATTTCTTTTTTCCATACGGCAATTTCTTTTTTATAGCGCTCCACGGCGTTTCTTAGGACTTCAAAGCCTTCTTCTCTATGAGCAGAAGCAACAACTACATAAACTAGATCTTCATTAAGTTGAAATTCGCCTTTAAGATGAATAATTTTAAGATCAATAATGCCTTGATGCTCTTTAAGCTCCGTGCAAATCTTTTGAATACTTTTATTTGCAAGTTCATCATAAGCATCAATTTTTATACTCTCTACGGATTTTCCTTCATGAGAACTATTTCTTACTATGCCTGTGAATGTTAAAATTGCTCCCGCATCATCTATGGAAGAACCACTTTTAATGGATTTAATTATTTGGGAAAAATCTATTTCGCCTTTCTCATATATTCTTGATTCAACATTGATATTAGATCCTTCAGCCATTTGAGCCTACCCTCCTGAAAGAGGCAATAAAAAGGCTAAGCTATCTCCTTCTTTTAACGCCAAAGTTATTATATTATTTTGAGTTATAATCTCATCATTTAATGCGATTTTAATGGAAGATTTTAGAGTTTTGTTTTTAAAATCCCATAAAATATTTTTTAAATTGGGATATTCATTAAATAAATTTGCTACGAGATCCTTAAGATTTTTATCAATTTCAAAGACTTGTTTATCCTTTTTTGTTATTTCTTTAAGCTCAGCAAAATATAATACTTCAATTTTCATTTTTTTCATAAATTAATTTTAATCTTTATAGTATGGCTCTCGGGAATCAACCACTTGCCGGATAATATGCTCATATTTCTGCATAGAGTAATGATCTTTTAGCGCTGCCTTCATATTTTTTCCAAGATCCGATCGATATAAACATCCAAACAGGTTTCCATCACAGCCCACTCTTAGTTTAGTACATCCCTTACAGAAGTCTCGCCCCGGAGAGATTGTTTCTACAACCGCTCCATTCGGTAAGGTAAACACTTTTCTATTTTGCATATTCCCTCGAACGATTACCTCGGAAGCTTCAGTCTCAAATCTTGCGATAATGGGTTTTGCAGAAACATGATATTTTCTATAAAATTCACCATTCTCTTTTATTGCCTTAGATGCTTCATGTAATTCTATTAATTGTAAAATGTAGCCGTTTTTCGCACAAAACTCAAGTATATCATCTAATTCATTATCATTAAGGCCTTTTAATAATACAAAATTTAATTTAATAGGAGTAAGGCCAATTTGTTTTGCTTTTTCTAAACCCTTAAGGACAGTTTGTAGTCCATCTACTCCGCAAATTTTTTTATATACTTCCGGATTCAAAGAAGATAAGGAGACATTGATACGATTAAGTCCTGCTTTCTTCAATACTTCCGCTTTTTCATAGAGTAGATATCCATTAGTCGTAAGAGAAATATCTTTATAGAGCCCTAACTCAGAGATATTTTTAATAATGTCAGTGATTTCTTTTCGACATAGGGGTTCTCCGCCCGTAAATTTAATGCGAGTGACATTTAAAACTTCTGCTAAAATCTTGCATAGTTTGGTTATCTCTTCTACAGTTAAATCGGATGTTTTTGGTACAAAACCCTCTTGATCGCAATAAATACAGTTATAATTACATTTAGATGTGATTGAAAACCGTATATGTTTAATTTCCCGATTATTCTTGTCCTTCATTTTTAACTTTTGTTAAATTTTCTTGATTTTTTTCTCAACCTTGATGTCGGTGATGATAGTAGAAGGGTATTGCCCATTCTCATCCTTTTCATACATTTTCACTACATCCCAGATGTTTAATAATGCATTTGATACGCCCACAAGCGCTTCCATTTCCACTCCTGTCTTAGCAGTGCTTTTTACGCTACATGTTACTTTAATAATATTATTATCTTCAATCTCGAAATCCAGAGACACATTATTTATCGGGATCGGATGGCATAAGGGAATCAAATCAGGAACTTTTTTTACAGAATTTATAGCAGAGATTTTTGCAATTGTAAAAACATCCCCTTTCTTAATATCGCCACTTTTAATTCTTTCTATTGTTTCTTTATTAAGTGAGATCCTTCCACTTGCTCTTGCCATCCTTGGGATTATATTTTTTTCAGAAATATCGATCATTTAAACCTAAGCTCATTTCATTTCGTTTTTACTTCTCATACATATCGTCTATGTATTAAAAAATTGGATAGTAATAAAAAGTTATTTATAATATTTTTACATCCGTAGCTTTAAAATTAAAGTAAATCTCAGAATTTACTTCAAGATTTAAATTTTCCTTTGATATTGCGGTTATTGTGCTCAAAAACATCTCCGAACAACACTCAATCACTATATGACATAAATTTCCTAAGTCGCGAATTGAATCAACTCGACCCATAAACATATTTCTGTAACTTGTATTTTCGGAGGGTTTTTTCATAATTCCTATGCTCTCAGGTCGAATACATACAATTACTTTTCCTTCTCTTTCACCTGAAGCTGTAATCGTTATATCATTTATCTTAATTTGATTTAATCCTGTTATTTTATCATATTTGGCAATACCTTTAAAAATATTTTCATATCCTACAAAAACCGCAGTGAATTCATCCTTAGGAGATGTAAAAATTTCATTAGGAGTTCCAATTTGGATGATTTTACCTTCGCTTAATACCGCAATTCTATCCGCAAACTTTATTGCCTCCATTCGGTCGTGAGTACTCATAATAATCGTTTTATTTTCATCCCTCTTTATCTCGTCTATAAAACTCTCGAGTAAGTTTACGTTCTTAGGATCAAGGTTAGCAGAAACCTCATCTAATAGATATAATTCGGTATCTAAGACAAAATTCATAGCAATTGCAACTCTCTGCATTTCACCTCCCGAAAGAGAGCGCGCATTTTTAGTTTCAAATCCTTCTAATCCAACCTTCTTTATTATATTTTTGACTCTTGGAAAGATTTCTTTAACTTCTAATCCACGGGCTCTTAGACCATAAGAGATATTTTTAAAAACGGAAGCATTTAAAACAACAGGCTTTTGCCTAACAAATGACATCTTCCGTATGTATTTTAGTTTCTTCTTTTTCGGAAGATTTCCTAAATTTTTTCCCTTAAATCTAATTTTTCCACTAATTGGGGGATCTAATAAACCCAAGATTCGTAAAAGAGTAGTTTTGCCACTACCATTTGGTCCGATAATTATAAAACACTCCCCTTGTTGAACTGAAAAATTAACATCTTCTAATACTCTTTGAGTTTCCTTATCTCCCTTCTTAAAATCCTTTGTCAATCCCTCAACATCAATTAAATTCATCTCATTTCTCCCCCATTTGTAAATAGGTTAATGCATAATTAAGTAAGAAAGCAATCAGAATAAGTAAAATTCCTAAAGCAATAGCCATCCCAAATTCGCCCATTCTAGTCTGCCAAACTATCGCTGTAGTAAAAGTTCTAGTATGCCAGCGAAGATTTCCTCCTACAATCATGACGGCCCCAACTTCCGAGATTGCTTGTCCAAAGGCTACTAAATAACCCGCTAAAATTGATCTTTTGGAATCTTTCACTAATTCCCACCATAATTGACGTTCATTGGCACCGAGTGATATTATTATTTCTTTAAGAAGAGGGTCCACGCTCTCAATCGCCGCTTTAGTGGTCCCCATAATTATCGGAGTTGAGAGTAGAAATTGTGAAATCATCATTGCGATGGTAGTATATAAAAATCCAAAGAATCCAAATGGGCCGCTATTTGAAAGCAGTAGAAACACGAGTAATCCCATAACTACTGGAGGAAATCCCATAAAAGTATTAAGTACGTTTGAAATAGCTTTTTTGCCCTTAAAATCTCTTAGGGCCATAAAAGAGCCAAAAGGGATTGCAACCATCGCCGCTATAAGAGTAGATATTAAAGAAACTCTAATAGATACTTCTATAATATTCCAAAGTTCAGGATCAAATGAAAACAATAAAGAGAAAGCTTCAATAATCCCATCAATAATGTCATTTGCCAATATTCCCACCTTGTTGTTATAAAAATTATATATAAAAGAAAAAAATTTAAAATTTAAATTTAATTTTTGAAAAGTTTAATTATATTGATACTGTTCCATATAAAGGATAATCTGCAGAAGCTAAGCTTGGTCCAGAAGTGGTTCTTATATGACCTCCATTATGTTGGCTCCAGAATTCCACTTCATCTTCAGTAGTGGTACAATCATGGGTTTCATTACACTTGCCGAAACAAGGGGTAAATAAAAGTTCACCTTCTTTTTTAAATTCTCCAATTAATTTTTGCCCTTGCTCCGATACAAGAAATGCAACAAAAGACATTGCTTTCTCATATTTTATCCCTTGATGTATTAAGGGATTTACTAACATCGCACCATAAGGGTTAAGTAAATTCTTATCAATATCAATTGAATCATTGGCTTCATAAACCAAGATCAAGGATACATCATCTTTATTTGCTAACCAAGTCCCTCGATCGATTAAGGTATAAGAGTTTTGTTGATTTGCAATTGTAAGCGTCGCTCCCATACCTTCGCCGGCCTCATCATACCAAGTATTGACTGCGGGATCAGGCACAAAACCTTCAACCAGAGACCACAATAATAACTCCTTTAAATGAGTCCCTGATGCGTCTCCTCTTGAGGTAAAGTTCGCATTACCTAATTCGCTTTCATCTTTAATTCTAGTCATTGCGTCGGTTATATTGATAGCATTTAAAAGATCGGCTGGATCTGAAGCTGGTCCAATGAGGATGAAATCATTATACATCACACATGTTCTATACAGCCCGTAGCCTGCAGCTATGAAATCATCTTCTCTACTTCTTGAATGTACTAATAATACATCTGCATCACCCGACTCTCCGTTTCTTAATGCTGCGCCTGTGCCTACGGAAAGGATCTCGACAGTGAATCCTGTTTGCCCTTCCCATACGGGAACAAGAATATCTAATAATCCAGAATCATAAGTAGAGGTAGTTGTTGCTAAAATAATTCGATTTTGAACTCGATTATATTCAACAATAAGGAAGCCGCCTACAATTCCTGCGGTAGCTATAATAACTAAAGCGATTATAGCTTTTTTCTGTTTTGTATTCCATATACGTTTAATACCTAACTCTCGCATTTCGTCCTTGATTTCTTTTTCACTCATTTTTAATACAATCCTTTTTTTACGATATGTTTTTAAGAACATATCAGTGATTATTAAAGGTATTAACGTTTAAAAAGATTTAGAATTATACCTGACGTATTATTCGGAAATCTTAATAGTTTTACGAAAAAGATTCTCTAAGCAATCGTAAAAAAGATACCCCCACCGAGCCATCTTTTAGAAATATTGCTCCAAATTTATTCTTAGGTAAATTATCGAAAGTATCATTGGAAATATAAAACCTATTAATACAAGGAATTTTAATTCTCCAGGAAATTAAATCGATATCCTTTAAAAATTCCTTAAATATCGTCATAAACTGCCCATATATCTTTTTACTTAAAAATCTTTAGCGATTTTGGATAATATTGCCGCTTTACTGATGGAGCCAAAATCTAATCTTCTACGTTCGATCACTTCATTCAAGTTTTCTATAAGCTTTTCTGCAAAGTAGTCAAAATTAAAGGGAAAATTGATATTGAAGCGGTAATATTCCCGTAAAAATATGTTTAGTAATTCGATTTTAGGTTTTGGTTCGGTCATTTCAAAAATCCCGGGATTGGTATCTAATAAAGCACAACAAATCCAGGCCAAATCATCGAGATAATTTCCCTCATAAGAATCTTCAAAATCAAACCCGTAGACTTCATCATTTAGGGAGCTGATGACGAAATCTCTTAGGCGCGTATCTCCCTTGTTTAAAACGATAACTTCCTTTAAGGCTTTCCATTCCAAAATATTTTGCTTATGAAGCCGGGCGATCCAGTCTGCTAACTTTTTTATAGCAAAGATAAGTCTATCATGGGTATATGCATCTAAATCATTCAAAGAATTGATTTCATTAACGGAAAAATTAATATAATTAGTTAAATTATCTCCATCGATTTTCTCTAAAGCTAAAATTGGATCTTTAAAAAAAATAATTTTAGGAAGCCACAGGTCTTGGCTCTGTAATTTCTTTAAAACTTTATATTCTTTTTCAGCATTGCTTGTTTTAAAATGTTTTATAACCATGCTTTTAGGGGAATTTTTTGGTTTTTCTAAGAAATTTACTTCATAAACCAGATTTTTTTTACTTTTAAATTGAGTGATCGTAAAATCTATTTCCGTATCCAAAATTTCCGGAACAATGTTACTCAATTCTCGTAGAACTCGGGCTTTTAGCTTTAGATCTTCCATCATAAAAGAGTATTTTTTTAAATAAATTAAACGGGTAGAAATGAACCTTAGTCTTTATCTTCACTATATATGTTCTTGATATATTAAAGGATATCCAAATTTTATATTATTTGTTTATAATGAAGACCCTCACAACAAGTAAATTTTTATCCAAAATGCAATTTAAAGATGGTTTTCAAATCCCTAAATTTTTCAGGATAAAGCCCTTTTTCAAGGAGTTGATCCGCCTCACTTTCTGAATAGTTCACATCAAAATCTTCAATGAGGTCTTCAATTTTTTTTCTAAAGATAAAAAGATCTTCCCGTACTAACAATATAAAAATAATTTTTTCCGTGGCGTTAAATTTAAACATTAATTTTCGATCCCCATGATCAATTGTTCTAACCGAGGTTTTAGACTTCACAATATGTTGAAGCATTGTAATTAATCCAATAAATCCTCCCGAGATAACAAGAGGAGGGACATCATCGGACTCCTTTTTTTTCAAATAGGTATTTTCATAAAGAAGCATCCCTGATTTATGTAATATATAGATTTTTATAAGAAATTGCCGCCAATCATGTTCCTTCCAAGTTACCCTCTCCTTAATACCAAATAAAACATACAAAAATATTAAACTTGTTTTTCTTTTTCGCCTTTATGCACAATCCCGCTAAGCTCAATGTTGATTGGATAAGATCTATAATAAACATATAGAATTGAAAAGAACACAAAACTTATTTGAATAAGATAATAAAATCCGGAAATTACCACGAGTCCGTTTATGATCAAGACGATGATTGTTAGGAAGGAAAGAATACGCCCCCTGTCCATAATTGAGGTTTTGATAATAAAAATTTTCAAAAATACCATATATTCAAATATTACAAGCACAGAACTTAAAAAGAAAAAGATAGATAAAAATTCATATCTTTC
>Ga0180433_10009142_pt1 | contig 12183 bp, 16 predicted proteins | sample SS_ome_8_FD_132980 | JGI IMG/M metagenome (GOLD analysis project Ga0180433, IMG submission 132980) | Hypersaline lake sediment archaeal communities from the Salton Sea, California, USA - SS_1_D_1 metaG | ecosystem: Environmental > Aquatic > Non-marine Saline and Alkaline > Hypersaline >... | reverse complement strand
TTTTTTTCTTTTTTTCATCTTTTGTATTATCTATTTTACTTTGAAGATCTGCTAAATCACTTTCAGATTTTTGAAAACTAATAAAATTTTTCTTTATTTCATTATCCCATTTTTCTTTCTTAAAGGCATTTTCCATTATCTTTCTATGTCCAGGCATAAGAGATTGTAAAGTTTCTTGAAAACTTTTCTCAATATTTTTATCTAAAGATTCTTTTTCTTTTTTCTCTGGCTTCATTTTGCTTAAATATTGATTATATATTTTCTTTTTGATTGTTTCATCACTTTTATTATAGAAAGATAAAAGTTGAATTTCCCTTCTTGTTTGAGGGTTTCTAACTTTCTGAGTCCTCATCCATGTTAAAAATCTATTATCAGCTCCTTGAACAATAAATTTTTTAATTGCCACCTTCTCAAAATATTCCTGAGCCAAATCCTTACGACCTGCCTTTATCAAAGCTTTTTGTATATTATCCATGAATTATTCCTTAATTTTAATAATTCCAGTCAAATCATCAAAATGTGTTTTTGTTATCCTAGTTTCTTTTTTTAATTCTTTTACCAATCCTCTAAAATATACATTCTCAACTTGCTGCCTAAACCGATTCTGTCTACTAGGAGTACTCAACTCTTTTGGTGATAAATTTGAATTATAAGTGATTTCAAATAACACATTCCCAAAACCATAATCTATCGTCTTTACTCTCCCACCTTCCGTATATTTCCCAACATTTTTTTTGATTATATCAGTAATTTTTGGATTTGACTTTAATTCCTTAACAAACCACCTTCCAGCCATCTTATCAAAATACTTTTGAGCTAAGTCTTTACGACCAGCTTTAATAAGAACTTTTTGGATCTTATCCATGAATTATCCTCTCTTCCTTCCTCTTCTTATCCAATTCCTCTGAAACTTTCTTTATGTCTCCTATCCAACTCTTCTTATAATTAATTCCCAAAGACCTCTTAAAACTTTCCTCCAAATCCCTAAATCTTCCTGTGTCACCAGTAGCCATCCTATCACCAAACATCTTCAAGATATGATCAAACCACCCATCAGAAAGCTTCACATATTCCTTCTTTATTTTCTTTACAACCGCATCCTTAAGCAAGTTCTCCTTGTACCAATCAGCAGCATTCCTAACATCACCATAACCAGCATCTTTTATAATCTCATTAATTATAGATTGAATATTCATAAATTAACTCCAAACTGGTTTAACACCAAGCCATTTAGCAATCTTCTTAGCTGTATCTTTTGTAAAATTCCAATATACAATTTGATATATTATATTAATTCCCTTTTTCTGTCTCTCCCCAGTTTCAATATTAATAGCCTGTCCTCCATCCAAAAATCTCACAGGAACTCCTTTAGAAACGAGTTCCTTCTTAATTTCATCTATTTGTTCCGATGTAAGTTTCTTTGAAGCTATTTTAAAAAAAATTTCATCTGCTATCTTCTGAATTTTATTCATGAATTATTTTCCCAACTTTTTATTTCCTGATATTTCTCTTCACTTAAATCTCCAATTGCATATCTACACTCAAGAGATTGTACAGCCTTTTTCTCATTATTACGAGTATAACATAAATGTTGATGAAATAATTTACAACTAGGATTATTTATCTTATCTCTAAACAACCATTTACATCCTTCTGAACATCTAGCTGGCCCATCAACCAACACTTCTATTGAATATTTTCTTGATAAAATTTCCCCAACTATCTTTGCAATCTTAATCATAAAGAAATTCATTCCTCTTTATATAACTTCTCCACCTCAAGATCTTCTTTATCTTCCTCTTTCCATTTACTCTTCAAACTCTCCACTTCCATATCTGCATTCTTAATCAAATCATCAAACTTCTGACTAAAATATTTCTCCCTCTCAGTATATCCTTGACTCATAAATATTTCTCTCCCCTATACTTACTATATTAAGTAACACCTTTATAAAAAGAATAGAAAAAAGAAGAAATAAAAAAAAAGCAAGACTTGAAAGTCTTGCTCTTGAAAAAATTATAAATCTAAACTCTAATAACTCAACTTCACCACATATCTCCCATAATTATAACCCTCCGTATTAACCAAAAACTTATCCCTCCCTACATTCAAAATAAAGTACTGTGGCATCTTCCCCTTAAAATTACCCAAAAATGAATAACTATTTAAATTCCTCTCCTTCCCCCACACATCCTCTGGTTTAAACTCCTTCAACTTCTCTAATGACTTCCTATCCCTCTCCTCCATATCCAACACATCCAATTCCTTCTTCACATTCTTAAAAGGACCTGGCTTAGCCTGAAAAACCCTATTATCAATAGGCAATCTCCCAGCCTCCTTCATTACCTTACATATATCAAGATTAATAGGCTGGTCTATCAAAAAATTTTCATACTCCCTACCTTTTTCAACTAGCCTAACCAAAAGAATACTTTGTTTTATACAGTCCGCACGCGCCAAATGTGATCAGTTTGTGATCACTTAACCACCACTTCCACACCAGCTAACTTGGTTAATATGCCAACTTTTGACACAAAATACCAGTTAACATCACATTTCCATCTGCTAACCGTTATAGTAGCTACACCTGTTTTTAATACAAACACCAATACCAATTCATTTATCACAAACTAAAATAACCTCATTTTTTCTCATAGTCCCATTATTAAAAGAAGAATAATGATTCCAAACATCTATAAGTTTTATGTTTTTAAACTTTTTTTCTATTTCTTTTTTTACCGGATCTACAAAACGATTCCCAAGATGACAAACAAATTTCCCGTTTTCATTCAATGAATTATAACAATTATTAATAACTGGCTTCATATAACTTTCAAACCACTCACTTTCTGTTTTATACTTCATACCAGGATATTTCTCTTGAATACCATATGGAGGACAACTATAAGCTAAATCAATATTAATAGGCCTAAACTTAGAACTATCTTCATTTTTAATTTCTAATTTTAAACTTGGCTCAATAATTGTCAGCCAATCTGATAAAAGTTTTAACTCTTCAACTAATTTTTGGTTTGTATCTACTCCTATATAATTTTTCCCACTTGAAACTGCTCCTAATAATCTAGCTCCAAATCCTGCTGAATAATCATACACATCTTCCCCATTACAAAATTCATCAATTATCCATTTTGCTGTTGATGCCTTATATTGAGAAAATCTATCTCCAGGAAATAAAATTTCAAATCCCTTAATAATTATTTCATAATTCATATGAAAAAATTCTGGTTCTTTTTTCCAATCTAATCCCAATCGATTTCTAATTACTTTCATTAATTTTTCATCATTATTAAATAAATCATAAAAACAGGAATACTGTTGTGGAATAAAATGTTTTCGTATTTTTGCTCCTGTTGTATTAAAATTTTTTAAAATTCCATTTTCAAATTTGATATTCCTTCCTGAATTTTTCAAATTTTCAAAGTCTCTTATTAATAAATCATTTGAATAAGATAATTTTGGGAACCCAATTATTCTTAGTTCATTAAAAATATTCTTTGATAATTCTCCTCTTTCTTCATCGTTTAATAATTGAATGAAATTTTTATTAATTGGTAAAATAGAAACAAAACGTTTTTTTGTGTATTCTTTCCATTTTTTGAAAATCTTAAATTCTGATTTGTATTTAATTTCCATAACGGAAAGATCCAATGAACTCCTTATTAATGCATTATCAACACTCTGACCAATTGAACTATGACATTTATTACATAAAGATATAAGATTTTGACAATCATGTGCTTCAAAATCATAAAAATCAAAACATTCCGAAGGGATTAAATGATGAACAGAAACTGATTTAGAAGAGGAACATTCTATACAATAAGAATCTATCAATTTTATTTTCTCTTTCTGATCTTCAATATACTTTCTAATAAATTTATTTTTACTATATTGATCTAAAGAATTAAAATTTGATAAGTGATGATAAAGCCCACTACTTTTATTACTTCTTTCTTCAACATATTCTGAAGTTTCATTTGTAAGACCTGATGACCATGTTTCTTTTCCAAAATTTTTATTTTTCTTCCCAGCTAATGGATTTAAATGCCATGGATTATTACTTAATTGTCCCATTCTTACTTGTGCTTTTTCAGAAACTGATTTTAAACTCTCATGATCTTCTTTAGTTAATCCAAGATTCCAAGGCTTTTGTCCTAAATGAGATTTTGACATCTTCACTTTTGTATCTTGAGAATGTTTTCCTTTAAAGGCAGTTTTCTCATTTGTAGATTTACAAGTTGCTGAATCTATCCCAAATTCTTTCTTATATTGTTGTAAAGAATAATTATGAATTCTAATATGATGATTTAATCTTCTATCTGGCCATCCACAAATAGAATTATTTTCTAATTCACATTTACATCTTACAAAATCATATCCTTCATTTTGTCCTTTAAATTTTTCTTCTTGTCTTTCTCTTGCTATTTTCAATTTACATGAAACACAAATTAATGCTTTTCCGTCAATTATATTTTCACAGCCTTCTATTTTACATTTATGTTTATAAACTCTATTATCTACTGTTAAAGCGGATTTTGCTCCATTATTTCTAACCTTTTCAAGATAATTTTTACTAAATATTCCCCCATATTTTTTCTTATACTCATCAAGAACTATAAAAGAATGTTCCTTTTTTATATGTTTATCTATTCTTGTACTTCTAAAGCCACAATTTTGAATTTTACATTCTATCCAATCATCTTTATTTGTATTATTAAAAACTATTTTACTATGCTCTATTTCTTGTTCTCTTCGACAATGTTTATGAAATAATTCCTCATTCTTAAACCTTCTTTGACATTCTGGACATTCAATAGGGTATAATTTATCATTATTTTTTCTTGATTCTATTCTTTGCTTTCTTATATTTTCATCAACAACATAATTTTCATTATGTTTCTTTTTATACTGTTTTATTGTCATATTATGTTTTGAAACAATATGTTGGCTTAAATCTTCTGAACTAAAATCATTACATTCCTTACAATCCATAACTACCTCCATTTATTTTATTATAACACAAAATTGACTAAATGTAAATAGGTTAGTTCATACTTGTACAAAATAAAAAAAGACAATTATTAAAATTGTCTTATAAAAATCATATTATTTTTGAAAAAACAAATAAAAAAAAAGGAGGTTAATTTCTTAACCTCCTTAATTTTTAAGACTTTAACCTTAAGACTTAATTTATTAGGCTATATAATTTGTATAAGTCATTTATAAAAAATTTAAATAATTTCTATAACCACTTAATACAAATTTTAACCAATTTGTATAAGTCTATCTAGTTACAGTGATTGTAGCAACCCCTCGCGGATTCCATACACCAATTCCGATTTGCTCGAATATGCTCCATCCAATCAATCGGGAATCAGGATCATCCGCAGGCAGGACTGTCAAATCGATGCGCTGAGGCATGATAGCCAGGAACTTTTCTTCGGTGCATACGAAGACGGTTCCAATGGGTACCACACGGCTCACGATTATGTCAGCTCCCCACATGTTGGCCATAAGACCAGTGGCTAACAGGGATTTCTGGGTAACCGGGTCTAACTGGTCCCTACCGAACTTACGGATGTCAGAGTAATCTCTGGCATTCATAAAAAGTCTGGCGACACGGAGATCATGTTTTTCAATTTCAGCAAATGCATCAGCAAGGGCATCTCTATCAAGAGAACCTGCAACAGCAATTGCTGCATTGAAAGCAGCACCGGTGTTGGGATTGATTTGTGCGGCAGCGACTGTAAGAGCGGAGAAACCCAGGTCATCTTCAACGGCTTGGATGTCTTGTTTCGCTTTGTCTTGTGCCCTATCAATCAGGTTGAACCGACGTTCTTTGATCTGAGTGAACGGGATTTTGGGATTAGAACCAAGCTCAAACAGAGGAATAAGAATCCTTCTGCCTTTAACTATGGTTTCCGGAGTTTGACCTTCTTCACCAATAACAATGGCAGGGACATCAACGTCTCTGTCATAGTAAGGTAAAGCACCCTGAGGAAGAGGGTCTACCACGGCGGCTCTACGAAATACACCTTCGTAATCAAGGCGTTCACGCAGAGGATTTTGCATAGAAGCAGCGAGCTTCATTTTACCTTCTGGAGTCATCAGCAATTTTTCGATGACTTGATCTTTTTGTGCAGCTGTCATTGTTGCCATGTTTACTTCACCTCCTTCCTATATTTTAGAGTTAAATCCCATGAAGGGATCGGTTGAGGTTGGGGCTTTGGCAACGACACCAATAACAGGAGAACTAGTATTCTCTGAGGTGATAAGACCAAAGTCAGATACATAAAGAGATGCACCAGCCGTATAAGTTACATCTGCAGAGTCAGCTTCATTACGAGTCTCATAAAGGTCCGTTTCGTAAGAACCTTGTGAGGTCATCATAACCAGCTTACCAGAAGCAACGGTTGGTGTATTTTCAAAAGGAGATCCTGCGGCGTCGTTAAGGAAGATTCCGACAGCAGTATGGTTATCAGAGATATCCACTTCATAGTTGCCAGAATACTTCGCTACCATGCCTCCCAGGGCTCCGTCCGGTGTATCAGCAGTGATGCGGCTTGAAGTTGCAGCGGCTGCACCATAATTCTGCCGAGTATAGGCTCCGGAAGCCAATGTTGACAGGGTGTTCCTGTCACCTGGATAAACAATGCGAAGTGCCATGTTTTATCCTCCTCGGGCATTGAAATTTAAGATTAGGTTTACATCTGAACAGGTAACTCTGGGTGAGCTAAATAAAGAAACTCTCTACCTTGATCAAGAGTTTTTACAAGACTTAGTGATTTATAAAAACTATAGAAAACTTTTCGAAAATTATTTTATATAATTATCAACTTTTTTTGCAACAGATTTTGCATACTTCATTACATTTTCTTCAAACTTTATAGTCATACGATGTAATTCATCCGAAGATTTTTCTACATAGTTTTCTAATTCCATAAATTTCTTTTTATCTTCATCATATAATTCAGAACGTTTTTTATTTATTGCTTTTGTTTTTACTCTTTCTCCATTTGCTACATATGGAATTTGAATATTGAGATTTCCATCTACATCAAGATAAAGAACATTAGCTGGTCTTGATGGAGATTTTTGGATCATTGCTTTTTTATAGTATTCTTGGGCAAGGTCTTTTTCCCCAGCTTTTATGAGAATCTTTTGTATTTTGTCCATTTTGACCTCTAATTAGAAATTATATTTTACAAGATCTGAAAAATGAAAATCCAGAGAACTTACATCGCTCATTGGATCAAGAGAATTGATATATTTATCTACCTGTTTATACATTTGATTTTTCAATCTAGCTTTGCCATATTGTTTTAATGATTTTGGAGCGGATATTTTTTCAAAAATATAATCATCTTCATTTGCTTCAGCTATTTTTTCAAAATATTCTTGAGCTAATTCTTTTTGACCAGCTTTTATGAGAGTACGTTGTATTTTGTCCATAGTTAGCCTTTTAAAAAGGTCTGGGGTCATTTAGACCCCAGGTTATAGATTCTTATGAGTACTATTCCTCGTCCTTAGGAGCACCTCTCCACATAGCAGAGATTTTGTCTACTTCAGAGGTTCCAGCATACTGATTTTCTTCGATGGAGGCAGATTTGTCATAACCAAATCCATCAATGACATCTCCATCTCTCTTCAGAGCTGCTTGCTTTTTATTAGAAGCTTCCTTTGATTTTTCTTCCTCTTCTTTAGATTCTTCATCCTCTTGTTTCTCTTCAGGTTTCTCTTCCTTATCATCTTGTTTTTCTTCAGGCTTTTCCTCTTCCTGTTTCTCTTCTTTATCTTCATCTTCTTCCTGTTTTTCTTCAGGCTTTTCCTCTTCTTGTTTTTCTTCTTTATCTTCGTCTTCTTCTTGTTTTTCTTCTTTATCTTCGTCTTCTTCTTGTTTTTCTTCGGGTTTCTCCTCTTCTTGTTTTTCTTCAGAAGCACCCTTGAGTTCTTTAGAATCCTTTACATAACCCATTTGCTCAAGTTGTTCTTCAATTTCTTCCGCTTTCTCTTCTGCCTCATCTGCAGCTTCATCTTCATTGTCGGCTGCTTCTGAATCCCCATTAGCTTCTGCAGCTTCTGCCGCTTTCCTGTGTTGAGAAGCTATGCGACGATATTTCCTAGCAAGAGCAGCTTTCTTTTCTAATTCATCTTCCTGTTTTTCTTCTTCTTCATTTTCTTCCTTATCTTCTTCCTTCTCATCTTCTTGTTTTTCTTCCTTTTCTATTTCTTCCATTAATTCTTCATCAGTTTTTCCTGAAATATCTTCAGGTTCATCTGATTTTTCTTCTTCTACTTGTTCTTCCTCTTCTTGTTTTTCACATTTCTCTTCTTCAGGAGTTGCCTCTTCTTCAGGAGTTGCCTCTTCTTCAGGAGTTGCCTCTTCTTCAGGAGTTGCCTCTTCTTCAGGAGCTGCCTCTTCTTCAGGAGCTGCCTCTTCCATTTCTTCAGCTACTTTTTCATATTTATTAGCTTTGGTTTCAGCAATTTCAGCAATACGATCAAGTTTGTCAGCTTCACTCTCATCATGATCAGCTTGTGCATCTTCTGCAGCAACCCTATTAAGACGAGCAATACGACGTTGTCTTCTTGCTTCTTTCTTTGCTTCTTCAGGAGTTTCAAATTCGCTCTCACCAGCAACTTTTCTTTCGAGTCTGGAAATTTCAGCATCTTCCAACTCAACAATTTCTGCTACTTTCTTGTGAATCATATCATAATCATTTTCTAATTCACCAAGATGAATCATTTCACGAGCAATGGCAAGACCTCTACGAGCTTTTCTTTCAATAAGTCTTTCACTTTTTTCTTTAGAAAGCTCTTCTTTCATTGCAGAATGAATTTTTGCTGCTTTACGAAGTTTATCTTCTAAAGAAGCCATTTTCCCTTCCGCATCTGTTCCTTTAGCATCTTTTGCAGCTTCATCAGTTGAAACTTCCTGTTGTTCACCTTTAGTATCAACAGCAGGCTTAGCTTCTGTATCAGTCATTTGTTTTGCAGTTCGACTTTCAAGTTCATTTACTAAACTTTTTGCAAACTCTTTTGCTTCAGCTGGATCAAACGTATCTTTTGAAGCCTTTATCTCTTTTATCAGGTTATCTCCATCATAAATTCTTACTGTAGAACCTGATTTATGAATTTTTGCTGTCCATTTATACATTTTCAGCATCCTCCTTTAAAGTTAATTGAATTAATATTTTAAGCTAACTTAATTAGTTCATTACAATTCGAACATATCACAAACTGAGCATCATACTTAGCATTCTTATCCTTATCTACAAGATCATCTATTGTATAATTATCCTTACATTTACAATCCTGACATGCTATTTTTGTATATGAATTCTCTAAAATTAAACCATTAAGTTTTTTTGCAGTTAATTTTGTTCCATTCTTCTTAATTTTTTCTATAATAGAAGTTCCAAAACAGGCAGAATGGAACTTTTCTTTTTGTTCTTTTGAATCTTCGTCATATGCTTCATTATAGGCTACTGTCATTTTAGGTTCATTATTTTTATACCAGACCCATCTTTCTTCCTCTGGTCTAAAACCACAGGTCCATATTTCCTTTTCCGTAGAATTTTTATTCAAAATATTTTCATTACTAGCAGCTATATTGAATTTTTTCATAATTCCTAGAGTAGCTCTAGCAGGATTTGATGGGAAAGTATCTTTTGATGTATTTATAATTTTGTTCTTTTTGTAATCTGCTATATAAATTTTTCCATCAGCTCTTATTGCCTTCAAGTCTCCGGGCAACTCAAGAATATCTTCTGCTTTTTTTTCTAAAACTCTAATATTAGTTATTGCTGTTGTTAAAAATTTTGAAAGAAAACGCATACTACCTCTTAATGTTCGTTAGGATTTTTGGCATCAACAGAACCCTGTACCATTTGATATATACCATCTAAACCTAAAAGAGCCATAACAACTCCAGCATCTAATCCTAATTTATATTTAGCATTTACAATTCCAACCACAATGGGAACTATATTACCTAAAAGTAGAGCAAGAAATTTTTTAGAATCCCAAATCGACTTAAAAGCATTTTGTCCTGTCTTCTTTGAATCAATTGATCCTTGTCTTAAAATATATACAGCATTAAGGCCTAATACAGCAAAAAGAACCCCTGCATCAAGACTAATACCAAGAGCTTTATTAACAATTGGAACTGCTATGACAACTATAACAGAAAGTGCAAGAGCACACCATTTTTTACTTTGCCAGAAAACTTGAAGCTTTTGTATTGTCTGAGTTACTTCATTCATGATTCAAATCCTTATTTAATATTATACTTAGATAAAACTTTTTTTACTTCAGAATCAAATTTATCAGCAACCTTTTTCAAATCTTTAGTTAATTTATCTCGAAGATCATTTTCCCATCTAATTTTTTTATCCCCTTCTCCAACATCTTTAGGATATATTCCCTTATGATAAATTGAACCTCTAGATGCACTATTTAATCCAACTTTAAATTCATCTTTGTTTGTCCAAAAACCAGAAAGTTGAACATCAATAGAACCGCCAATTGTATCAAATTCAATATCGTTTCTTTCAAGTTTAGCTCCAGTTTTTTCATAATACTCTTGTGCTAGATCTTTCCTCCCTGCTTTAATAAGTTCTTTTTGAATTTTATCCATTACTTAACTCTTTTATTACTTTATTTGTATAATTAAAGTCGTCTGAATCTCTTGCTGGCGCTTTATTTTTATTCCTCTTATCTTTGTATTTATCTCTTTGTGAATCAGTCATTCTTGATTCTTGTACATCATCCATCCCTTGATAATTTCTTTCATGACGTTTAGAATCATCGGAAGATTCATTTGGTCTTGGTATAAGTCCTATAAATCCTGTTGCTTTTTTTTTACACCTTGAAAATTATGAGGAATAAAAAGTTTCCTTCCTTCTATAGTTTTGAAAACTCCATAAGTATCATTATCAATAGATGCTATAAATTTTAAATGTTCTCCTTCAGCTACAATACTACTTCCTCTTTTATTAAACCATAAATTATTTTCTTCTTCCTCTACTGGAATATCTTTATTAACAACAAAAGTCTGTTTTTCTAAATTTTCTATTGTCTTTTCCCATTTATCATAATTTTCTTCTTTAAGAGAACGGGTAATACTATGTTGTACTTCTCCTTTTCTCATGAAGACATTTGGATCCTTTTGATATTCTTTTTTTGTAACACTTTTTGTAAGAATTAATTCTACCTGTTTATCACTAAGTTTCTTTATATCAGCTGGCCCAAAACCTAAATCTTTAAGTTGAATTTTATCAACTCTTGTCATTGAATCTTTTTTGAAATTTACTTTTTCTTCTTTTTCTGTTTCTTTATAATTAATTTCACTTACAAAAAAACAATTTGGGCAAGTATAAGTTTCTTCATTCCCGGAATCTATAGAAGAAGCTTTAACTTGCCATAAATCATTTACTTGACCACAATTATAACATTCATATTTCTCAAATCTTGAAACTCTCTTAGAAGATGCATCTTTTCCTTCTTTTTTTCTCATTTCTATATATTCTTGTTCTTGTCTTTGAAAGTCATCAAGAGTTCCCCACGGAGAATCAAAAGGGATTTCAGAATAATCTTCATAACTTATTGTATAATCTTCATTCGAGATATTATTAGTGATTGGGTGATATCCACTATCTTTATTAAAAAGTTTCTTTATAATATTCCCAAGAAATTTCGTTTTTGGTTTTTCTTTTATCACATCTACTTTTTGAGTTGGCGTCTCCTCATTGATACCAACTTTACAATTCATTACTATAGTTTTATTTTCAAGGGATTCTTTATTAGAAAAGCCTGAATCCTCAGGCTTTTTACATTTTTTCTCTATAATTTCTCTAAGACTATTTAACTCATCTGTTCCAAGTTTTTCATTTGCTGTTATTTCTTTTCCTGCTGTTTTAATATTGACACTTCCATCAGGAGTTATAGAAAGTTGAACATTATCATTTTCAGAGGCTGCTTTTAAAATAGTTTCATTTGAATTATTATATCCTTCAATTTTACTTGTAATAATATTTGAAAGAAGTTGAGTACTAACTTGAGAAGAAGAAAGAATTTTTCTAAAGACAGCACCAGAAAAAGCAGGATTCGCAACAAGGGAAACATCAAAAAATGTGTTTCCCTTACAAATTTCAGCAGCTT
>Ga0180433_10009141_pt1 | contig 12184 bp, 9 predicted proteins | sample SS_ome_8_FD_132980 | JGI IMG/M metagenome (GOLD analysis project Ga0180433, IMG submission 132980) | Hypersaline lake sediment archaeal communities from the Salton Sea, California, USA - SS_1_D_1 metaG | ecosystem: Environmental > Aquatic > Non-marine Saline and Alkaline > Hypersaline > Sediment... | reverse complement strand
CGCGTACGGGAGAAATTTTAACGATGGCCGGTAAACAATATACGGTGAACGATGAAGGAAAAGTAGAAATTAGAGACTTTGCGTTAGGCAATATGACCACATCTTACACGATGGGATCTGTCGTGAAAGGGGCAACCATTTTAGCTGGTCTTGATTCAGGAGCTATCAATACTGGAACGATTTTTCATGATTCGCCGTTAAAATTTGCCGGAACAGCAAAAGAGAAAAAATCATGGAAGAATATGGGCAGTATTGGTATCCAAACGGCTTTAAAACAATCATCTAACGTCTATATGTTCAAAACGGTCATGAGCCTGGCAGGAATTCAGTACTATCATAATATGACGTTGGGCGGCATCAAGCCGGGGCATTTTGAAACAATGCGTTCTTATTACAGCCAATTTGGTTTGGGAGTTAAAACGGGCATTGATCTTCCAAATGAAATGGCAGGATTTAAGGGAACAAATTATACACCGGGCTTGCTGTTAGACTTATCTATTGGACAGTACGACACATATACACCTTTACAGCTAGTGCAGTACGTATCAACCATCGCAAACGGCGGTTATCGGATGAAGCCTCAAATTGTCAAAGAAATACGTGACCCTGCTGTTAGTGAAGACGACGAACCAAATGTACTTTACTCTTTTGAACCGACCATTCTAAATCGAATTACAATGAAAGATCAATATATAAAGGTTGTCCAAGAGGGCTTCCGTCAAGTGACACAGTCTCCTGGTGGAACGGGTTATGCCTATTTCGGCAGTGCGCCATATAAGCCTGCGGGTAAATCGGGTACAGCTGAAGCCTTTTATGATGGACCTAAACGTAAAAAAGGACAGAAGCTTATTCCGACCATCAATGCCACGTTTGTAGGTTATGCACCTCATGATAATCCTGAGGTAGCGTTCGCTGTCGTTACCCCGTGGGATGACAGCGCCGGTCACCCTATGAGTAAAGCAGTTGGCCGTAAAGCTCTCGATGCCTATTTCGAACTTAAAAAACAAGAGATGGCGAATGAGGAAGCGGGCGGGGACGAGAACAGTGATGATGAAGAATTACAAATAGATGAACAAAATGAAAGTGAATAAAAGGATTTTAAGCCGTCTTTCCCTGTTTTGCGGGAGAGGCGGTTTTTTCGTTTTTAAACAGAGAGATATTCCTTACGCTTTTGTCCAGACGAAAAATGAATAAAATCATCATCTAGATTATTGAAAAATAAAGATGGTGCATACTAAAGGAGAAAGATATGTAAAATGGATATTTTATTGGTTTCCAAAATGGTAAATAAGAAAAAAATATACGTTCTTTTTTTCTTATTTACAAAACCTTTACATATCATTAAAACTTCGTTAATAGTTTAGAGTTATTCTATTACACGTAGGACAAAACAACGATATGTCGTAGGAGGAATTAAGGAATGAAAAGCTTTAAGTTTTTAGCACTATCAATCATGGTCGGTTCATTATTAGCTTTCGCAACTGCATGTGGGCAATCAGAAGGCGCAAACGGAGCTAAAGAAGGAACTAATGAACAACAAAATGCTGGTGAAGAAAACAAACAGCTTGAAGGCGATATCGCAATGGATGGTTCTTCAACTGTATTCCCAATCATGGAAGCAGCTTCTGAAGAATATATGGGTGCTCAGCCTGGCGTAAAAGTATCAGTTGGGGTATCAGGTACAGGCGGTGGTTTTGAGAAATTCACAAAAGGTGAAACAGATTTTTCAAACGCTTCTCGTCCAATTAAAGATGAAGAGAAACAAGCTGCAGCAGATAACGGTATCGAAATCCAAGAATTCCAATTAGCATATGACGGTTTATCAGTAGTAGTGAATAAAGAAAACGACTGGGTTGATCATTTAACGGTTGATGAGTTAAAGAAAATGTGGGTTGAAGACGGTAAAGCTAAAAAATGGTCTGACATTCGTGAAGGCTGGCCAGAAGAAGAAATCAAATTCTTCTCTCCAGGTCATGATTCTGGTACGTTTGACTACTTCAATGAAGTGATTTTAGAAGAAAAACCAATGGCAGAGGCTGCTCAGCTTTCTGAAGATGACAATGTATTAGTACAAGGTGTAACAGGTGATAAAAACGCTATCGGTTACTTCGGTTATGCATATTATGCTGAAAATAAAGATAAATTAAAAGTAGTTCCGGTTGACGGTGGTAACGGCCCTGTTGAGCCGAACAATGAAACAATTGAATCTGGTGAATATGCACCATTATCTCGTCCATTATTTACTTATGTGAATACAGCTTCTATTAAGGAAAAAGAGCAAGTTCGTGATTTCGTTAAATTCCTTCTTGAAGAAGGCGGCCCTTTAGCTGAAGAAGTTGGCTATGTAAGTCTTCCACAAGAAAAATATGATGAGCAATTAACAACGCTTGAAGGCATTAAGTAATCTCTAATTTAAAAAGATGAGAAGCTATTGGCTCAGCTTCTCATCTTTCCATGCAATGGAAAGGGGTTTGTGACATTGGCTGTCATGAAAAACGAAGTAAAACAAAGTTCAATTCGTGAAATGATTCTAGAGAAAAAGAAAAAAAACGGTTCAACCATGATAATTGAAAAAGCAGTGCCGGGCATTTTGCTGATGACGGCCATTATTTCTGTTTTAACCACTATTGGTATTTTATTTACACTAATATTTGAAACAGCTACATTTTTCTCGCGTGTACCATTTATAGACTTTATTACAGGTACTAAATGGCTGCCGTTTATTGAAGCAGAAGGAAACTACGGTGTACTGCCGCTTATTAGCGGAACATTATTAATTGCAGTTATTGCAATGATGGTAGCAGTACCAGTTGGTCTTGCAACAGCCATTTTCTTGAGTGAATATGCTTCGGATCGTACGAGAAGAACTATTAAGCCGATTTTAGAAGTACTTGCTGGTGTACCTACGATTGTTTACGGGTTTTTTGCTTTAACATTCGTTACACCGCTTCTTCAAAAAATCATTCCTGACTTATCGATTTTTAATGCATTAAGTCCGGGAATTGTAGTAGGGATCATGATTATTCCAATGATTGCTTCTTTATCGGAAGATGCAATGAGCTCTGTTCCTAATTCGATGAGAGAGGGAGCGTTAGCGCTAGGTTCAACGAAATTCGAGGTTGCTGTAAAAGTTGTGCTTCCTGCCGCTTTATCAGGGATTATTGCTTCATTTGTTTTAGGCATTTCACGTGCTATCGGTGAAACGATGATTGTAACAGTAGCAGGCGGTTCAGCTCCTGTCATGGCGTTTGATGTAACTCAGTCTATTCAAACAATGACCGCATATATCGTTCAAGTTACAACAGGAGATGCTGGATATGGAACAACGATTTATTACAGTATTTATGCTGTAGGGATGACCTTGTTTGTCTTTACATTACTCATGAATTTATTGGCGCAATATATCTCTCGCCGCTTTAGGGAGGAGTATTAATATGTACATCGATCGTGAACTCGTACAAAAGAAAATGGGAAGTCGCCTTCTATCGAATACGATTTTTAAGTTCATCTTCTTTTGTGCCACTCTTTTTGGATTAGCAGTATTAGCCATACTTTTATATCGGATATTGACTCAAGGATTAGGCTGGTTAGATGCAGATTTCCTGCAAAACTTTGCTTCGCGGAGACCGGAAGAGGCGGGTGTTAAAGCAGCCCTTATCGGTTCGCTTTGGTTAATGGCAGTTGTGGCTCCAGTATCACTCTTTTTAGGAGTTGGAGCAGCGCTCTATTTAGAGGAATATGCGAAGAAAAATCGTTTCAATGATTTTATCAAGCTGAATATCTCTAATTTAGCGGGAGTTCCATCTATCGTGTTCGGTCTTTTAGGTTTAACGATATTTGTCCGTCAATTAGCGTTAGGACGAAGTGTATTAGCCGCAGGTTTAACGATGAGCTTACTTATTTTGCCGGTCATTGTTGTATCGGCGCAAGAAGCCATTCGTGCCGTTCCGAAAGAATTACGTGAAGCATCTTATGGAATGGGAGCAACAAAATGGCAAACGATTAAGAATGTCGTATTACCTGCTGCAATCCCGGGAATTCTAACAGGAAGTATCTTAGCCCTATCTCGCGCAGTGGGAGAAACAGCTCCGCTTGTTGTTGTCGGAATTCCAACGTTTATTGCTTATTTGCCTGCAGGGTTATTCGACCAATTCACAGTATTGCCGATGCAAATTTATAACTGGACGAGTCGACCTCAAGAGGAATTCCAGCATGTGGCGGCTGCCGGTATTATGGTTTTGTTAGTCTTCTTGATTTTAATGAATTCGATCGCCGTTTTCATTCGCAATAAGTTTCAAAAACGTTACTAAGTTAATAATGGCACAATCCTAATGGATATTGGATGAAGGAGGAACCAGTTTTATGCAAGCTACAAAAATTGTCACAGAGAAAAATAATCAAAAGGTTAGTAAAAATAAAGAGCTCGTATACGAAACAAAAGGGTTAAACCTATGGTACGGAGAAACACATGCCTTAAAAAATATTGACCTAAACATTCAAGAGAACGAAGTAACGGCCATTATTGGTCCTTCAGGATGCGGTAAGTCAACATATATTAAAACATTGAACCGTATGGTTGAATTGAGCCCGATCGTGCGTACATCAGGTGAAATCAACTATCGCGGCCGAAACATTTTTGATAAGTCTTACCAAGTAGAAGAGTTGCGTACACAGGTAGGAATGGTATTCCAGAAACCAAATCCATTCCCAAAATCCATTTATGACAATATTGCATATGGACCAAGAATTCATGGTATCCGCAACAAGAAAATTTTAGATGAGATTGTTGAAAAAAGCTTGCGCGGTGCGGCCATTTGGGATGAAGTAAAAGATCGTCTGAATCAAAATGCATATGGATTATCAGGCGGTCAGCAGCAGCGTCTATGCATTGCGCGCTGCCTAGCTATTGAGCCGGACGTCATTCTGATGGATGAACCAACATCGGCACTTGATCCGATTTCTACATTAAAGGTAGAAGAATTAGTCCAAGAATTAAAACAAAACTTCAGTATTATCATTGTGACGCATAATATGCAGCAAGCCGCTCGTATTTCTGATAAAACAGCTTTCTTCTTGAGTGGTGAAGTAGTAGAGTTTGCTGAAACAGACAAAATCTTCTCGAATCCATCTGATAAAAGAACAGAAGATTATATTACAGGTCGTTTCGGTTAATAATTGACATTTTAAGACTTCTTAGATAGGAGATGGCCTTCATGGTAGTACGGGAACGATTTCATGGTGATTTAAAGGCGTTAAGAGAAAAACTGGTTGAAATAGGAAATTTGACAGAGAAGTCCATGGGTAAGTCTTTTCAAGCTTTAACGGAAAAAGATGTTGAGGCAGCGTTGACTGTAATCGACGATGACTATAAAGTGAATCGTTTAGAGGAAGAAATTAATGATTTAGCTATTTTATTAATCGCTAAACAACAGCCTGTAGCCGTTGACTTAAGAAGGGTGATTGTCGCTATAAAAATCGCTTCGGATATTGAACGGATGGCTGATTTTTCAGTGAACATTGCTAAGTCAACGATTCGTATTGGGAAAGAACCGCTCATCAAACCCCTTGAACATATTACAAAAATGTATGAATTAGCGACAGAAATGCTTTCTCTTTCGTTAAAATCTTATAATGATGAAGATATTCTGCTTGCCAAAAAGGTTGCAGAAATGGATGATCAAGTGGATGCTCTGTATGGAGAAACGATTATCGAGCTATTAAGTTTAGCGAAAGAAAAGCAAGAAGCACTTCCTCAAATTACACAATTATTATTTATCACTCGTTATTTGGAGCGTTTTGCTGACCATGCTACCAACGTTGCCGAGAACGTTTTCTACCTGGTAAAAGGTAAGCGATATGATCTAAATGAGTAAATAAAAAAATAGAGGATGACTCAAAAGGTCTAAAAAGCAGACCTTTTGAGTCATCCTCCTGAAAGGACCCGTCATGAAAATCCGGTAAAATCAAGGATTCCGTGACGGGTCCGTTTCAGTGAAAAAGTTATTTTTGTGGCCTGTTTAAACCTTATGGGGACAGCCACTATTTTTTATTTCTGAACGACTTGTTTCGTTAAAATGTTAGCAATTTCCGTAAAGGACATGTTCGGTGTAATTTGATACGTACCCACTCGGAGTTTGTCCGTTAGTCGGGCCTTCGCCAAATATTGTTGAAATTCGGATGCGCTTTTAATGACGCCTTGCTGCTCGAGTAATGTCGCGACTTCGACAGCCCTTGTCCCCTGGTGAATTTGGATAGTAGTGATTTGGGATGAAGAAGGTTCAGGTGTTTGCTGCTGATTTTTTTCTTTTGTTTTATTGATTAATTCCATATACTCTCGTTTGGAAATCGCCATATAATCTTTTTCTTTTAAATATTCCTGGACACTTTCTTCGGTGAGAGAAGGCTCTGAAGGAGGAGCTTCCTTTTGTCCATCGTATGTATGCACTCCCCATAGAGTGGCTGTAGTGACGAATATTCCCATGGAAAATGCGCGCAAAGATGAAGAGCCTTTCATCATGAACGACCTCCCCAGTGTTGTTGCTGAATAATGAGGCGAACCTCTTCTAGTGGTAAAGAGGTGTGTTTAGCAATTTCTTGAATCGAATATCCAATTTTATGGAAGTGGATGATTTGGGTATGAACAGGTACTGTTTTATCCACAACAATTGGCTGGACAGGTATACTTTCTTGTCTGGGAGACTGAAGGCTGTCAATCATCAATTCTTCTTGGAGGACTTTTATTTGTTTTTTTAATTGATATGTTTCTTGCATCATAGACAAAGATAGTTGTTCGACTTGCTTTTCCAAAGCCTCAATTTTGGAGTGTTTAAAAAAAGATAACAAGTACACAATGATGGCGATAACGATTAAGATCATAATAGCGTAATTAAACATGCAGGATGTCACCTCAAAAATTATAATTTGCTAAAGCTATCATACCATGGAATGGTGCGGATAATAGTAGCTATATAGATCGATTTAGAAAATTTGGCATGACCAAAGAACGGCCATGCCAAATTTTCTAGACCTAAGCGGCTGACACCCCCCTTGCGGGGTTGGCGCCATCCGCATAGGTGAACCTTTGAGGGTGAATTCAAGTTGTCTGGATCACCGATTGTGATACCTCTAGATTGAATGAAGATGTGTCGAGTTATTAAGTGGAATATATATAAATAATACTGCAGCGGTAAATTATTAAAGTGAATTCATATAGAAGGTCATTTAAGTCATATGCTCTTGTTTGCACCATTTACGTAAATCGACAAATTGCGTTTATTGTGACAGCAGATGCTTAATGTTAAGATTAAGTAAAAGTCAGTAATATAGGTGATTTAATTTGATTATCGAGCATTTGGATGTTGATGTGTGCAAAATGTTGTGTGTGAATGATTCTACTTTATCTGTTCATTGGAATATTTCTGCTTTAACTAAACAGTTATTTGAGGAATGTTTTTTATGTGAATGGAAGGAAGAAGCGCTTTGTTTAATTGTTTACGATATTACAAATGTGATTTTTAATGGACATAACTCGAATAAGTGGAAGCAATATTCCCTTCAGTCAAAAAAGAACCATACCTTTTTGACGCTGCCGGCGAATAAAACATATGTCGCCGATATTGCTGTCCTGCTATCAACCTCTTATTATACTATTTTACGCTCTAATACCATTCATTTAAGTGGTAATCGTTCCATTGAGACAGATATTAAATCTCAGTCATTGTCAGATTGGCAGTTAAATCGTCCAACTTCACCAGAGTGGTCCCCTCTTTTTAGTACGTATTCCTGTTATACGAAAAATGTAAGGTGACAAACAATGAAAACAAATCAACTAGCCATTATTTATGCCCCATTTTCTTACTTTTCAAAAATGGGAGAAGTATATTGGGACGAAACAGATTTATATCAAGATATGATACAGTTCTATTTACCATTGCTCAACTATTTGGAAACTGAAGAAATTCCGCCCTGTATCATGGCTATTTCTCCTCTTTTATTAGAGTTGTGGGACCGCTCGGATTTTCAACAGCGATTTTCCCTTTATTTACAAAAAGAAAACAAAGAAGATTCTCTTCGGGTATTTTTAAGGTGGAACCATAATTTACTAAACGGTTTAAGGCACTTTTATGAACAAGAGAAAATTGAGTGTATCCCGACAACCGCGAGTCATTGCGTACTTCCTTTTCTTTCAACAAGGAAAGGCAAGGAGATTCAAATTCGTTATGGCATTCATCTTTTTGAAGCCTGTTTCCGTGAAAAACCAAGAGGATTTTGGATAGAAGAGGGATTTGTAACGGAAGAGATTGAAGAAATTTTACATGGAGAAGGGATTCAATATACATTTTTGAATAGGAAATTTTTGCTGGAAGATGATGTGATGGAATCAACGCCGTATTTCTCTTCTCGAAACATGTTTATAATCCCATATGCCGAAGAAATAGAGAAAAAAGTTTCCGGAGAAATGAAAACGTTATCAGCTGTTTTGACGACAAGTATGGAAACCGCGAGCATTCCGGAAAAATTGTGTTTTTTGCTTAAGAAGGGGAAATGTGAATCGATAAATTTTCAATTACCTAAACAGTTCCTCATCGAATATTTACATTCTTCTTCTACATTAAGAACGAAGGCTGCTATGAACCGAAAATTTGGAGAGCAGTGGCTTAATCAGTTTAATCATGAGATTTATACGATTGTGTACGAGATGGAAGACACTTTATGGAAATGCATGGATTTTGCACCAGATGCTCTTTTTTTACAAATGATGAAGACATGGTTCATTGTCTCGAGTAAGGAATGGGTGCAGTTTTTGGCGAAAGATATGGAAAAGAAAGAATATGTTCTCAACTGCTTGAATATGCATGTAAAACACTTTAAATCCCTTTATAGAATGGTTGAAGAAGGTTTGGTTCTCGATGAGAAAACAACCGATTGTTCTATCTTTTCGTATCTGTCAATGGAACATTTAAAAACGTTACGAGGGACATTCTCAAGTGAACCGCTTTATTTAGATAATCAAGAAAAATCCAAACTAAATATTTTGATGCTGTCATGGGAGTTTCCGCCCCTTGTAGTGGGAGGATTATCACGTCATGTGTTTGACTTATCTCGAACGCTGACAAAGCAAGGTCACCAAGTCTTTGTTATCACCACATTTGTAGAAGGATTGCCAGCCTATGAAAAGATTCAAGGTGTCCATGTCTGCAGGGTGTTAAGTTTGCAGCCCCATCATTCAGATTTCTTCGCGTGGGTTAACAGCTTAAATGCAGCCATGGTACATGAGAGTTTACGCTTATATAAGCATATTCCGTTCCATCTTGTTCATGCGCATGACTGGCTTGTAGGAAGTGCTGCACGGGTGATTCAGACTCAATTAAATATTCCATTAATTTGTACCATCCATGCGACAGAACATGGACGTAACAATGGAATTCATAATTCATTGCAAGAGAGTGTGCATGAAAAAGAAAAAAGGCTCATCCATGATGCGCAAGCAGTTATCGTTTGCAGTGAATATATGAAAAAAGAACTTATCGATTTATTCTATGTACAGCCAGACAAAATATCCGTCTTTCCAAATGGAATTGAGCCGGGAATGTTTTTGTCCCAGTGTCGTTCGAATAATATTACGAAGAAATATCGATTGTCCTCTGATGACAGGCTTATTTTTTCGGTAGGAAGAGTCGTATATGAAAAAGGATTCCATATTTTGATCGAAGCAGCTGACATCATACGAAAAGAAAAGGCGAATGTTCGATTTATCGTGGCAGGAAAAGGTCCTTTATTGCATGAGTACCGTGCACTTGTAAAAGAAAAGAAACTAGACGAATATATTCAATTTATTGGCTATATTACCGATGACGAACGAAATCAGTTGTTTCATCTTAGCGAAATAGTCGTATTTCCAAGTTTGTATGAGCCTTTTGGGATTGTGGCGCTTGAAGGGATGGTAGTGGGGAAACCAACTATTGTGACCAATACAGGGGGGCTGCAAACAATTGTGGAAGATGGTGTTTCCGGCATAAAGGTTCGCCCGGATGATGCCTTTCATTTAGCAGAGAAGATTTTAATCTTATTACAGGACAAAGAATATGCTGGTCGCTTAGGGGAAAACGGTAAAAAAAGAGTAGAGACGATGTTTGGTTGGGATCATATTGCAACAAAAACAACGAAGCTGTTTGAAGATAATGTCGTTACATTTCAAGAGAAGGGAGGGGAGTGAGCTGAAAGCAATCATTTTAGCAGGAGGGGAGGGCATGAGGCTTCGCCCCCTTACTTACCGGACGCCAAAACCGATGCTGCCTTTATTAAATAAGCCGGTATTAGAATATATGATTGAACACTTAAAATATCATGGCATTGTCGATATTGCCATTACTTTAAGCCATCTCCCTGGTTGTATCAAGGATTATTTTGGGGATGGAAGCAGATGGGGGATCCGCATCTCCTATTTTTTGGAGGAGTTGCCGCTTGGTACGGCAGGAGCCCTTCGGAATGCACAATCATTTATAGAAGAAGGTCCTTGTTTGGTCGTGAGTGGAGATGCATTAACGACGATCGATTTTAATGAGGCAATGAACTATCATCGAAAAAAAAATGGAATCATGACAGTTATCACGAAAAAATCCTCTACTCCGTTCGGTTATGGCACCGTATTATCAAGGTTTGACGGTAAGGTGGAAAAGATCATCGAAAAACCGAGGAAGCATGAAGTTTTAAGTGATTATATTAATACTGGAATTTATATTATTGAACAAGATGTGCTGGGTTATATGAAGGACAGTACCGCAATGGACATCAGCCTGGATTTAATTCCGCTTTTACTTTTTGAGAAACAGCCCATTTATCATTATTTAACAAAAGAATATTGGATTGATATAGGGGAGGTTGATCATTATTATAAGGCCCAGCAGGACCTTTTAGACCGGACATGTGCCCTTTCCATACAGGGTGAAGTGATGGAAGAACAGATTTGGATCGGCAAGGATGTTTATATTGAAGAAGACGCTACGGTACGAGGGCCCGCTTTCATCGGAGACCGCACGATTGTCCGAAAAGGGGCGACAATTGGGCCATATGCTGTAGTTACTGCGAATGGAATGGTTGAAACCGGATCCTGCATAAAAGAAGCTATTCTATTGCCCGATGTATCCATTGGAAAGAGTTCAACTGTTCAAAAAGCGGTGATTGATGCCAATATAAAATTGGAAGATGACAAAAATCTTGGTCATCACCAGCACATGGTTTTATATAGTGTGCCGCGAGAGAAACGGATTTCAAACGACTATGTTCATCATGGTGAGGATTCACCGCCGCTGTTTTTTTATCATTATCCATTTGTTGTTCAAGGAACCATTTCCCACTCTGTTCTGAATGAACATTCGTATATATTGATTGCCAGGGCGTTAAGCCAGTTATGGAAACAATATAAAAAAATTATTATTGGTTGTGAAGAGGGGACTGAGCCCCTTAAAGAACAAATGGTTATACATTTACTGTCATGCGGGTTTGAAGTAGAAGACTGTCATCTTGCTCCAATTCCATTCGTCCAAGATGCGGTACAGAGCGAAAATGCAGATGGTGCTATTTATATTGGAAGAAACCAAGAAGGTCACGCAGATGGTCCTTTTGTTCAATTTTACGGAGAAGATGGCATTTTAATCAATCGTAACTTGGAGTGGAGATTGGAACAGCTTCTAAGAAAGCAGCAATGGATGGAAAAAGAGCCAATCGGACACAGATGGTTCAAGAATGAAGAAATGCTTTTGGAGAGGTATGTAACAAAACTGCTTCACACTCTTTGTCTGCCGGCCATTATTGGAGCAAATTTAAGAGTCATCGTGTCAGCCCCTGTTCTTATTCAAAAAACATTGAAAAAGGTATGCACGGAGCTTAATGTACAGTGCCTGCTGTATCAAGACATCCATGAAGAACAGTTAATAACAGAAATAAAGAAAGCGAATGTCCATTTCGCGATAAAGGTTAATGGTTCAGGTAATCATTTTCAACTGTTTGATGAAGCGGGAGGAAAGTTGACTGAGACACAATCTTTAATTTTATATATGTTTAATCAGTATCTCATTCAAAATAAATGGCTGCGTTCTTCTCGCATAAGCGAGGAGGATCTCTTTTCTCTTAGTGATAAAGTTATTCACGCCAGTTTGCAAAGAAATGGAAAGAAAACGTGGCT
>Ga0180433_10009139_pt1 | contig 12185 bp, 9 predicted proteins | sample SS_ome_8_FD_132980 | JGI IMG/M metagenome (GOLD analysis project Ga0180433, IMG submission 132980) | Hypersaline lake sediment archaeal communities from the Salton Sea, California, USA - SS_1_D_1 metaG | ecosystem: Environmental > Aquatic > Non-marine Saline and Alkaline > Hypersaline > Sediment... | reverse complement strand
TGTCTTTGTGTTCCAACTCGATAAACATTGAAGAAGGTTTGACCGCTTCCGGCTCCCCTTCTCCCCTTGTTGTCATATCAACCTTCAAATTATCATTGATAAACTTATTGAATAGAATGTCATAATTTTGGTTTTTTGTTTCCTGCATTGATTTAAACTTTGTGTTAGAATCGTTTATATCAACTTGCATCACCATCACATCAAGAATCCTATTCAGCTTATCATCTTGTTCAATATTCTTTTGAACCCCCGAAGAAAGGGCCCCGGATATAAGCCAAGCAGCCGTCACAACCGCTATAAACCCGGATGCACCCATCCCGATAACAATATTCTGAAGCCGCTTTATAAATCGTTTGCTTACTTCGATTTGTCTGGCAAGTTCCCTTCTTTCGTCGTCTGACATATTTCGTCCTGTTTTGGCGTTTGATTTTCAACCACCATTTGAAGTTCATTAAATAAAGGTGCAACTTCACGAAGTGGCCTGTATGAAAGGTATTCTTGCAACCTTCCCATTAATTCCTTACTAATTGTGTACGTTCCCATATATTTATTTTTATTGATTTATACCCAAACCACATTTCCTTCGCCATATTCAGCTTCAAGTAATTCCTGAACATCGTCTATCATAAGGCTAAATGAAAGGGCTTGATATTGTTCCTCTGTATATACCTTTAAATCCTGTTGCAAGGGGCTGCCGTCCGTTGTTCTTCTGATATACAATGAAGCGTCACCGGCTGCCAGGGCTGCTGCATCTTTATAACATTTGTATTTATAGACAACGTCTGTATTTTCACCGTAGAAAAACGTAGGTATAAACTGAACTATTGCACCACTGGACAATGTTATGCCGGAATCGGTCGTTGTAGTTGTATTAATTGAAAAGGCCATGTCTTTAAAGTTTTAAGTTGCTTAATATAAATTATTTACGGTTCCACCTGAATCTTTATAAACCAATTTAGCGGCGGTTGTACTATAATAGATTGAATCATTTGGGGCCGCTGAATCTGCAAGGCTCGCCGGTTGTATAGTCCCGTTATCCCTGATCTTCATAGCAAAGGCCCCGCCTGAAGTAACAATTTTTAAACTATCTGTTGATCCGTCAGAATTGTTACCTTTAATTCTTAGGGCCGCATCCCTTACTGTATCGTGTAAAGTAAGATAATTATTCCCCATATCGCCATACATGAAATAACTGCTTGATGAATTGCCAATCAATAGCGTATTTGTTTGCGCTCCGCTTAATCCCTGGCCTACGGTCTTACCTATGTAAATACAATCTGTATGAACAATCCCGGATTGGTTTACGGCTGATCTACCAACCGCAACACAGCCGTTCATTGACGTTGCATTGAAGCCAACAGAAACACCCATTATGCAGTTTTCCGAGTTGGTTCCGGCTGTTGAGTTGCCAAGAATCTGAGACCCGAACATGCTATTTGTTGACGCTATTCCAGTACTACTGCCAAGTATGTTATAACCCTGATATGTTGAAAATTGGGCCGTCAATACTTGTCTTATACAATCCGTACCGATGGCGGTCAAATCATCCGCCGTTGTTAGTGCTGATCCACAACGATAACCCATAGTAATTACGTGATCGTTGCCAGTGCCGACCATTGCGTCGCCAGCTTCGGCCCCGATATGTATGTTGCCCAAAGCTGCATCATTATATCCGGCTCCGTTACCAATTGCGATTGAATCAACTCCACCCCCTGAGTTCTTCGCATTTTGCCCGATTGCTATAAGTCCGCCACTTCCACCTGTACTGGCAGCATAAGCCGCCGAACCAATGGCAACAATACCAGCCCCGGCGGTTATTAATTTACCTGCATCGTCACCGATTAGGACACTGTTTGAAGTCGTCGAGATATTCAGCCCGGCCTCATTCCCTGCAAAAACATTAAAGGGCGTACCCGTGTCAATTGTTAAATTCTTACCCGTAATTTTACCGCTATTTTGGACATTAAATGTTATCGCATCCGCTGAATCCGTAACCCGAAAGGCTGGCGTCCCGCCTGTGCCGTTACCCTTAACAGTAAACAGTTTATTCGTGTCATCCCAGGTCATATTAGCATCACCGTCAAGGGTTCCACCGTTATTGAATTGCAACTCTGTGTCAGCACCACCGGCCGAAGCTGATCCGGGGACCTCAACCCACGCCCCCGACGCCCTTAATTTAATTTTATCAACATCTGAATCATAAACCATTAATCCGTCAATGGGCGTGCCTATTGCGTTAACTTGTGCCGTTGTCATGCGTGGCGGCAAAAAACCCTTGCTTGTGCTGTCAAGAATAAATAAAGCACTTGAAGGTATTACTGCACTCGCATCATCAGCAATTGCATAATAAGCCGAATTTGTCCAGAAAGCCCCGAAACTATTCATGTTTAATGTGCGATCATCAACGAACGTGCCGTCCTGGGTGTAAATGTTGTAATCGATAAAACTTAAATCATTATTCAATTCAACCTTTAGATTGGCATAGCTGATAGCCTTTGTTGTAGGTGTTCCACCTAAATCGGTTGATACATCTAATAAATCAGTATTAGCCAGGGTTGTAGTTGTCGGGTATGCACTTATCTTGATTGCCATTATACGTTGGTTTTAATATTATCTTCAGTTTTAGCCCTGAATTTCAGGGTGTATTTTGTTGTTCTTGTTCGTGCCGGTTGTGTTGCTTCGTCAATGTCAGTAGGATAAACTTCTATCTGTCTAAACAACTCAGTATTATAAATGTTGCCATCTGTTATTAATATCCTATTAGCAAGCAAGTTATCATATATTAACTGATTAGAAATGAAGCCTGGCAATAGTTCTGTTTCTAAAGTGTATTCTGGATTGATTTTGTCCTGGATTTGCTTCAGTTCGTAATCTTGTGTTAAATAATTATCAATTTCAATCTGTGGTGTTTTAAACCCAAAGAAACCACGTATACGCACTGACTGATACCAACCCCCTGTTAATAGATCGTTATAATCAAATTGACTGCCAATAATGTTCCCGGTGTTATATGTTTCAATCTTTACAGTCCCGTTAGCCAATAGATCAGAATAAGTTTGAACGTGGAAAACATGGCTTGTTATCGTTTCCGCTTCCCCCAAAATAGTATTGACCGCAACGATTTGATAAAGGCCGTTGCCCTTTTGGTCATATACGTCCTTCCAGTTCGCCACAAATCCAACGTAAAGGGGTTGATTGCTGAACGTTCCAGCCGGATGATAATCGCCGTAAGTATTATCAATGATATCAGCAACTTTAACGTAGTTTTTATGTAATTCCAGACTGATTGTATCACCTGTTATTTCTTTTTTAAATAGAAAAGAAGACTGATCATTTTTGTAAGCAAGGCCATCTGTTGAATGGAAAGCCTTTTCAACATACGGACATTCATTGTCACATATACACGTATCAGTTGTTTGCTGTGCCGGCCTTTGTGGTATGGATGCACCGACCTGTTTAACCGCCAAGCCTGTGCCGGCTATAAATGGATTGCTATTTATGAATTCTGTTATGATCATTCGATTATCTTAATGTCATCGTTTTCCGTTTCTTTAATTTGTCCATCTTCGGTTTCTTTTGCCCCGGCTGGAATTGGTGAACCCCCACCCGTTCCATCTGATAAGCGGCCTGATATGTTATAACTAACACCATCAGTCAGCTTACTACCGTCAATTATGCAAGACGTCACAACGTCACCGGCAACAATTTCAATCTTTAATTGTGTTTCACCTGTTACAGGAATTAATCTGTTGCCCGTTGGATAGTCCCAAATCGTTGACAGTTCGTCAATATTATAGCCTTCGTCACTTGTTTCTTCAATCCTGTGAATAGCCCAATAACCTGTTATATCTGTGATTGCACCCCCGTCATTATCCCATGTGATTTTCATTAGCGTATCTTCACCGATCAGGATCGCACCCCCTAAGTTTTCATTATTACTTGCCCTGAATGTTTCAATTGTTCCGGTCCAGGGGCTTGCTGGTAGATCATAATCAGTCACAGTAAGATCAGGAAACAAAAATAAATAATCTGTTAATCCTGTGTTTCCAAGATCAGAAGTACCAGTTAAATTGGCAGCAAAGGCCATCTTTATCTGATAGTTATTAAGATTGCTGTAATTGCTTGATTTGTAGTTAAGATTGTTATTTGGTTTAGTTGCATCATAAAAAACCGTGTCTGCATTTAGGTTATTAATCCAATCCTGCCATGAAACCTTCATACCTATTTGGCCGGTATAATGCTGCAAGTTTCCAACCTTTGAACCCGTTGTCAATTTGACAAAGTTGAACTGATCACCTGCAATAAGACTATAACCCCTTGTAGTATCAATTTCTAATTGCTGAACACCCCCTGAAACAATTGCACCCGATATTTCCATTGTGTATTTATCAAGCTCAAAATATGCTTGCTGTGTTGAATCGTAGGCAATCAGAAGGAAATCCAGTGTATTTAAAAAGGCATCTTTTGAAAGGTCTAAATAGAAATCAAAATCAAACATTAAACCGTCTTCATTGTACCCTTGCCAATCAGTAAAACCAGTATCAACACCAAATTCTTTATTATGTTGATAAATATCTGCCGTATCAAAATCCATCAATCCGGGTATATCTGCTGATTCATCATAATTGGTTACATCAGCAAGCAATACAACCCGGTCACTATTGCCGGATGATAATGTGCTATCAGCAACTTGAGCACCAATTAAGAAATACTTTTCGCCGTCAAGCCTTGCTTGTTGTGCTGCGCTATATTCAATTTGAGCAACAATAATCAACTTGCCAGCTGAAACCGTTGATGTTATTGATTTGATAATGTCAGAACCAGCCGAAGCCCCGCCGCCATCAGTAGCGTATGCATTATCATATATAAAGTTTGCAACCTGATCTGTTAACGTATCTGTGTATTCGTCCGCTTCGGGAAGATAAGAAACATATAAACCACCCTTTTGGCCTGCGGAAAATGAACCGCCCGTCTTTAAAACTGTTATTGTTGCCGTTGTCCGGCTGCCAATCAATAGCCCGTTTGCAGGGTTTCCAGTTGCGGTTTCTTCATAGGAAATAGATTCAATTTCATAAAGATTATCAAAGCCATTAAAGTTTTCATTGAACCAGGCTACTGAACCTTTGTTATTTTCAACAGTTGCTATCTTTGCGGTGTTGGGATTGCTTAAAACGGTTCTCCACTCTGTTTGATAGGAATATTTTAAGGTATTTAGCCCAGCGTATAAATCAGGAAGGATTAAATTTTGAAGGTTTGGTAGCTGACCATCAAGGAAATATGGATTGATAATGAAGGTATGTTCAATCTCAAATTGTTGCGTATATGTATCAGGGTTGCTCACATAACGAACCCGGGCCGATCCTGTCACCCAATCTTCATAACTACCCTGTTTGTTCATATCAACAAAGGTGGTTGAACGTGGGCCGCCTGATCCTATCCCTGCAGCATAATAAGCTTGATCATTATCTGATACCTTTGAAGTGAAATTGAAATTTTCATCATTCCCGATCAAGCCAAATTTATAGATCAATGCTGTTAAATCAGTCGTCCCCCTTATCCCTGCGTTTGTATACGAAGCTTGTCCGAAGCTGCCAGCGGTTAACGTGAAGTTCATTATCTTGCCATCGTCACTGATAGCCGTTACCGTGCCGGAAACCTCATACACCCGTACCCCTGACCAATTTGCAAAGAAGTCGAAAGTGTCACCAACTGAAAAACCATCTGTTAAAAAATTACCTGATTGCCTTGTAAACACCAATGCAGGGCTGGAACCCGTCACCGTCCATTCATCAGAAGTAAGGGCAACGGCGTACCATTGAACATTGATTTGCTGTAATAACTGTATTTTTTCTATTGAAGTTCCTGCAAGGTTGTTTGTATAATCAGAAAGATTTGAACCAAACGAAATACCATTTGTAAATTGATTATAAAATTTGCTTGATATTACAGTTATTTCAGCCCCCATTATTTAAATTTTCAAGTTGCTTTGTGAATTGTTCTATGTCTAATTCTCCATTTTGCGCCTTCTTCATTGCTTCTTCCAGGAACGCTTTTTGTTTAGGATCATCAATTTTATCAATACTTTCCTTTGCCCTTGCAATCTTGTCAGCATAGATATTTTGTAGCCCTTCTATGTTTTTCAGCATATTTTTAATTAGTTCCTGCATCTAATCCGGCTCTATAAACGTTTCTTTTAAATTGTTCGTGTATGGTTCCCTTATCCAGTAATCAACCACTGCGTAATCATTTGCTATTCTCCATTTAATAGAAACCATTTTACCTTCCTTCCCTTCAAAGGTATGAAAATATGAATTGTCAATCAATACCAAAAAATTTTCAAAACTGAAAGGAATACGTATTGAATTATATACGATCTTTTGTCCGAAAAAGTTATTTGACACGAATGATTTGCCAATATGATAATTTTCATATAGATATTTTGCTGATAATGTTGTGCTGTTATTAGAAGGGATTCGCCCTGCACCCGTTAACCTTACAAGCTTTGACAGTGTATAATTGTTTTCTGAAACCTTCAATATGCCAACCTTGCCTTTTATCTTTGCTTTGAAGTTTGTTCCTTTACCAAAAGCATTTGTAAGGCTGTCAATTGCGCCACCTACTTCTTTTAAGAAGTTTTCAAGTGGGGTTAATTCATCCTTTCTTTTACCAAGTGCAACGTTTAAATTAACCTGATCAAAGCCACGTATTAACTTTAATTCTTTGGTTATTGTGTTGATTGCTTGTGTTGTTCTACCATAAGAAGTACCTAAGTATTCATCAATCGTCCATTCATCGGAAAGATCGGTTAAGAACTTAATTTGAAAGTTTGCTGTCAGTTCTTCGGTGTTGTATTTCTTTGTAGTCTGCAAGACGTTTGGAAGGGTGTATAATGCCGTTCTTTTCCAAAACGGATCGTCAACATTGTGAATATGCATAACACCGTCAATGATCTGTATTTTGGCATTAAACGCAGAAACAACCAATTCAAACATTTCTGTTACATTATACCCGTAGTCAACCGAATTTGGGATGCCAAGTTCATTTCCTTTTGTTTTCTTTATGAAACCCTTTTTATTGATTTCATCCAACCTGGGATTGGATGGAATATAATAAATTTCTGAAAGGTCTGTAATATTTGAGTTAAACGTATAACCCAAAAACCCGGCAACCTTACTGATCAGGGTGTGCAGTGTAGCGCATTTAGTTGTACGTACTGGCGGTATGAATGTATTAACCATGTTTGTTGCCAGGTCAACAATGGCAATGATCATGATGGCAATATACGCAAGTTCAATGATGACAGAAGCCGCAATGTAAAGGGCTGCGGCTACCGGCCCAAGTGCGCCACCTGTTGCATGTGCCGTAGAATTCGCAATCCTATCACTTAATCCCTTGATTGATTCATATAATTCTTTGATCATCATGTAAAGAATTATATTAGAAACCAATATATCAAAGGCGTTTAGTTTCTTCTCAACAACATAATTAATTTCAAAATAATCAGATGAATTGAAAACACCTGCATCTTCAAGATAACCATACGTCAATGCAGAAAGCCTATCTTCAAGCTGGTTTAATCCTTCATCCTTTCGCATCTTTGCCCGTACTTGGTCTAATTGTACCAAATCTTCATAACCATCTGTCAAGTCAAGATGGCCACGAAATGCACTGTATGAATTATTTTTGTTTTTTAGCTGTATGGCAAATGGCAGTCCCTCAAAGATACCCATGCCGCCAGACAAACCGTTTTCAATATGTTGCCTGATCTTCTGAAGTTCTTCGTTTACAAAGGTGAATTGATCCGTTGTGATATTGGCCTGGATCGCTTCATTATCAAAGGTTGCAAGTATTTCAATATCTTGCCAGTTTACAGGGGCATCTGCTTTGCTTCCTGCAAGATAAAATTTGTATTCGGGATTTAGTGAATTCTTAGCCATTCAGTTTGATTGCTGCTTCTCTCGTTAGTACATACAATTTCTTCCCACAAACCGTACAGGGTGCAACGCTGCAATTTCTACATTTTGCAGAAAAATAAACCTTACATCTTGTGCAATAGAATGATCTTACCATATACCACCAGTCTTTTTATGATTTCTTTCAATCTTATTTTTGGATATGATTGTATCAATTATTGCCCTTTCCGTTGCATTGTAATCCCTTCCCATATAAACGGGCTTGTTTGCCACTTCATTTTTTATTGCATCCAGTTTATTAACAATTATTTTGTTAATAAGTTGGTCAGTTGTTTCCTTTTTCGGATTGAAACTATAAAGGCTTGATGTCATTAACTTGTTATAATCTTCTGCTTCATGTTGGTTTAATATGATTTCGTCCCTATCAACCCTTACAATATAACCGTCTTTGCCAGGCATATCTGGATTGCCTAATACTTCACCAACTGTTTTTCCTTCCGTTCCGGCTTCAAATGCTGGTAGGGAATTAATGAAAGCCTGTAATAATGAAATATCTCTGAAGGTTGAAACAAGCGGATTATCTACACCCTGGTCAACTTTCTGACCGTATGTCTTTAGGGCTTGCAATCCCAATTCAGCACGTTTTTGGCGTTGTAATTCACGTTGTCTTTGTTGCTCTAATTCGGCTTGTTTCTTCTGTTCAAAGGCTAATGTTTTTAATGCCTGGTCTGTTCCTTGCTCTGTCAATTGTGCAAGTACGTCTTGTCTGCGTTTATTAGCTGCTATCTCATCGTCAATCAGTTTCAGCCTTTTTGCAAAGCTGTTTTGTGCAATCTGATCTAATGAAGCAAAAACGGTTTCCTGTCTTTCAATCCTTTCTTTGTTTGCCTTTTCTTCTGCGGCCCTGATTTGGTCTTCAAGGCTTTCCAATTCGCTGAACGCATCCCGTGCCGGGCCAATGTCATCCGCTTCTTTTTTCTTTTCAATAAGATCATCAATAACCGCAGTTTGTTCTTTTATAAGCTGGATTCGTCTTTCAGGTAGAAGTATATCAACATTTGCATTTCTAATCCCTTGTAAATCTGTTACCGCTAACGCATCCCTTTTTTTCTTCAGTTCTGCAAGTTCTTCATTCAGTTTCTTCAGGCTTTCAACATTATCATTATCAACCTTGTCATTAGCTGTTTTTATTTTTTCTATTTTAGCAAGTTCCTGATTTAATACGCCTAATGTGTTTTGAAGTGTCTGTAATTGCTTTTGGTTCTCTGTCAAATCAAAAACTATGCCTTTTGGCAGCTTGGTTCCAAGCCTTTCAAGTTCCAGTATTTCCGATTGTATGACCGCCTTCAATGCGTTTATCTCTGATTCTGTCAGGTTCTTTACACCTTGTATCAGCTTTTCAATTGATTCAACCGATAAATCAATTACATCAACTTGCTCTTTAAGACCGTTACCCAGGTCACGAAGTTCAGTTTTAATGATACCTATTTGCCTGAGAAAATTATTTATCTTTCTCTGGTTCAATAGTCTTTCTGTTTCTTTAAGGCTTTCGTTGTATTCATCATTTGCTTCTGTTGCTTCTTCTGTCTTCCCTTTGAATATAACGAGGGCACTAACAACAACACCGATCAAAGAAGCAACCAGGGCCAACGGATTAGCCTTTAATGCTGCATTAAATCCCTTTGTTACTGCCGTTGCAATCGTTGTGATAGCGTTATATGCTTTCGTTGCCAGATTACTAACAATAAGGGCCGTTTTATAAGCAATAAACCCGGCCGCAGCCCCAGCAATAACCCTGATAATTGTTGCAAGATTTTCAGCAAGGAAACGAAGTGCAGCACTAATTTTGCTTGTGATTCTGTCACCTTCATTCAGTGAAATTACATACCCTTCCCATGCTGATCTTAATAATTGTACTGCGCCGTCAAGCGTTGCAAGTTGTTCTTTTGCCACCCTTTCAGCCGTTCCCCCGGCTTGTCCTATCTTTTCTTCCAGTTCTCCGGTTGCAGCAATATTGTTCGCCAATACAGTAGCACTGACAGCCGCCCTTTTGCCAAATTCATCATTGGCCGCTGTTAATTTATCCTGTTCATTGGTTATCTTTTGTAGTATTTGTTCGTATGATAACCCTTGCTTTGCAGATTCAATGAATATATTTCTAAGTGCTGTACTTGATACGCTTGCATCAATACCGGCATCAGATAGTTTACCAAGCAATGCAAGTAACCGATCAAAAGATATTCCTGCGGCGTTGGCTGCACCGGCTACGGTTGGCAATGCGGTTTGTAGTTTGCTAAATGTAAGGGCTGAATTTTGTGTCGAAGCTGTTAGCTTGTCAAGGATTTCAGGTGCATCAGAAGTGCCAAAGGCGTCAAATGTCCTAACTACGGCCCCGGTCAATTCTGCCGTTTCGTCAAGCGCAGCATTTAACGCTATTGAACCATTGATTGTTGGTTCTGTTAAATCTAATATTTCAGCCTGACTGAAGCCAAGACGGGAATAGGCAAGTTGTAACTGTGTAACTTCCTGCGCCGTCTTAACCGTTGTCCTTCCAAGCCTTACTGCATCATCTGTCAGTTCTTTAATGTTGGCCCGTGTAGTATTCAGAACCCCTGCTAAGACTGCATTTTCTTTTTGGAAATCCCTTACAATAGTAACCCCATTTCGCAGAACCCTGAAAAAACCTGCTGCACCTAATGTAATACCGGCAGCCGAAAGAATCCCGGATAAATTGCGAAAAGCACTTGCATAGTTGCCAACATTGCGTTGGAATTGTCCTACGTTACCATCAATCCTTTTTAGCCGGCTGTCAAGCTGTTCCGCTTCCCTGCGTAGTCTTTTTGTTTCCTTGGCAGATTCACCAAGTGTTAATGCTGAATCCTTATAACGCTTGCGTAGGTCGTTTAGCCGCCTTGATTCCTTTTCATATACTGAAACCAATCCAAGTTTTTCACGGGCAAGCTGTTTATTTAGTTTGGTTTGTTCCTGTATTTGTACTTTTAATTGCGTGTTCTTCTGTATTTCGGTTGACTGAAGTTGTGTTAATTTTTCTTCCAGGCGTATTCTTTCCTTCTCAATCTTATCCAGTCCATCAGTGGCGTTTTTAACATTATTAATGGCCTTCGCTTTGTTGTTTATGTTCTCATACCCTTTAGCCGGGGTTTGTGCTGCCAGTTCTGCATTGACCTTGACGATATCTTTTAACTGCGTTTCAAGCTGATCCAACACCTTTATTAATGCCTGCGCACTTTCGGTTGTCTTGCCGAATATGTTGCCCTGATCGCCAAATAAATCTTGATTTGTTATTTTAGCCATTATGCAGTTTTACTTTTATTATCCATTTCCACAACCTTCATAAATGAATAAAAATCACTCACTGAAGTTGTCATTATATTAATCCCAAAACCCATGTATTTTGATAACCTTGCTGCTACTATTGATAAGTTTTCCATTTCAATACCTTGCATCAGTTCATCCGCTTCCAGCCATTTAACCTTTGCCAATGTACGTAAATGCCTTTGGCCGTCTATGTATGCTTCACGGTATAATCTTACCGCTTCAACCTTGATACGCATCCAATCCTCATATTTTTCAGAAAGCCCAAACCGATCAAGAAATTCATCATAAATCTTAATCCACAACCTTTCGAGGTTTATATTTGGCGGTGCGGCTTCCTCATAATCTTTCATAAGATACTGATATTCATGCGTTCTATTGATCACATCAAAGTTGAATATCGGTAACTCATTGATATTTTTATAATATTTGTAACCTGATTTCTTCAAAAATATATGGTTTTATAAATTCAATCAGCTTTTGTTTGTTTTCTTCTGTCAAATTTAATATTTCAGTGCCAAACTTTTCAAGCAAATTTGTGCCGTCCGGCTTCATTGGATCACTAATAGTTTCAAATCCATCATTCTCAGGGATGACCATCATGCTTTCATAAAATTCAGAAGTATCAAATAATGTATAATGACGTGGGAAACTTCCAAACTGTGCCAGCTTCATCATATATGTGAAATCGGTGTATTCATCACCGCCCGTTTCCCTGTTAATAAGTGGCTCCCCGTTGCCGTCAATCCCTTCATTGAATAGCTGATCCCATCTAATAAAATTAACTATCCTTTCCTGAACGTCCGGCCTTTGCCATACCTTGTATGCAATCTGATTTAGATTGATTTTTGCAAATTTATTGGCAATATCTCTAAGCGGTTCAAAGGCCATATTGTTGTTTTTAAAAAGGGGGTGAATCAAATCACCATCCACCCC
>Ga0180433_10009138_pt1 | contig 12189 bp, 7 predicted proteins | sample SS_ome_8_FD_132980 | JGI IMG/M metagenome (GOLD analysis project Ga0180433, IMG submission 132980) | Hypersaline lake sediment archaeal communities from the Salton Sea, California, USA - SS_1_D_1 metaG | ecosystem: Environmental > Aquatic > Non-marine Saline and Alkaline > Hypersaline > Sediment... | reverse complement strand
GCTTTGACCTCTTGCTCCGCCCTGTGGGCAATGGTTTCCACATCGTCACCGATAATCCCAGAACAGCAACAGGAAAAAATCACGATTAACTCAGGGTGGTATCTTTGTTCGGCTTCCTTTACCGCCTCCAGAAGCTTTGCCTCCCCACCATAGACAACATCGGCTTCATTTTGTGCAGTACATGACGTCGGCTCCAGAGGAACGCCACGGTACTCACAGTTACTCATTTTGTACTCGCTTGATACGGAATAGGTACAACCCTTGGGACCGTGAATCACTGGCGCCATGTGACGGATGCCATTAATAACCTGGAAAGCAGTCCAGAACTTGCAGGGGGGGGCATGCGACGCCTGAAGCTTGGGAACCATCTCACCTCTCTCCACTTTTCCCAGTAGTTGCTCTAGAGTACCCCTGAATGCGATGTGGCTATCGTACATTGGCTGGTTCCCCTGAAACATAAATGACTAACTTGACTACGAGCAATAATACTACGCCGTGAAGGAGAGTGTCAACCGGATGTGAAATATACGGAAGCCTAATTGCTCACACAATATTCTGCAGGCTGAGTCGATTGCACAACAGATTTTACTGCGAAACAAAGCTAAAATAAGCCCTATTATTGTGACCATGCCAATATCCTTCTGTTGCCTAGTCCAAAATCGTAGTCATTTTTCAACTTTTACAAAGCTAATTCTGACTAAAAAGAGTGATTGAACAACCTGCTGGTTTTGGACAATAGATCTAAGCCTGGTATATAACAGTGTATCTGTTTGTGACATCTAATGCGTAGCCTCTCTTTTAAAGATATAGGTTGCTACACTATGAAAAGGCCACCATGTATTATATTATAGTCTATGGATTTCAAGCTGGGGTGCTGCTAAAATAATGGAAAATATTCCCTATTCTGTAAAATAATCCGTTCAAGGAGTGATTAAAAATATGTTCACAAGAAGAATGCTGATATGTATTATTGCGGGGGCTTTATTGGGCGTTGTATGTATTATTGGTGCCCAAGTGAGATCAGGATTTGAAAGGGATGCTGTTTATCTATTTGCTTTCTGGTTCAACCGTTTACTTATGGGCATAGTCATTGGCTTGGCCTGGAGTAAGCTGAACACAATGCAGGCGATTACTCGCGGAGCAATTTTAGGCTTGCTAGTATCCTTCGCTTTTTATAGTTCTACAGGCTTTGCAGATCTCATAGGGCTCATAGCAGGGATTGTGTATGGGATTATTATTGAATATGTGGCATTGAGACTGGGTGAAAGATCTGGGTGATTGTGATTTTAGGCCAGTATAGATTCTGCTAGATGCAATGAGTTGGGATGGGCACATGAGATTAGCTATAAATTTCACATTTGAAAGAGATATCAGGATTTAAGCCTTTTTCAATGAAAAAGAAACTTTACAGCACTCTTGCAATTTGCCCTAGACTCCAGATACGCCTTCATTTGTTTGTGCCTCCAGACTAATGGCGAACGTAAATGATAGTGTATTATGATTATGACATCAGAATGTGATGTCTACGATGTACAATTGTATTAAGGAGCCACAAACGTTCAGTTGTGTCCCATTTTCCTTTACGATTTACAGAATAAAGCTTCACACTATTCTCAACCCTCAGTGGCTTTCTAGTTTAATCTCATTTCTAAGGCGCTTTTGATTACTTATAAGCATTCATTCTCTATTCAAGTAGCATTTGTTTGTGTTAGTATCTATTCATCCTAGGAAGATGAAACTATCAGAGTTAATGTCAAATAATAAAAGAACAGTTTTATTCGATGGTGCCATGGGCACTCAACTGGCTGAAGCTGGTCTCGAGATGGGTGGGCAAACTAATCTTTCTCATCCGGACGTGGTATCAGCCATTCACAGGCATTATGTGGAGTGTGGAGTTGATATTATCATCACAAATACATTGACAATGAACCGCGTCTTTATAGAGTCGCATAAAATCGGAGTGGATGTCAGAGAGGTGAATTTGGTCGGGGCTAGATTGGCTAGAACTGCCATTCATGATGGTCAATATGTGCTGGGGGACATTGGTTCAACCGGTAAACTACTGAAACCTATCGGGAGTTTGCTTAAAGAAGATGCCTATGAAACCTTTAAAGAGCAGGCTGTTATTTTAGCAGAAGGTGGGGTTGACGGCTTTATCATTGAAACAATGTTTGACTTAGAGGAAGCACTATGTGCCTTGCGTGCTTGTAGAACAGCTGTTGACCTGCCAGTCATCGTCTCGATGTCTTTTAATACAGTTAAAAACGGTGGTCATACTATTATGGGTAACTCAGCTCTAGATTGTGCCAAAACACTGACCAAAGAAGGCGCTTGGGCTGTTGGAGCGAATTGTGGCACCCTTGATCCGTCTCAGATGGCTGTAATTGTATCCAAAATGCGAGAGGGTAACTCGTTGCCTATCATAGCTCAACCCAATGCAGGTAAACCGAGAGTAGTTGATGGACGGACTGTATTTGATATGACTCCAGCTGATTTTGCTTTGGGTATTCGTAAATGTATTCAAGCAGGAGCCAGATTAATTGGAGGATGTTGTGGAACTTCTCCGGCTCACATCCGAGCCGTAGCAGATTTGTTGGAGAGATAAGCTTAGCTAATAGGAAAAAGCCTCTGGTTCTGATTGTCAACGAAATACTGGTCGGTCCTATTTCCCTACATTGCACAATTAGTGAGAAAAGCAAAGTAGTTTAGACGGAATATAAAATTGAATAATACCATAAACGTGATTCATGTATATTTTTTCAATATTACTTTCTAAACGGTGCCTCAGGCAAGAGATCGTATGTTAGATGTGATGAAAATGGAATATCGGATGTCAACTAACGTTACAACAAACACCCCTGCGCCTAGAGTGAAGATATAATCCTGTGCGATACATAACAGTGTTAACATACTACCTCCCGTATTGTCAATGATTCTCCGTTTTGTATCTAGAACCAAGCTGGTGACTGCGGTTTCGGCCCCACGGTCTGCAGGTCGCTAGTTCAAATCCAATCCCCGTCACCAGGAAACTAACTAGGCGCGGCGATTTTAGCAGTTACTCTGCCCTTTCTATTATTGCTGCAAAACAAAGCTAAAATATGCCCGTCTATTGTGACTATGCTAGCAGGTTGCGGTGTCCAGGACATGCTATTGGACTGAAGAATCGAAAAATTTGTAAATTTTCAGCGGGAACGCAATCAGTCAGGAATTATCGTGATCTGTTATAAGAGCTTTGAGAATCTGATAGGGTAATAGTCCTCAGTGCTGTCAATCAAGAGTAGACCGACCTCTCGGTATGGATTTTGAAATAGGCTTGGTCGCAGGTACATCATCCCGGATGCCACTGCGCTTCTGTAACCGGTACTCACGGTAAAGCCAGAAGCCGGCGATAATGGTACCGAAGAAATCTGCTATGGGCATGGACAGCCAGACGCCGTTTAGCCCGATGAAGCGTGGCAGGATGAAGATTGCCGGGATGAAAAAGACCAGCTCACGCACCAGTGCAAGAGAGATGGCTGTCCAGCCTTTAGATAATCCTTGAAAGGTGGTAATGAATATAATGGCCGGACCAATTAGAATGAGAGATGAAATCATAATGCGTATCCCCGGCACGGCAATAGCAAGCAATTCAGGGTCATCATTGAAAATGGCGATTACCTGTGGAGCGAAGATTACCAGTAAGACAGTAGCAATCCCCATCATCACCAACAGAGCGAGGGAGGCTTGCTTGACAGCTGACCACAGCCGCCTCAAGAGGCGTGCCCCTAGGCAGAAACCTACAATCGGCAGAAGACCTTCGGCAACACCGTAAATGGGCATAAATGCAAGGTCGATGACGCGTATCCCGATTCCCATGGCTGCCAGAGTTATCGAACCGAAACCGGCCACAACCCAGTTGAACATGGTGAAAACGATTGTTTCCGTCATTTCCATCAAAATCGACGGTAAGCCCACTCGGTAGATCTGCACCATGATAGGCAGGCTAGGTTTGATGTGGTGCAGATTCAACCTGTAGGCAGATCTTCCTCCGACCAGAAAGTAGTAACTGAGTACAGCAGCAATTCCGCCGGATATCGACGTTGCCAACCCAGCACCACCAACGCCCATCTCCGGGAATGGACCCCAACCAAAGATAAAGAATGGATCAAGGATGGCATTGGCCACAGCGCCAACGATAGTGAAAATCATCGGCTTAATGGCGTCCCCAGCCGCGTGGAAAATGTTGCGTGACACGAGTCGAAAAAGAAAGAAAGGCATTCCCCAGCCTAGGAAAACGAGGTAATCAGCCGTCAGAGCGACAATGTCCGATGTAGCCCCGAGTAGAGTGGCTACTTGTCTGGCGAAGCAGACGCCGGCAACGATGAAAACGATACTAAATATAGCAGTCAGAGGAAAGATCTGACCAGCCACTTGATTAGTTGCTTCGATGTTTCTTTCACCAAAACGTCGCGATGCCAAGGCATTGGCGCCAACACCTGTGCCATCACCAATGGCGACCGCTGCCCAATAAAACGGAATGGCAATGGTTACAGCGGCAATCGCCTGATAGCTGAGCTGACCAAGCCAGAGGGTGTCAACTAGGTGATAGAGAGAGACGGTTATCATTGAGGCTATGCTGGGCGCACTCAAACGGAAGAGCAACTTGCTCAGCCGTTCCGTACCCAGGCGTGCAGTAGTCTCGTGAAGCTCATCAGGTTTATCTGTTTTCATTATCCTTGATGTCAACCATTGCTATGTAAGCGCTGACTGTTAGACACAATAAACTGATACGATTAAAGACTATGCGGTAGTAGTGCACCTTCCGGCGCTTTACGGTGTCTGAGACATTTTACTTCTACTCATGGGGGCGCTGCAAGTTATCATCTGAGGGTAAAATTGCCAATCTGTCATTTTTCCGTGGTGGGGCAAGATAGTTTAGACGTCATTTGTATTTATACTTACTAAATTTGTTCTGTGGGCCTTCTTCACACTAATTATCTTTTTGTGTCATAAAAGGCTACACGTAATACAAATCAAATCCACATCATTGACAAATGGCCTAAATCGCGGTAATATTATGTTGAGTTTACAATTTGGTGTTTAGTGATAGAGAAAAAGAAAGAGTAGCTGACAAGCCATGTTTAAGCGTCTATTAGTTCCGCTTGATGGCTCTCGTTTTGGGTCGCGAGCGCTGCGATATGCCACCGAGGTTGCACTGCGTTTTGAGGCACAGGTTATTCTGATCCGGGTAATAAGACCTGCGACACCTGTCATTGCTACGGGAGCGCAAAATGTTGTTAGCCCGGCCGAGTCAGAAATTGCTGTGCAGGCAGCACTTGAGGCAGATAAACGGAACACCGCTCGTGCTAAGCGATACCTTCGCGGTAAAATTCGGGCGATAAGGTCTCGAAATATAAAAGCCTCGTATCAGGTGGCAATCGGGAACCCCGCCCAGTCTATTATTGAATTCAGTAAAAAGGAAAAAATAAGCTTGATAGTTATGACTACCCATGGCAAAAGCGGACTGAAACGGGCAGTTATAGGAAGCATTGCGGACGTGGTAATTCGAGAGTCAGGAAAACCTGTACTGGTCATTCGACCTCAGACAAGCAGAAAGAAGTGAGATCAAACTCGTTCCGAGATTGGTAGTTGAAGCAATTTAGGCCTGTTCAAATGCAGCTTTATAGTATTGTGCCAAGCCACTCTGCGTTTTACTAATTAGTGTCTTGTTATCCTTGGCGGAACAAGAGAAGATAGCGAAATATTGGGCAGTCTTTCACCGGGACTGCTTCCATCTCCAGCTTTGTAATTACATTCCACATGAGAACTTGTGAAGAACGCTCCAAAGCAGCAAGAAATGGGCATCCTTTTATTTTACGATTACCCTCAAGTGAAAGAATTTAGTCATGTTGTGCCTGTGCTAGCAGATTACAGTGTTTAACACCTACTATTGTATTGATGGGTCGCGAGATGAACTAATATGCAATATCGCCGTCACTTATACCCTGGATCTCTACCTTGCCACCTCATTGTCCAGACAATCACAGCTACCGAGACCACCACTAACAAGCCTATTATTGCCATCTTTTCAATCAGAGTAGTATTGACAACCACAGCAGCCATAGCTATAACACCCACTAATCCAGTCTTCACTATTGGCTTCAGGCTGGGGTGCTCTGTTATAAATTCAGCTATTGGCGGGCTGACTCTGTAATAAATATTCACTAGAGTTCTTCCCAAAGGGTAGGGTAGCAACCATTCATCTCTGAATTTATGGAGGATTTGTATTTCCTCAGCCATTGGTGTGCCATAGGCTGCGGTGGCAATGAAGCAACCACCTCCGCTGGGTTGGCTTGGGGGTGGAGGTGGATACTGCAACGGCGGCAACGAAAGTGACAGATTCCAATGGGTTACCAGACTTGTAATCACAACGATATCGTCGTCCTTGAGTCCCAACGTTAGAAGCCGGCCTGCGGCGACCTGGGTTATGTCCGTCCAATCGTCGATATCGCACTGACCGCTGTAGTCGTCTCCCACTGCGATCACAGAACCATCGGATTTCAGCCCTGCTGTGTGAGAAAAACCGGCGGCGACCTGAGTTATGTCCGACCAGTAGGCGATATTACACTGCCCATAGTCGTATTTCCAAGAGCCTGCTGCGATCACGGTGCCATTGTCCTTAAGCCCCACGGTGTGACTGTAGCCTGCCGAGACTTGAGTGACGTCAGTCCAGTGGAAGACATTACACTGCCTATAGCTGTTCCGTCCCACGGCGACCACATTGCCGTCGGATTTCAGTCCAACTGTGTGCTCGTAGCCTGCGGCGACCTGGGTGATATTTATCCAACTGCCGACATCGCATTGCCCATAGTAGTCATCTCCTGTGGCGACCACGGTACCGTCGGGCTTGAGACCCACAGTGTGATCACTGCCTGCGGAGATCTGGGTGATATTTATCCAACTGCCGACATCGCACTGCCCGTCGTAGTTATCCCCTGTGGCGACAACAGTGCCATCGGACTCGAGTCCCACGGTATGATCGCCGCCTGCAGCGATATGGGTGATTTCCATCCAGCCGTTGACATCGCACTGCCCGTAGTTGTTATCTCCTACGGCGACCACAGTGCCGTTGGTCTTGAGCCCTACTATATGATCGCTGCCTGGGATGACCTGAGTGATATCCGCCCAGCCGACATTGCACTGCCCGTAAGTGTTATCTCCCACAGCGATTACCCAGCCGTCGGACTTTAGCCCCACTGTGTAAGCCATGCCTGCGGTGACCTGGAGGATGTCCGTCCAGCTGTGGCTGTTAACATTGCACTCCCCGGAAGAGTTCAATCCCACGGCAACTACAGTACCGTCGGTAGTAAGCCCTACTGTGTGCGCCCCACCTCCAGCAACCTTGGTGATATCTGTCCAACCGTCTACGTCGCACTGTCCGTTGGTGTTTTTCCCAACGGCGACGACGCTGCCGTTGGCTTTGAGTCCCACAGTGTGAGCTCCGCCTGCGGCGACCCAGATAATGCCTGTCCAGATGGTGACGTCGCACTGTCCGTTGGTGTTTTTCCCAACGGCGACGACGCTGCCGTTGGCTTTAAGCCCCACAGTGTGAGCTCCAGCTGCGGCGACTTGGGTAATGTTCGTCCAGTTGCCGACATTGCACTGTGCCGAACTGTTCAACCCCACTGCTACCACAGTACCGTCGGACTTGAGTCCCACCGTGTGATTGCCGCCTGTGGCGACCTGAGTAATATCCGTCCAGTTGCTGACATTACACTGTGCCGAACTGTTCAACCCCACGGCTACTACAGTACCGTCGGACTTGAGCCCCACCGTGTGATTACCGCCCGCGGAAACTTGGATGACACTCCTCCAGTTGCCCACGTCGCACTTTCCGTGGGAGTTGTCACCCATAGCGATAACTCTACCGTTGACCTTTAGTCCTACGGTGTGAGCTGCACCTGCGGCGACCATGGGGGTGCATTTGGGCACAAAATTAGCTCTTATAAAGTGGCTACCGGTCATGATTATGTATGTCGTAGCTGCGTCGACGTTGCCAATACTGCCCACATCACCAGTCCACTCGACAAAACGGTAGCCCTCCTCAGCTTCGGCCACCAAGTCGACTGATTCTCCCGGTTCATATTCAAACGTCCCTTCTTTAGGGGTGGTTATTGACCCTCCGGTGGTACTATCAATAGTGAGTTCATAATAAGGAGGGGGACCCGCGCATCCACTAAAACCGACCAGCCCAGCTATTAAAGTTGCCGTAATTAAAAATATACTAATTCTTAGTAGGTAATGGTATCTCCTCAAACGAAGTATTGCCCTCATATTTCACTTCCTCCATAACAATTCGGTTTTCCAAAGTCTTTTTTCTTCAGCAAGGCTTCGGTGGCAGTTCAGCTGAAGGTTTCGGATAGATTCTTATTTTTTCTTACTGTGATGCTACCTCGCCCAGATTCCATTTGGCAAGCTCGACCTTGAGGCTTGCGGCGACTACGGTGCCATCGGACTTAACTCCCACCGTGTTATAGCAACCTGCAGCTACCTGAATGATATCCGTCCAGCCGCCAACCTCAAGTTGCCCGTAGCCATTGTATCCAGCGGCGATCACTGTTTGGTCGGACTCGAGCCCCACTGTATGAAAGCAGCCTGCAGCGATCTGAGTGACATTTCCCCAGGTGCCGACATTGCACTGCCGATAGTCGTTATCTCCCACGGCGATCACAGTACCGTCGGATTTAAGCCCCACTGTATGTCTCTCGCCTGCAGCTACCTGTGTGATATTGCCCCAGTCGCTGACATTGCACTGCCCATCGTTGTTATCGCCCACAGCTACCACGGTGTGGTTGGACTTGAGCCCTACTGTGTGGGCAGTACCTGCAGTGACCTGGATGATGGATGCCCAGTCACCGATATCGCACTGCCCATAGTCTTTGTTTCCCACGGCTACTACGGTGCCATTGGATTTAAGCCCTACCGTGTGTTTCTCGCCTGCAGCTACCTGTGTGATATTACTCCAGATGTCGACATTGCACTGCCCATCATCGTTCCATCCCATAGCGACTACGTTGTTTTCGGATTTAACACCCACAGTGTGCCGATAGCCTGCAGAGACCTGCGTGATATCTGTCCAATTGCCAACATCGCACTGCCCACCCCAGTTGTCTCCCACGGCAAACGTGGTCTGGTTGGACTTAAGTCCCACCGTATGATAAAGACCTGCGGTGCTCTGGATAATATCTGTCCAGTCGCTGATATTACACTGTCCATAGTCGCTTCCTCCTGCGGCCACCACAGTGTCGTTGCCTTTGAGCCCCACCGTGTAATGGACGCCTGCGGCTACCTGGGCAATATTCTTCCAGTTACCAACATTGCACTGCCCATCCATGTTATCTCCCGCGGCTACCACAGTGCCATTGTCCTTAAGCCCCACTGTATGGAAATAACCTGCGGAAATCTTGACGATGTTCGTCCAGGTGGTGACATCACACTGTCCGTAGTCGTTGTATCCTGTGGCGATCACGGTGCCATCTTTCTTAAGTCCCACTGTGTGATACCAGCCTGCAGAAACCTGGGCGACATCACTCCAGTCTTCGACGTTGCACTGTTCCCAGTCGTTGTTACCCATGGCGACCACGGTGCCATTTTCCTTGAGTCCAATCGTATGCAGTCCGCCTGCGGAGATTGTGATGATGTCTGCCCAGCTATCAACATCGCACTGCCCATAGTCGTATCCCACGCCGCCCGCGGCGACTACGGTACCGTTGGATTTAAGCCCCACCGTATGATATTTTCCTGCGGCGACCTGGGTGATGTCTATCCAGTTGTCAATACCATCTCGCTGTCCCTGCCAGCCTGATCCTGCAACGACCACCGTGCCGTCGGACTTAAGCCCCACTGTATGATAACCGCCTGCGGCGACCTGAGCGATGCGACGCCAGCTGCCCACATTACACTCCCTCCACCAGTTGTGACCTACAGCGATCACGGTGCCATCAGACTTGAGCCCCACAACATGATACGAAGCCGCAACCATGGGAGTGTATTGATGTTCGTCGGGAAGACAGCCTGCTATTACTGCAATTAGGGCTGCCACAATAAAGAAAATGCTAATCCTTTTTATGAATATATTTATGAACATAGCCCTCTAATATTATTATATCATTTGAGAATGAAATGTCAATACTTTTTTCTATCTACGTCCGAAGTGTCATTTAGGCCTGCGTTGTGCTTACGTTAAAGCTGACAAATTGGCGTTGTTTTTGGCGTTAAATGGTTTGGTATGGGCTGGGACATAAAATGGCATCAAGAACAAAACGAGATTTTGTCGATTAGCACAATGATTCTATTTTTTATGCAAGGAAAACCTTGAGAAATTTAGCTTGAAATTATAAATTAGTAGAATGCCCTGGGATGCATTTCATTGGGTGAGGCACTAAATGAGACTGATCTCTAAATTGCTTATTGGATTAGAATGTTATCTGGCAGGCTCTTTACTCTGATGGCTGTTGTCGCTTATCTATATCGGATCATATCGCATACAATGTTGCACATCAGACTAAAGGCACGCTTTCATTTCTTTATGGCTCCCAGACTCATGGTAAACGGAAAAGAGGGCATATTTTGATACTGCCAACAGCGTTATGGCACTTGACGCAAACGTTCTATTTTATACGTAAAGAGAATTTTTGGGGCATCTGGCTTGGAATTGAGAGTTTATTGTTTGTGTTTGAACTGGCTGCCTTCATCTGGTTGTGTAGGGTCATCCCAAGAAATAGATGGCGACAACCGATCTTTTGAGCCTATGATATCTAAATCTTATCAGCACTTCCTCTATATAATTGGCTTTCTCTCCCACAGATAACGCTCTGAATTCAAGCACCTCACTCCCTCCCAGAAATTATCTGACTTGTTCTATTCTTTGTAGATTCCTATCGCTTATGATCAGTCGCATGTCTCAATCATAAACGAGCTGCCTCTCCTCTTAAGCTCATCTTGTATTAGAAGAGGCTCTCTATTGACGATATTGATTCTCTTATAGTATAAGAACAAGAGAAATGATATTTAGCCATGGAAGGAGCCGTTTAAATGAGTAAAACAACGGGAGGATACGCAGGAAACATACTAAGAGCTAATTTAACCACCGGTAAAATAACCAAGGAAAGTGTGAATGAAAAAACGGCCCGAAAATTTCTGGGCTGCACTGGATACGCCACCAAAATACTATGGGACGAGCTTAAACCAGGAATAGACCCACTGAGCCCAGAAAACAAGCTTCTAATCACCGCAGGACCACTGGCAGGAACCAGATGCCCCGGCTCCGATAGCCTTTTTGCTTGCTTTAAATCTCCACTGACTAACTGCTGGGGTGAGTCTCGATGCGGCGGAGGCATGGGGACTGAATTGAAGAAAACTGGGTTTGATATAGTCATAATCGAAGGAGCTTCTCCGGAGCCTGTATATCTGTGGATTCACGACGGTGAAGCAGAAATAAAACCCGCAGGTCATTTATGGGGTAGGAATGTACCAGAAACACGGGATATGGTGAAAAGGGCGATAAACGAGCCAAAATCTAGAGTTGCCTGCATAGGCTTGGCTGGCGAAAGGCTTATTCGTTTTGCTTCTGTGATGGTTGAAGATTCAAGAGCCTTGGGAAGATGCGGTGCGGGAGCAGTGATGGGCTCTAAAAAACTGAAAGCGGTAGTATTTTATGGAAGCCAGAAAGTATCCGTTGCCAATCCTGATGGTGTTAGCTCCCTTGCCAGGGAGATGGTAAAACTGGAACGCCAGAGCCCTGAGGCTGGCAAGGAAGAAACAGAATTCGGGGGAGGAGCCTTTGGCATAGGAACTATGTCCTATCTTCCTTACTATGATGAACACGGGGAAACACCAACGAAATACGGGATATCTAATAGTTGGGGGAAGGGAAGAGAGATATATGAATCGCTTAAGCAACATATCATAGGCGGTGAAGGATGTCTCAACTGCGTGATGCAATGCGGCCTGGTATCTGAAGTCAAAGAGGGAAAATGGAAGACCCCTCCAACTCATGGACCAGAGTACGAAACCACAGTAGGCTTTGCTCACTACATACTGAATGATGATATAGAGGCGGTTATTCATGCCAATTACCTTTGTAACATCTGTGGTATGGATACCATATCTTGTTCCAATGCTATTGCCTTTGCTATGGAATGCTACGAT
>Ga0180433_10009136_pt1 | contig 12192 bp, 9 predicted proteins | sample SS_ome_8_FD_132980 | JGI IMG/M metagenome (GOLD analysis project Ga0180433, IMG submission 132980) | Hypersaline lake sediment archaeal communities from the Salton Sea, California, USA - SS_1_D_1 metaG | ecosystem: Environmental > Aquatic > Non-marine Saline and Alkaline > Hypersaline > Sediment... | reverse complement strand
GCGATCCCGATCGAAGCCCGCGTGATCGCCGTCGTCGATGCCTACGACGCGATCACCTCGGAGCGGCCCTACCAGGCGGCGCAGGCGAGGAAACGGGCCCTGGAGGAACTCCGCCTCGGCTCCGGAACCCACTTCGATCCTCGCGTGGTGCGGGCCTTCTCCAGTGTCCTCGCCGAGGATGCGTCGGCGTCCTGATGTTTGCCAGGCTCGCTAGGTCCCGCTGGCGTCACCTGCTGACCCTGGTTCCGCTCGGGGCCGTCGTCGGCCTGGTCGTCGGCCTTCTCTTCCAAGACGTCCTGTTCGGCGTCGGTGTCGGAGCCGCGTTCGGGGGCGGGTTCGGCCTCCTCTTCGCCCTCCGCAATCCGCAGTAGTTCTCGTCCGACCGATTGCCCAAAGAAGAAGACGGGACCCGGTGGGGTCCCGTCTCCGCATGATCTTCTAGGATGAGGGCTGCCCGCGCTACAGGTTCGGGAACTTCCGTTCGATGATCTTCGACAGGTTCGGAAGCCCGATCTCCTGGAGTTCGTAGCGGACCCGCGTCGCCGGCACCTTGAAGGTGAGGAGTCGGCCGAGATCGATCGGCGTGCCGATGACGACGGCCTCGCAGTCGACTCTATCGACGGTCGCCTGCAGGTCCTTGACCTGCTGATCCCCGTAGCCCATCGCCGGCAGGAGTCGTCCGATCTTCGGGTACTTCTTGTAGGTCTCGGCGATCGAGTCGACGGTGAACGGCCGCGGATCGATGATCTCTTCGGCGCCGAAGCGACGGGCGGCGATGACGCCGGCACCGTACTCCATGCCGCCGTGCGTCAAGGTCGGGCCGTCCTCGATGACGAGGACGCGCTTGTCGCGGATGACCGACGGATCGTCGACCTGGATCGGCGAGGCCGCCTCGATGACCGCCACGTGCGGGTTCATCGTCAGGACGTTCTCGCGGACAAAGTGGACATCGTCGAGCGAGGCGGTGTCGACCTTGTTGATCACGGCAACGTCCGCCGTGCGGAGGTTGACGCCGCTCGGGTAGTAGAGAAGCTCATGACCGGCCCGATGCGGGTCCACGACGACGATCGAGAGGTCCGGCTTGTAGAAGGAGAAGTCGTTGTTTCCGCCGTCCCAGACGACGACGTCGGCCTCGCCCTCGGCCTGCCGGAGGATCTTCTCGTAGTCGACGCCGGCGTAGACGATCGTGCCGTTGGCGATGTGCGGCTCGTACTCCTCCCGCTCCTCGATCGTGCACTCGTGCGTGTCGAGGTCTTCGTACGAGGCGAAGCGCTGAACCTCCTGCTTCACCAGATCGCCGTAGGGCATCGGATGCCGGATGACGGCGACCTTCTTACCCTTGGCTTTCAGGATGTCGCAGACACGGCGGGTCGTCTGACTCTTCCCCGATCCGGTGCGGACGGCGGTCACCGAGATCAGCGGCTTCTCCGGAACGACCCAGGTGGACGTCGGGCCGAGGAGCATGAAGTCTGCACCGGCGGCGTTGACCGTCGCCGAGCGCTCCATCACGTATTGGTTGGAGACGTCGCTGTAGCCGAAGACGACGATGTCGACCTCTAGCTCCCGAATCAGCTCGGACAGGTTCCCTTCCGGATGGATCGGGATCCCGTTCGGATAGAGGCTTCCGGCCAGCTCGGCCGGATACGTCCGGCCTTCGATGTCGGGGATCTGCGTCGCCGTGAAGGCGACAACCTCATAGTCCTCTTGGTCACGGAAGTAGACGTTGAAGTTGTGGAAGTCGCGCCCCGCGGCGCCCATGATGATGACGCGTCTTTTCATGTTCAGATCCCCCTTTTCGTCTCGCGGGCGGCATTATACGGGAGGGGTGAGAGGGCGTCCACGACGCGGTTGTGCAGGGGATCGCGGCGGCATATGATCGGTTCATGTCCCTTGCGAACGTGATTACGCTCTCTCGCGGGCTGATGATCGTGCCGATCGTCTTCCTCCTGGCGTCAGGGAATCGGTGGGCGGCCTGGTGGCTCTTCGGGATCGCCTGCGCGACGGACCTGATCGACGGTTTTGTCGCCCGAACGCGAAACGAGGTGACGCGCCTCGGACAGGTCCTCGATCCGATCGCCGACAAGGCGCTCTACGTCTCGATCCTGAGCATGTTGTTCGTTCTTGGGGACATTCCGTGGTGGGCGTTCGGCCTCTTCCTGTTGCCGCAGGTGGCGATCGGCTTCGGCGCCCTGATGCTGAAGGCACGGAAGAACGCCGTGCAGCAGGCGCGGCTCCCAGGGAAGGCGGCCTCGGCCCTCGCCTTTGTGGCGATTGCGTTCCTCCTCGTACGGTGGCCTGGAGGACTCGAGATCTTCTACGCCGCGACGGCGCTGACGTTCGTCGCCGCCACGGACTACGCGATCTCGGGGATCCGGCTCAAGGCGACGTCGTAGCCGCAAAGACCTGCCGCTCGGACTTCAAGCGCTTCGCCAGGGGAGCTCACCGTACGGATAGCCGGGGAACTCCGGCGGGACGGGCGCCTCGAACCGCATTTCCTCTCCAGCGTCCGGATGTCGAACACTCAGTCGCCAGGCGTGGAGCATCATCCGCCCAGTCCCGGGGGCAGGGTTGTAGGTCGCATCGCCGACCACCGGATGGCCGATGTAAAGGAGGTGCGTGCGAATCTGGTGCGTCCGTCCGGTTCGGGGACGAACCCAGAGAAGCGTCCGGTCTTCGAGACGGTCGAGGACGCGGAACTCAGAGATCGAGCGGCGTCCGCGAGGGGCGACGATCATCCGGCTCGGCCGTGCCGGATCCCGCCCGACCGGTGCGTCAATCACCCCTTCGTCCTCCTCGATCAGCCCGTCGACGACGGCGAGATATGCCTTCTCGACGGTGCGCTCGGCGAACTGCGCCTGAAGCGCGGTGAGGGCCTCCGGCGTCTTGGCGATCACCAACACGCCGCTTGTCCCCTTGTCGAGCCGATGGACGATGCCAGGGCGGGTGGGATCGTCGCTTGCAGGAAGCTCGCGGGTGGCGAGAAGGCCCTCGACCAGTGTCGTCTCCTCGGTTCCGGCTCCCGGATGCACGACCAGACCGATCGGCTTGTTCACGGCGACGAGGCTATCGTCCTCGTACAGAACGTCGAGCGGGATCTCCGCTGGCGACAGGGGCGGTGCCTCGGTGTGGGTCCAGCAGACGGTGTCGCCGGCTCGAAGCTTGTGTGCGTTTCGCTCGATCACGGAATCGCCGACCTGAACGGCTCCATCGCGGATCTCGCGCTGGATCGCGCTGCGCGAGAGATCGGGCCGCTGGGCCGCCAGGAACCGGTCGAGCCGGAGACCGTCGGAGGCCTCATCGACGAGCATTTCCATCCGTTCCATCGGGTGCCTTTCCAGGTGCATTGAGTTTGTCGCATCGCTATTGCACACGTATAATACGAGGTTCCCGCAAGGACTGGAAGGAAGAGAAGTAGGGGGTCGCCATCGGGGCGGCCATTGTCGTTTTATGGGGCAGGAATATGGGAGGAAAGGGTAGCGGGCGGACGAAGCCGCAGAAGGCGAAGCGTGCCGTGCCCGGGATCTCATCATGAACATCGAATTCATTGAAGCACTGGAGGAGATGGCCAAGGAGAAGGGGATTCCGCGCGAGGACCTGTACGATGCCATTCGCCGGGGTCTGGCCGTCGCCTACCAGGAAGAGCACGATACCGAGGAGGACGTCGAGGTCGAGATCGACGAGGCCTCCGGCGACATCTCCATCAACGGCGAGCGAATCGAGTTGTCCCGCTTCGGTCGAATCGCGACGAAGAAGGCGGAGGAGACGATTCGGCAGGAGATCGTGCAGCGCCGCCGGGAGATCATCCACGACCTGTACATCAACCGCGTCGGCGAGATCATCAGTGGGTCGATCCACCGCTTCGAGGGCAAGGATGTCTGGGTGAACCTCGGCGAAGCGGAGGCGATCATGCCGGAAGCGGAGCGCATCCCCGGCGAGCGATACCACGGGGGACAGCGGCTTCGTTCCTACCTCGTCACCGTCGAGGAGACCCAGGGAGACCCGAGGATCGTCCTGTCGCGTGCGGCGCCGCAGTTCGTCGAGCAGTTGATGCGGCTCGAGGTTCCGGAGATCGAGGAGGGGGTCCTGGTCATTCGCAGGATCGCGCGAGAGGCGGGCCGCCGCTCGAAGGTGGCCGTCGAGTCCCTCGACCGGAATGTCGATCCGATCGGCACGTGTGTCGGCGCCGGCGGATCGCGCGTTCGTGTGGTCACTCGCGAGCTTTCCGGTGAGAAGATCGATCTTGTGCGCTGGAGCGAGGACCTTACGCAGCTGCTGAAGAACGGTCTCGAACCGGCTTCGGTGATCTCCGTCGAGTTTAACGAAGAGGAGAAGTCGGCGAAGGTGCTCGTCCCGGACGACGAGCTCTCCCTGGCGATCGGCAAGGGCGGGCAGAACGTTCGCCTGACGGCGAAGCTGATCGGATATGACATCGAGGTGAGCAGCCCCGCCGAGGTGGAAGCGGAGGCCAGGGCCGCAGCCGAAGAGGCCGAAACCTAGCCCGCTCCCCTCCGAAGCGCATGCCACTGAGAGAGCGGCTCCTAAGGACGACGTTTCGTGTCGGGCGGTACTACGCCTGGTGGGTGCTGATCATCTTCCTGATCGTCACCGGCTTCGGCGTCTACTACATGCGCGACATCCCGCTGCGAAGCTCTCTCTTCGACCTTCTCCCGACAAACGATCCGATCATCGACGAGTACCGCGCGAACCAGCAGCACGCGGCGCAAAGCGATGAGATGGCGATCCTGATCACGATCCTGGAGCCCGAAGGGATGGCCGACGCCGAGCGCGAAGCGCTCCTCCTCTCTGCTGCCGAGGAGATCGCAGCCAACCTTCGCGGGCATCCGGAGATCGTCGAGGCGAGATACCTTCACGAGATCTCACTGGAGATCCCCGACCAGTACCTCCAGCTGTTCGAGCTCGGCGAGGAGGAACTCCAGCGGATCTCCGAGAGCGTCGAGTTGGCGCGAACGGCGATCGCGGGAGGCGGGGAGTTCACGCCGCTTCCGGCGAACACGACGCTCGGGACGGCGTACCGGACGATCAGCCGAGACTTCACCGAGGCGCTCTACCAGGGTGACCTGTCCGGGGCGATCGGCTCCGGGACGCTCGGTGAGCTCGGAAGCCAGCTCGACCTGATCACGGCGCTCAACCTCGGGGTGATCTCGGCGATCGACGGATTGCCTCGGCTCTCCGAGGTCACGACGGCGGTCGACGACCTGTCGGAGATCTTTACGCCTTCCGAGGAGGAGACGCCTCGCGAACCCCTCGCCTTCTACTCGACGGATCGTGCGAGTCTCGTCCTTCAGGCGAAGGCGAGACTCCCCTCGGAGACGGGGGTCGACTACTCGCGGATGATCACCGAGACGGTCGAGGAGGCGATCGAGCGCGCCGATCCGGCATCCCTCGGCGTTCGCGTCGGGGTCACCGGGATGTACCAGTTCAATTCGGCGACCAACTCCGTCGTCAACGCAGACATGATGCGCACGACGATCATCTCGTCGATCGGCGTCTTCGTCATCTTCTTGATCGCCTTCGGTTCGCTCTTCTACAGCATTGTCGCCGTCGTTCCGCTGCTCATCAGCGTCGTGCTGACGATCGGCTGGGCGAAGCTGTGCGTCGGTGGGTTCAATCTGGTCACGACGTTCCTTCCTGCCTTGGTCCTGGGACTCGGGATTGACTACGCAATCCATCTGATCTCGCGGTATGCGGAGGAGCGAAACCGAGGACGGTCTCTCAACCGGGCGCTGTATGCAGCCGTCCTGCACAAGGGATCGGCTTCGTTCGTCGCTGCAGCGACGACGGCCTTCGTCTTCCTCGGTCTGCTGACGGCGCGATCGAGAGCGCTGTTCGAGATGGGCGCCATCACGAGCGTTGGGGTGTTGATCGCGTTCCTCGTGACGCTCCTGCTGCTGCCGGCGCTCATCACGCTTGCACACCACGTGCTGAAGCTCAAGCTCCGCGAGACGGTGGCGAACTACTCGACCCGATTGACGGGCTTCTTCCGGTTCGTCACCGGTCGGGGGCGGGCGATCTTCGTCATCCTGCTGATCCTGACGTTCTTCGTCGCGTTTCAGGCTGCACGGACGTCGTTCTCCTTCTCGAGCATCGACCTGGTTCCCCACGTGGAATCTCAGGACGTCATGGATCAGATCCTGTCCGACTTCGACGTCAGCCCCTCGGGGATCGGAGCCTACTTCACCTTCTACGCGGCGACGGAGGCCGAGTTGAGGGACGTCGTCTCACGGCTCTCGGAGCACGAACTGGTCGAGGCGGTCGACTCCGCCGTCGACTTCCTTCCGGTCAACCTGACCGAACAGCAGCAGATGCTGCGGAGCCTGGACATCGGCGCGTACGTCGAGCAACTGAAGCTCCTCGAAGCATCGCTTCTTGACCGTCCGACGGTGTTGACCGAGATCCGGGCGTTGCTGGCACAGTTCGCGCTCCTGCAGTACGGCGCGTCGCTCAACGGCCTGGTCGACCTCGCGTTGACGAGTGGTGAGATCCTCACGCAGCTTCGCGGCATCCAGCTGCGGATCGACGAACTCGATGTTGGCCAGGCGCAGGGAAGCGTCGCCGCCCTACGAACCTCCCTGGAGACCCTCGACGCGAACTTGGAGAACGTTCGCGATCTCCCTCCGGTCGACAAGCTGCTTCGGGACATCCTCTACGCCTACCCGGATGGTGTACGTTCTCAGTACTTGACGACGGAAGGGAGCTTCGTCGTCCAAGCACGCGTCAATCGCGCCATCTACGATCGCGGCAACCTCGCCTCCTTCAACGCATTCGCCGCCTCGTTCTCCGACGACTACTTCGGGATGCCGCTGGTGGCGCAGCAGCTCGAGGTGTACATGAAGCGTGACTTCTACTTGTCGACGGCGCTCGCGGTCTTCCTGATCCTGGTCGTGCTTCGCGGGAGCCTGCGCGGTTGGGTCCGCGCCCTCATCGCGGCGTCCCCGCTGATCCTCGGTTACATCTGGATGCTCGGGGGCATGCGGCTTCTGTCGCTTGACTTCAACTTCTTATCGATCACGATCTCGCCGCTGTTGATCGGGATCGGTGTCGACAACGGGATCCACTTCCTCCATCGGACGATCGAGGAGCGACTCGCCGAACCGGACGGTGCAATCGAACGCGGTGCCAGCACGACGGCGGTGGCGGTGCTGGTGACGTCACTGACGACGATGCTCGTCTTCGGAAGCCTGTTGGTGGCCCGAACCCCGGGCCTGCGCATGCTCGGAATCTCGGCGCTTCTGGGGATCGGCTTCTCGCTGGTCTTCAGTCTTCTCTTCCTCCCAGCGGCGCTGCATGTCGAGGGTGGGAGACGGGTATAATGCTCGAACTGCAGGGTAGGGATGAAGGGAAGTGAGGTAGCGTGCTTCTGACATACGTCGGTTGGGGTGTCAGCGTGGTCGCGGCGATTGCGATCGGCTTCCTCATCGGCAGTGTTCCGAGACGGCGCAAGGAAGAGACCATCCTCTCGGCCGCAGAGGAGGAGGCGGAGCGGCTCAGGAAGGAGACCGTCCTCGAGGGTCGTCAGCAGGTCCAGGAACTGCGCGAGGAGTTCGAGGAGCGGACGAAGCGGCGCGAGGAAGAGGTGTCCCGCTCCGAGGAACGCGTGCTGAAGCGTGAGGACCGCCTTCGCGAGAAGCTGACGCAGCTGGAGAAGATGGAGGATGAGCTGCGTGAGGATGAAGAGGCGCTCCTTTCGCTGAAGAACGAGGGCGGACAACTGCTCGAAGAGGCCCGGGCGCAGCTGGAGCGCATGGCCGGGTGGACCGAGGAGCAGGCCCGAGAGCATCTGATGACGGTGGTCGAGGCCGACTCGCAACGGTACTTCTCCCGGAAGATCGAAGAGGTCGAGCGCCGGGCGAAGGACGAGGGGGAGCAGCGGGCGGCACACGTTATCGCCACCGCGATCCAACGCTATGCGGCCGAGTACGTCGAGGAGAACGTGGTCAGCTCCGTTCCGCTTCCGTCGGAGGAGTTCAAGGGGCGGATCATCGGTCGCGAGGGCCGGAACATCAAGACCTTCGAGGCGCTCACCGGCGTCGAGCTTCTCGTCGACGACACCCCGGAGATGGTCGTTCTCTCCTGCTTCCATCCGCTTCGACGAGAGGTCGCGCGCATGGCTCTGACGCGGCTGATCGAAGACGGCCGGATCCACCCTGCGCAGATCGAGGAGAAGGTTCAGCGCGCGAAGAGCCATCTGGCGGAGCGGATCAAGGAAGAGGGTCGCAAGGCGGCGTTCGATCTCGGGATCGAGATCCATCCGGAGCTTGCAGCGCTCCTCGGACGTCTCCGCTATCGAACGAGCTACGGGCAGAACCAGCTGACCCACTCGATGGAAGTTTCGACGATCGCGAAGATCCTGGCCGTGGAGCTCGGCCTCGATGCGACGCGTGCCAAACGGGCGGGACTCCTCCACGACATCGGGAAGGCCGTTGATCACGAAGTGGACGGTCCGCATGCGTTGATCAGCGCCGATCTGGCTCGCCGCTACGGGGAGTCGAAGGAGATCGTCGAGGCGATCGCGGCGCATCACGAGGACGTCGAGCTGAAGACGCCGCTCGCCGTGCTGATTCAGGCGGCGGACACGCTCTCCGCTGCGCGGCCTGGCGCGCGGCAGGAGACCTACGAGCGGTACGTGCAACGCCTGCGGGATCTCGAAGAGCTCTGCCGGTCCTTCCCGTCCGTCGATGAGGCGTTCGCCCTTCAGGCGGGGCGAGAGGTTCGGATCATGGTTCACCCGGATCGCGCCAGCGATGATGCGGCGGCGAAGCTCGCCTACGACATCGCCCGTGCGATCGAGGAAGAGCTGAACTACCCGGGCGAGATCAAGGTGAACGTCATCCGGCAGATGCAGTTCACGGAGAACGCGAAGTAGGGGCTCTCCGGTCGGCGGAGGGTCTCGAGGAGACGACGCAACGATGAAAGCGCTGAAGGTCTCGGCGACCTCGGACCCCTCCGCCGCGGCGGGGGCGATCGCCAATGGGATCCGCGAGAATGGCGTGGCCGAGGTTCAAGTGATCGGCCCACGTGCGGTGAACCAGGCGGTGAAGGCGATCGCGATCGCCCGTGGTTACTTGGCGGCGAGCGGGCTCGATGTCTACTGCGTTCCGAGCTTCACCAGTCTCCGGATCGGAGCTGGCGAAGAGGAGAAGACGGCGATTCAGTTCAGCGTGCGAACACGTCATGGCCTCCGAGGAGGGAGGCGCACGACGACGGAACCTTGAAATCCTGAGGAGTTCGTGTTGCGTTCGCGTCCGCAGGATCAGTACCATTCCGGGAATCCGCCGATTCCGAGCAAGGGAGTGAGTTACCGAGATGTCTAGATTCTTCCACCGTCACCAGAAGGCGATCATCTGGATCGTCGTCCTGTCCTTCTTCATCGGTAGTGTCGTGCTGGTTGGCCTCAACCAGGCCGGCGTCTTCCGGTCGGCTCCGACGCAGGACTCCGATCTTCCGGACTTCGTGGCACGCGTGAACGGCGAGGAGATCGCCGTCTCCGCGATGTACGCGGTGGCGAATCAGATCTTCGGCCGGTACCAGAGCTTCTATCAGCAGCTCGGACAGGACGCGAGTGTGCTTCTCGAGGGCGCAAACGGGGCGCGGTTCGTCCTGGACCTCCAGGCGGACGCGACCGAGGAAGTCATCCGGCGTGCGCTGTACGAACAGGAAGCGCAGTCCCGCGGGATCCGGGTCGGAAGCAGTCAGATCGAGGCGGCGTTCACCGAGGCGTACGGCGTCTTCCTGCAGCAGAACAGCATCACCGAGGCCCAGCTGATCGCCTACCTGGAGCAGCAAGGGACAACGCTCGAGACCTACCAGGACTCCCTTCGTGTAGATGCCGAGCGGCAGCTTCGAGAGGCCGCCGTTGGGGAGGCGGTTGCCGGTCTGATCGCTCCGACGGAGGACGAGCTCCTCGCGTTCTACGAGGCAAACATCGCCGACTACGACAGGGTCGAGCGGATCCGAGCGTCGCACGTCTTGGTGGAGGACCTGGAGACGGCGCGGGAGGTCCGTGCGCTGGTTGACGAGGGTGCCGACTTCGCGGAGCTAGCGAGCATCTACTCGATCGATACGGGAAGCCGCGAGAACGGCGGCGATTTGGACTTCTTCGAGCGCGGCGTGATGGTCTCCGAGTTCGAGGAGGCGGCGTTCGCGCTACGCGTCGGCGAAGTGAGTGATCCGGTGCAAAGCGAGTTCGGGTACCACATCATCCTCCTGACCGACCGGGAGGAGGCCCGCACGCCGTCCTTGGACGAGGTTCGCGGGGAGGTCACCTCGGACTACACGGCCGAAGAGGCGGACCAGCGTGTCAGCGAGTGGTACGAGGCGAGGTTGGCCGCGAGTCAGGTCGAGATCGCCTTCCCGAAGATCGACGCGGTGCTGCAGCAACGAATCGACGTCGACCTCGGGCTGGCTGCGTTCCTCCAGATCCTCGATGAGGGGACCGTGAGCGACGCGTATCTCCCGTACTACATCGGACGGATCTACGAGTCGAAGGCCCAGGAGGCCGCCGCGGATCGTGCCGAATTCGAGGCGATCGAGGAGCCGACGGAGGCCGACCTGGCTCGGATCGAAGCGCTGCAGGCCGAGGAGGAGGCGAACGAGGCCTTGGCGCTGGAGAACTACTTGATGGCGCTGGAGGACGTCGATGCCGACGAGGCGTTCCTGAATCGCGTCCTGAACCTGAACCCGGACAGCACCGATGCGACCTACCTTCTCGGGAAGCTCTTCCTCGATCGCGGGGACTACACGCAGGCCGAGGAGCGTTTCGCGGCGGTCATCGCCAGGGACGACACCTACGTCTCCGCGTACATCGCTTCCGGTGACCTGGCGACGCGCCAAGGGAGCTACGCGCTGGCGCGCGCTCGCTACGAGACGGCGCTCGAGCTTCGAGGAAACGATACGAGCGTCATGCTGAAGCTCGTGACCACGCATCTCGAACTCGGGGCGCTCGCTGATGCCATGGAGCTGATCGACGACCTGAAGGCGATCGATCCGGGGAATGTCAAGGTGACGATTGCGGAAGGCGACATCGCCAGTGCCCTGCTGGAAGAGGCCGTCGCCGAGCAAGAAGCGCTCGAGGCGAAGGCGGGTCTGACCGAGGCGGAGACCGCCCGGCTCGAAGGGCTGGCGGGCGAGATCCAGACCCACTACGAGACCGCCGCCGCCAAGTACGAGAGCGGGATTCAGATCAGTGGTTCGCTCGATCTTCGGACGCGTCTCGGTCAGGCGCATCTTCTGGCCGGCGCCCTGGACGAAGCGGAGGACGAGTTCGAAGCGGTGATCGCAATGTCTCCCTACACGTCCGCCGCCTTCGAGGGGCTCGGGCGCGTTCTGATTGCCCGCGGCGAGATCGAAGAAGGGCTGGACAACCTCCAGACCGCGCTGGCACGGTCGTTCGAGACCGTCCAGCGGGAGCGTGTCGCGGAGCTGATCGTGCAGATCACCCCGGACGATCTCGACATGCGGATGGAGCTCGCCACGATCTACGCCGAGCAGTACAAGTGGAGCGCCGCAATCGGGGAGTACGCAGAGATCCTCGCCGTCGATCCGGCGGATCTTGAGGCGGCGCTCGGAATCGCCGAGGCGTACCGCTGGCGCGGCGAGCACTCGACGGGGATCGACTATCTGGAGCGTGCCAAGGCCGCGACGGATCTGACAACAGCGAAGATCCGGCTGAACGAGGCGATCGTCGAAGTCGTCGAGAACCAGGTCGGTGAGGACGAGCCGCTCGGCCCAGTCGGCTGGGACGCCCTGATCGAACTCGCCGAGCTCCGAGCAGAACTCGGGGATCGGCAGGACGCTTCGCTCGACCTCGATCGCGTTCGGACCGAGGCCGAGGACTATCGGTCCGCGGACATCGAGGCGATCCTCGAATCGATCACCCAGACGACCTCGGAGACGATTCCGTCTTCGGTCTTCGACTTCCCCGAGATCGAGGAGACTCCCGAGTCCGAAACTCCGAGCGACGCGGGCGAGTGACCGGGAAACGCTCCTTCGAGGATTTCGTTGCCCTCATCGCGAAGCTCCGCGATCCGGAGTCCGGGTGTCCGTGGGACCGAGCGCAGGATCACCGATCCCTCAGGCCGTACGTGCTCGAAGAAGCGCACGAGCTGATCTCGGCCATCGACAACGAGGATCCGGCGTTGATGGTCGACGAGCTCGGCGACGTCCTGCTGCAGG
>Ga0180433_10009135_pt1 | contig 12194 bp, 7 predicted proteins | sample SS_ome_8_FD_132980 | JGI IMG/M metagenome (GOLD analysis project Ga0180433, IMG submission 132980) | Hypersaline lake sediment archaeal communities from the Salton Sea, California, USA - SS_1_D_1 metaG | ecosystem: Environmental > Aquatic > Non-marine Saline and Alkaline > Hypersaline > Sediment... | reverse complement strand
GAGTGATAAAGGTCGTGACCGCCTGCCCCAATGCTGCTCGCACCTGCGTTGCGACTTGCTCGGTGCGGGCATAAAGGAGCGCTGCGGGTTGGGCGAAACGTGCCCAAAAATAGGAGTGGAAGCAGTGCGAAGAAGTGTTGCGTTGAAAGTCGCCGAGGGAAAGGACGGCATACTTGGCACGCACCATTCGTCCTTCAAAGGGCAATTCAAGGTAGAACACATTGGGGGGGAGTAGCATGTTCGCGAAGCTGAGCAAGCGGTTACTGTAAATGGAACGGTAGCTGTCCACCAGCAAATACAGGTCGACGATCCCCTGGCGGTCATCACTTTTGCGGAAACAGGAACCATAAAATAGGATGGCTTGGCAAGCGTTGCCATGGCGTGCCAGGATCTCGTTGGTCAGGGCGCATACGGCTGGTGAAGCCGGTTGCCAGCTTTGCTGGCAAGTTTGTAAGATATGTTGGAGTGCCGTCGGCATGATCACAATCGCAGGAATGACACTGGTCCGGCATTTTTTACCACAACGGGGCCGAGACGAGAATCAGGGGTGTAAAACTCTCCATCAAGGGCAAAAGAGCTGTCGAGGGAGAGGCGCAGCTCATTTGCATTATGGCTGAAGTAGCCGTGTTCCGGCGAGCCGGAGCGGCATTTCCGACCACGCAATAAGTAGGGCAGCGCACGCAGAAGATGTCGCGGCCGCCCAAAGACGGCGGTGTAGTGGAGTGGCCCATTTTCTGTGCCCCAGTACGGGCGCAGCCCGAAAAACAGGCGCTCAAGGGTGGTGACGAGTACCAACAGGGAGTCTCGCTGTTTCGGCGGATCTTCATTCACGGCAATCGTGATGGGTACTTGGACCACGTACTCGCTGTTCCGGCGGGCCAGGGCCAGCAAGAAACGGGCTATAACCAGTCCTGGAGCCAACTGGCCGCGCAGGCCAAGGCCGTGAATCTTATCGTGAAAGAACCGGATTCCCTGACAGATGCCTGCTGCACCGAAAAACATGCCGCACAGGGATTCTTGGTCGGGTACCTCAACGCGCAGAACCGGACGCTTCAGGATAACTGCGTCGCCATCCCCGGTCCGCGCCCAAGCGACGAGTCTCTGCAGCGCCGAGTCCCGTGATCCCTGTAACCCCACATCCCCGGCTATCAAACTGGTGGTGCCTGATCGGAAGACTGCAAGAAGCGGTAAGGCTTTAAAGGGGCTGCGACGGAACAGCGCGGTAAGTACGGCCTGTATGGTACCGTCACCCCCGTTCACCGCTACGATGTCCACTTCCTCCCGGGCAAAGTCAACCAGGGCTGACCTCACATTTGCTGGCGTCTGGACCTCGCGATGGATCACCTGTGGGTGCCCTGTCAATACTTTTCGGATCGCCTCAAGGCCTTTTCGGTTGCCGCCGCTAAGGGGGTTGCTGAGCATCCCGATGTGAAGCCTTTGACCATTTGGCACAATTTTTACAAAAGAGCTGGTGGTCTGGTTTGCCGCCTGACTCCCCCCTGGGCGACGTGTGAAAAGCCTTACAGCCAACGACCTATCATCGTCTTCTTGGTCAAGGCCCTCGAACCAGGACCGAAGTGGACCGGAAATGATTCGTTCGCGCCCGGCCATGATCAGGCGCGCCAGGAGAAAAAGGCTGGTCAGCACGGTCCAGCAAGCCACGGCCAGCAATCCCAGGTCAGGACGACCTGGTATAGCGCCCACAGTCAGCAGGATCAGGTTGGGATTTCGCCTGGCCGTAATGAGTCTGAAATAAGAATCTGTCGGGCGCCAGCAGAATATTCCGAAGGTTCCGAGCCAGAGTCTGAACGTGCCTTCAACAAGACGTCCTACAACATAACCACTGACTATCAGCCAGAGGGTCACGCTCAGCGATAACCATTCTGCACCCAGATGGGCTATGCCTAGACCCAGACCCCAAGCAATGTACCAAAACGGCGGGTGTATCAAGTCAATGGCATGGTCAAAAATATGACCGAAACGGCTGGAGGTTACAGTTACCCGAGCCAGTTTACCATCCACCGTGTCTAGGAAGGTCATGAGCCAGCCAGCCAGCAGTCCCCAGCCATATATGCCATACGAGAAAAACATGCCAGCGATCACAACAAGGATCAGACTCGCCGTGGTGACATGGTTTGGCCGGAGCCCAAAACGCACGCACTGTCTAACAGCCCATCGGGCCGGGCGTGGCCAAGCCCATTTGGTGACAAGATCGGTGACGCCCTTGTAAGATGACGAAAAGAGCAACCGTTCCAGGTCCCGCCGGTTTGCACCTGTAACGGGCAGGACGAAGGGGGGATCTAACTTACGCAGATTCTGCTGATAAGCTGATGTCAGAGTCTCCGGGGTCTCTGCCCGTAAGGCCGGCAGGGTCTCGCTTGTGGGCGTGCCCGACAAGACGTCTTTTGCCTGAGGCGCTATTTCCCAGGAAACATGGGCTGCTACCGCCACGTGTGTCTTGGCTCCAGGGACTTCAAGGACAGTATTGGACCTCTTGACCAGAGCGTTGAGCACACGGTCGTCGTACAAGTAGTCGGCACGCAAGAGCAAGACTGAGCTCTGGGCTGGGACAGCGGCGAGATCTTCCACAATCTTGGTTATGCCGATGCGTTTAAGGACACGTTGTAGGCGCTGGCGAGAAGTCAAGCCCCAGAGACTCACTGGGCATTGTTCCAGAATCAAGGCAAAGACAGACACAGACCTGACCCTTAGCGGATAAGTTAGTATAATATAGTAGGTTCTTCTCCAATTTAGTTGGAGAAGAGGGTCCAAGGATTCAAGGGGTCAAGGATTCAAGGGTTTGTTTTCTAAAGACTTTATCAGCGCTTTGAACATTGTTTCGTTTTCGACTATATCTCTAAACAGAGTTCGTATGACTTTTGCCAGACTATTGAAGACCCTGCAGCAAGCGGCAGGGAATCTTCGACCGTAAGGAATAATACTGATTTTATATACGCTCGCTAACCCCGCAGCAAGCTACGGGGAATGCGCTCGCTTAATCGGTTCAACTCTTTGTCATTCTTTAGCATTTCGCTTGAACCCTTGAATCCTTGACCCCTTGAATCCTATGGGATAGCGCCTGTTCAATTGAAGATACCCCATTTATTTTGCCTTAATGAACTACAACTAATCGGGAGATGATCCATATAGTATAATAGGGTTTCCTCGGAGCCCAGAAACCGATAATAACCTATGAAAAAATAATATTATATTCTATACCCTAATTGAGCGAAAGTCGAGGGTGTGCCAGCTTCAAGGCGCCTAAGGTCGAAGCTGTAGTCGTCTACCGCGAGGCCTTGGCAACGAAGAAGATGGCGTGGCATCGGCTTCCCCGAAGGGTAAACAAAATGAAAAAAATTCTTAAAAGTACATCTCATCAACAGAAGCCATATTGAATTTTGGAAAACATAATAAAAATGACTACAATTTTAAAACTTTACCCCTGTTTTTCATTTTGTTTACGATCAATTAGGGTTATATTTTTATGATGTCTTGCGTAAAGGGCAACATATTCTCAAATTTGAGCCCTTACGGGTATCGAGGGTAGTGTCGCGTCCCAGAAATAAGTTGAAGAAGTGCCAATCATACAGTGGCCGTCGTCCGAAGCCATTCGCATCGCTCCGTGACCATTTTGGGGACGCCTGCCGAACAGCGCTAAATCACAGAAACTCGGCCCTTTAGGCCCTCAGACAATCTGTGATTCTTCACGCGCCGTTCAGCATCCGCCTGGCTTCCAAAATGCTCAATGTCGCTCGCAAAAAGGCTTTGGACTGCGTCCGAATAATGCAAAGTATTTCTGGGACACGGCACTAGGCTTTCGACTATGAAACAGGCATTTGCCCTTGCACACCTTTCGGACCCCCACTTGTCTTTTCCGAAACGTGTCGCACTGCGAGAGTTGTTGAATAAGCGAGCTTACGGATATCTGATGTGGTGCCTTCGCCGGCGTTTCGAGCACCGCAGCCGAGTGCTTGCAGCGCTCCTAGAAGACTTGCAGTGTGCGAGGCCAGATCACCTCGTCATTACGGGCGACTTGACGCACCTTAGCTTGCCGGTCGAGTTCCGGCGGGCAGAACGATGGCTACACTCCCTTGGCCCGCCGTCTCAGGTGACTGTGATTCCGGGCAACCACGACGCCTATGTCGCCACCCCATGGGATCGAACGTTGGGTTTGTGCGCAGAGTATATGATCTCCGATGCGGGGCAATCGGCCTCCAAGGGACGGATTGATCCTGGAACGCTTTTCCCCATCGTCCGTATACGGAATAAAATTGCCTTAATCGGAGTCTGCACGGCTCGGCCCAGTGTGCCCTTTCTCGCCGTCGGCACGATCGGGCAGGGACAGTTGAAAAAGCTGGAAAAGATCCTAGCATACACGGGCCGACAAAGACTGTTTCGGGTGGTGCTCATTCATCACCCTCCCGTGGCCGGCACGGTGGCCTGGCGAAAGCGACTTACCGATGGCGCGGCATTCCGTTCGGTCTTGGCTCGGCACGGCGCAGAGTTGGTATTACATGGCCATGCCCATTCTACGTCATTCACACAGGTTGAGACGGTTGTAGGCACGGTCCCGGCCATTGGCGTTCCATCGGCATCTTCCCTTTCTCGGAAACCATGGCGCCGTGCCCGGTACCATATCTACAGTCTGATCAAAAATACTCATGGCTGGCGCCTTGAGGTCTTTGTGCGTGGCTATTCGCTGGAGAAAAAGCGCTTCATTGAACAGGGGAAAAGTCACTTCATGCTGCGCCGTCCAGTGGTCTGCGCCTCGCGGTAAAGAATAGAGTTCACCAGACGCCTCGCAACAACCAAATAGCTACCCAGACGACGGCGGCCACAGGTGCCAATGTGGTAAATACGGGGTTGAGGCCAGACAGCAACCCTAAATACCCAATGATCTTGTTGGCTAAGTAAAATACGATGCCCACTATCGAACCCAACATGATCCGGTGGCCTGCAGTCATCACGCCGAGACGACCGAACACGAAGGGGAGGGAAAGCAAAATCATGGCACCTGTGGTCAGGGGAATGCTCAATTTTTGCCACAAGGCCAAAAAATAGTGATCCGCATTCTGGCCTCCTGCCTCCAATGCTTGGACGTAATGGTATAGATCACTTGGTGATAGGCTATCTGGAGGCAGCTTCAAGATACGGATCTGTTCCGGACTCAAGAATGATTCTAAAGTCAGACTGGAAAGGTGCCGTGTTGTGATGGTTTTTTCGATAATGATTTTCTGGTAAATATCTTTGAGCAACCATTGCTTGTTATCCTGGATGTTTGCCTCTCGGGCGTGAGTGAAAATTTGAAGAAGGCCCTGCTCGTCATGTTCATAGATGTCGATGTCGGAAGCGATTTTGCCGTAAAGCGTTTTGCCTACCCGGATGAAGGAAGGGCCTTGGCAAGCCCAAAATCCGCGTTTTGTCAGCAGAATCCCTGTATCGGAGAGGGCCAATGAACGTTGCATTCGGGCGCGCTGCTCCATTGGCGGGGCGATAAACTCAGCCAACACGCCTGTGGCCAGCATCAGAAGCGTTCCGGTTGCAAGGACTGATAGGCAAATACGTTTCAGCGACACACCGGAAGCCTGCATGGCGAGCAGTTCGCTTTTGTCAGCCAGTAATCCTAGGGCAATAACGCCGCCCAGCAAGGTGCTCACCGGTAGAAAATCGAACATTCGCCTCGGCAATGTGAGGACCACAAAGGCGACGGCATCTTCGAGCTGGTAACTTCCAGTTCCGATGTCGTCCAGTTGCACCACAAGTTCGAGAAAGCTGAACAGACAAACCAAGACAAACAGCACCGCCACAACTCCCTGAGCCAACCTGCTACCAATATAGCGATCAAGTATTTTCATTAGTTATTCTTGTCCTGACGACGAGGCTACAGAAGCCCACCATCGCAGGGGAAGCATCCCATAGGACCGGACCGGATGGAAGAGTCGTTTCACCTGTGTCACCGTCTGAACGGTAAACCCGATGGCCAAATCAAGGCCAAGAGCAGGCCGGCCAGCAATACCTGAACCCACCAAATACCAGGGATCGTGCCTATGACACCTTGTTCCACCCACATCTTGGCTACCCCACTGAGGTTATAATAGATAGCATAGACTATTACTGCGGTAACAAGTTTGGCGTACTTGCCTCGGCGCGGGGCTGTTCGACTTAAGGGGACACCCAGCAGGGCGAGGAGCATGGTTGATATAGGTACAGAGAGTCGCCACTGGAGTTCTGCAATATCCGACGGGCGGTGGGAGTGGGCCAGCTGCGAGGTGGAGGTGGCCTTTATTTTGTATTCCACAGGCGTTAAGTCAGTGGGGCGCAAAAAAAATGTGGATTTGTCGAATTTCGTGACCTGACCTCCTTCTTCATTGCGGGGGAATTCATACAAATAACCGTCAAAGAATATGAGCACCTGCCTGCCGCTGGTCTCATCCAAGCGCTGATAAACTTGCTTTGCGTTCACAACTTGTATGGTATCGTCGCTTTCACTTTGCACAAAAACTTGCTCGGCTCGATCCTGTTGGCGGTCAATTACTTTTGAAAAGACGACGTAATTTCCCTGGCTAATTTCATAAAAATTTTTAGCCTCCAATCGGTTTATGTCAAATTCAACATCCGCTTGTGCCTTCAACCAGTAAATTTTTTCGTACGCCCAGGGCCGGAGATACAGCGACAAGCTTCCAGCCAGCACCATGAGTGGCAAAGACAGGCAGAAGACCGCTTTCAATACTCGGGCAATGCCTACACCACTAGCCGATAGGGCGATCATTTCAGAATCTGTATGCAATCGTCCCAGTGCCAGTACAACAGACAGATACAGCGTGGTAGGTAGCAGCACTTCTAGGGCGATAGCGGCTTTGAGCAGGATCAACAATAAGACCGTATGGCCTGGCAGCAGGCCCTGCGTGGCATCGGCCAGGTAGCGGGCTGCGGTGTAGCTTGCGAAAATAATCAGAAGAATGGTGCCTATCACCCCCAGGGGTTTGCATATTTCACGAATGAGATAGCGGTTTATGATCAAAGTACTTGCTCCTTGAGGCGCTCGGCGGTGCTAATGTCTCATAAAAAGGAAGGGTTTTGCAATGTAATTAGGCGCCTCCCGGAGGATCGGGTGTGCTCGGGAAGACCTAAATGTTGCTCATGCGAAAGGATTTCTCGAGTGAAATAAGCAAAGACGTCCATTTTGCTTGACAGAAGCATATTCACTTTCTATTTTGTTATCATAGGTCCTTGTGTTAGTTGTGAAATTCGTGTTTTTTCAATAGCTAATCACGAAAACACGAAAGACTAAAAAGCACGAAAAAGAAAAATAGCCAGAATTTCGTGTCTTCGTGCTTTCGTGATGGTTTTTTCTTTTTTGGTTCTAACTTGTCCGGGTTTGGTGCATAAGAAAAGTGTGATCCCCTAAGGGACAAATGATGGGAAACAAAGGACTATGAAAGCTGTAATCTTGAGTGCGGGCCAGGGGCGGCGGCTCCTACCCATGACAATGAAATCTCCCAAATGTACGCTGCCCATCATGGAACAATCTGTCATCGAATGGCAGGTGGATGAACTTTCCAAGTGTGGGATTAATAAAGTGACAGTGGTTGTCGGTTTTGGAGCCGATCAAGTGGAGCATCTCTTGGTTACACGATATGAACCAAACCATGTGCGGACTCTTTACAACCCTGTTCATGCTATGACGGACAACTTGGTCAGTTGTTGGGTGGCGAGGACCGAGATGACCGAAGACTTTGTGTTGTTAAATGGCGACACCTTGTTCGAGGCGGCTGTCATGCAGCGCTTGCTCGCGACACATGCCGGGCCAGTGACTGTGGTTACGGATTGTAAGCCCAGCTATGATGCTGACGACATGAAGGTCAAATTGGATGGCGATAGACTCATCAGAATCGGCAAGGATCTCCCCCTGGATGAGGTTGATGGAGAATCCATTGGGATGATTCTGTTCCGGGGTGAGGGCCCGGGGTTGTTTTGCGCAGCGATTGAGCAGGCCTTACGCAAACCATCTGCATTGACGCAATGGTATTTGTCTGTGATAGATGATATGGCCCAGTCAATGCCCGTGTGGACCTGCTGTATCGAAGGTCTGGGGTGGTGTGAGGTCGACTGTCCTGCGGACCTCGAGCAGGCCGAGAAGGTCGTAAAAACATGTATCACCCCGAGAGAACCATTAGTGGGCGCAGCTCCCGATGCTGCGTCACAAGATATATGCGGCTTGTAGCGCTATGGAGCGCTCGTGTTAGACAAGCAGGGCAGGGGCGCTGATCAAGGGGATGTTCATAAGCATGGCGTGATACCCTCAAGGGTGCTGATCGTCTAGAATCTTTTCAACGAGCCTCCAGTCGCTAACCGTGTCTACGTCCACAGCTGCTTCTGCAAAAGGCATGACCACGGCGGCTACATTGAGGTTCATCCGGCGTGATATGCGCTTCAATCCTTCGTCAAGGGATAGTCGTCCCAATAAGTACCGCAACACGGCCACCCAACCGGAGACCCTAATCACACGCATCGGTTTCTTCCGATGCCTTTCCACCGTTCGCCAGAAGTGGGCCGCAGCCTGTGCACGATGGGTGAGGAAGGCAAACAGGTTGCAAGAGCAGTAGGTACCATCACGCAATCTGGTGACCGTTCTTTTCGTTCCTGGATATGCCTCCGCTACTTGCCTGTGAAGGGCCAGGCCCACAACGAGGTCGGACCCCGTGGTTCGGGCCTCGCAACAGAAGTAGTCGACGATCCGTGGGCTTAGCAGCCCATGATCGGCGGTTGTCACCAGTACAGGGGAATGGTCGGGCAGAGACTTCAACACTTTGTATGTGCTTGCACTGGGGGTTGCCTCGTTCTCGACCCACCTGACTTCACCCAATGCAATACGGGCGCGGAGCCCTGGTTCCCCATCCACCGCATCCTGATGAGGCCCGCATAGGATAAGATCACCAATTTGTTCGGCTGCCGTCAAGGCATCAAGTACACGCAGCACCATGGGCGTGCCTCCCACTGGGGCCAGACATTTGCATGAGACACCAGCAGCCCTGGCTACCGGATCACCAGGCGCACGGTCTGCCGCGAGTATCAGTGCTGTAAAGGGCTTTGTAGGTCTGTTCATATGGATGCCTTCATTGACTCTCGAATTCGCGAGGTGTATTGACGCCAGGATCCCTTCACTTAAGGTCCCTGTCATAGATGCGGTAACGTTTGTACGCGACACCCCCGATCGACTCTATGATATTGCGCATCCCCATGTTGTCTTCAAGAATCCAGGATAGTTCCGCTTCTTTTATGCCGCGTTTCAGACCGCAAGTTCGCACCGCCTCAATTAACATCAAGGCGAGTGCAGCGCCCAAGAGGCTGTTTTGATAGCGCTGGCGCACACCCATGAGTAGGACACGCACTGTTTTGGGATAGGCCACCTTGAGACTCCACAGCAGCTTGAGCCAGCCGAAAGGGAGAAGGCGCCCGTCGAGGTCCTGCATGACCTCGTTGAGGTTTGGCAAAACAACAATCATGGCTGCGGGGACACTGTCAACTTCTGCAATCTGGACAAACTCGTCATCCACCAAGAATTTTAAGTTCTGGCCTAAATGCTTAAATTCTGCTTTGGTGAAAGGAACAAACCCCCAGTTCTTGCCCCAGGCGTCTTCAAAAATATCCTTCAGAATCCACAGGTCTCGGCTAAAACGGGACTTTCGCAACGGTCTGATGCGAACGTGGCTCCCTGCCCTTGCGACGACCGACTGCATTGAGGCAGACATTGAAAAATGGGCGCCGATGCGGTAGGCGAGCAGATCCTTTTCCTTTTTGTATCCCTGCTCCTCTATCCTGCTGCCGTAGTACGGGCGCGCATGACCCATCATGAACGACGGAGGCGTATTGAAGCCTGCCACTAGCAATCCGCATTCTTGGTTGATGGATAAGTTAAATGGGCCCAGGGCGCGACGCATGCCCTGATGGCGTAACCATGTCTCAGCCGTTTTCAGAAGGGCGTGGAAGACCTCTGCGTCATCTTCTGCTTCCAGGAGTCCAAAAAAGCCAATGTCGTCTCGGTAACGATTCAGGTAAAGTTGATCCACCTGGGCACTGATACGGCCTACCGGTCTACCGGCACGGTGGGCAATCCAGAAACGACATGCCGCGTGGGCGAAATAAGGATTGCGCGGTGAAAGGTGTTGACGCCGCTCCCACAACAAGGGGGGCACCCACACGGGGTCGTCCTTATAGATGGTCCATGGCAGTTGGACAAAGAGCCGGAAAGCACGTCGCCCTTCCACAGGAGTAACCGCAAGCAATTCGTGTTCATCTCCTCTTATTTGACGACATAACCGTCGGTTAACGGGATCTGTGGCCTAAGTTTGAACTTCTCTCAGAGTCTGCACGACCATGGCCCCCTCCTATAGCCTGCCGAGGCAGAGCCCATTGCGGGTCGCGAGCCCCTTTTTTTCCTTAATAAAGGCCTTTTTGCCGGCACCCAGTTACCTTTGGCAAGCGTGGCAAGTGACTTCAAACTCCGCATGATTTGTCAACAAAAAAATGGCATGAAATCCAAGTTCCACGACTCCAATGCGTTGGAGCTGTTTAAAAGAAGTCTGATAATTTTTACTATTGAACCGATTAAGCGAGCGCATTCCCCGTAGCTTGCTGCGGGGTTAGCGAGCGTATATAAAATCAGTATTATTCCTTACGGTCGAAGATTCCCTGCAGCTTGCTGCAGGGTCTTCAATTCAATAAGTTAAAATGAATTTGAACCCAAGCTTCTAAAGAATCGCCACACGCTCTGGATGCTCGTTCAGGGCCTGTGTCCAAATCAACACACCGTGCTCTCATGGTGTGTTGATTTGGACACAATTCTAGACATAAAGATGTCTAAGAGCCCCATGAAGCATCTGAAATACAGGTTTTTTATTGTCGCTATTTTGGATACTTAAAAACGTTGACGTCATTTTTTTGCGTTGATCACAGTTTCGCAAGGAGGATTGGAGCAAAAATTGCCTTATGGAAATTCAAGGTAGGCAGTGACCTAATTTTGGAGTGGTCCTGTAAATAATCACTTCTGTTCACTCTGTGAACCGCTTAATCGGTTCAACTGTTTGTAATTCTTTAGCATTTCGCTTGACCCCTTGAATCCTATGGGATAGCGCCTGTTCAATTGGAGATAACCCATTTGTTTTGCCTTAATGAACAACAACTAATCGGGGGATGATCAAAAAATAATAATTTGACATTATGTGGTAGATTAGGTAAATGCCTTCAAGCTATTGAAAAGAAGGTCAAAATCATAAACCTAAGTAACGGGGAAGGCTATTCACCAATCCTTGAAGCAATTTGTCGCCAGGGCAAGGCCTGATACATCTTCCAAGGAGATATTTGATTAGACCATGAAGCCCACACCAACGGAGAACAGGCTGGCGCTGCGGCCCGCAGATTTTTCTACCCTGACGGAGGCGCTGGATTACGCAGCCCAGGGTGAAACCGGTCTCAACTTCTATACCAGGGCTGATAGGCTCTGTGCTGTGCTTCCGTATGCGGAACTCCGGGAACAGGCGAGAGCCCTCGCACGCCGTCTCCATGGCTTCGGGTTGGAACGGGGTGCACGAGTTGCCATGATAGCCGATACCCACCCGGATTTCCACCGGTTCTACTTTGCGAGCCAATATGCCGGGCTGGTACCCACCCCGTTACCGGCCTCGCTCCACCTGGGTTCTCACCAGGCCTATGTGGCGCAGCTGCGACGGCTCCTTGTCAACTCTCAGGCGTCAATCGCCATGGCGCCGACAGGGATTCTTCCTTTTCTTGTCAAGGCCGCAGAGGGGCTTGATTTGCGTTTTCTTGGGAGTCCGGAAGATTTTGCCGGTCTACCCCAAGGGGAATCCGAACTTCGGCCGCTTGAGTCCGATGAGGTGGCCTACTTCCAGTATACCTCGGGAAGCACCCGTTTCCCCCGGGGCGTCATGATCACCCAGCGCGCGGTTATGATGAACCTAGCCGATATCAGCAATCATGGAGCCAAGATACGGCCTGGAGACCGATGCGTGTCCTGGCTGCCATATTACCATGATATGGGCCTTGTAGGGTTAGTTCTTGTTCCGCTGGCCAACCAGCTATCTGTAGATTACTTAGGCACTCGGGATTTTGCCATGCGTCCCCGACAATGGCTGGCACTCATGACCCGCAATCGGGGCACGATTTCCTTCAGTCCT
>Ga0180433_10009131_pt1 | contig 12197 bp, 16 predicted proteins | sample SS_ome_8_FD_132980 | JGI IMG/M metagenome (GOLD analysis project Ga0180433, IMG submission 132980) | Hypersaline lake sediment archaeal communities from the Salton Sea, California, USA - SS_1_D_1 metaG | ecosystem: Environmental > Aquatic > Non-marine Saline and Alkaline > Hypersaline >... | reverse complement strand
TCCTCTGGAATAATATCTTTATTATTAAGATAATATATCGTAATTTTTAATTCCTTTTCAAGAATGGAACTCTTTTCAGAAATACTCATCGGTGTTTTTGAAAAATTATTTGAGAGATATTTACTATTATCAAATAAGATTTCAATTCCACTTATCATTGAAAATTTAAATGTATCTCGAAGATTTTTTATAACACCTTCCAAAATAAATTTAGTAGTGACATTTGGATTTTGAATTAATTTAATAATTCCATATATACAATTAAGATGTTTAACTTTTTGTCTTAGTTTTAATTCGGAGGTTTCTAAATTCTGGATTAATCCTTTGTATTTTATTTCAATGTCACATAATTCCATTATAAGTTGTTGCTTTGTTTTATTTTCACGCTTCATTTCTAATATTGGCATGACATTTGTTAAATTTATTTCATGTTATTCCTTAACCATGATTTTACTCTTTTTTAGATATATATTTAATATTTAAATATTTCATAAAGAAGCAGAAGTCTTTCTTATTTATTCATTCTTACTATAAAAATTAAACCTCAACTTTATCGTTTTCTACTTCTTCGTGATCCTCTAAATTAGTTTCTTCCTCTTGCTCCTCTTCTTTTATCTCTATATCTTCAGCTTTTAATTTTACGGAAATTGTCAATTCAACAGCTTTTTGATAAAAATCTTTTTCTATTTCGCTAATATTTTTCAATATTTCTTTCAGAATTGCAATTCTTCTGTTATTAAATACTTCAATAGCTTTTTGTGCTTCTTTATCTTCGTTTTCGTATTGTTTCTTAGCAATTGCTAGAGCTGATTTAAGTTCTTCTAGTTTATCAGGATCTTTCTTATCACTTGCTTTACTATCTTCTTTCTCTAATTTTTTTTGTGCTTTATCTAACCCTTCTTTCGCTTTTTCAGCTTCATTGATTTCATTTTGCTTGATCAATAATTCCTCTAAGAGCTCCTGTAAAGGATTGATGAATTTAACCTCTAATTGTTTTACCTTTTCTTTTCGTGCAAGTTCAATATCTTTATATGCTGTAGCTAATGTTTCCAATGCTTCTGATAAGGATGGATCTTCAACAATACTGTATTCTTTTAACGCATTAATTGCATCATCGTGTTTTTCGGCTAAATCAAATTCCACTTCAAGATATTTTTTGTTTTCTTTAATTAATTCTTTTAGGGCACTACTTTTTAAACCTAAAACACTAGATATATTTTCAATTAAATTTTTTAATAATTTACTCATTTTTTAAATCATTTTTTATATATTATTTAAGTTTATAGTTATATTTTTATTTCTAATAGTTATATTTCATTTAATCACTTAGATCAATTTCTGCTTTTAGAGAACGCCATTTTCTCCATCTTTCTGCGTACTTTTTTGCTTTTGATATCTTTTTTTTGTTTTTTGCAGTGTTCAATAATGATTTTTTCACTTTTTTTTTGACTTTCAACTGTTTGTCCTTCAACTTAACCTTGTCGTTAATACTCATGTTTTTTTTAATTAATTTTCTATTATTTATTTCTTCCTCAACTAGATCTCTAATTAGTTCAAGTTGCGTAATTTGGTTTCTATCTTTATCTTTTTTCATATTGTATAAATCCTCTCTATAATTAGTTATTATTCGATCTTGTAGCATTAAATTCTATATAGTTTTATTATTTTTTTTTTTTAAATTCTTCCGTCTCTTGAAAAAACTTCTTTTTTCTCTTAAATTCTTCTTCCAATTATTCATTTTAGTTGCGTTTTTAAATTCTATCCCTGTTGGATGGTCAATTTTCGTTGTAAAAATATAAGATTTAGATATATTCTCATTAATCGGCATCAATTTACCACATGAGTTGCATTCAAGAACCTTTTTCCCATTTTTTTCTGAAGGTCGCATCATTCCATTACATTCTTTACAAAATTCTACCATAGTGATATTTCACTCTTTTATATCTCTTTCATATTTTTTAAAAATGTTAAATAATTCATCTAAATAACTTTTCTCATAATGACCTAATGTTTCAATAAACTTTCCTAAATTCATATATTAGATCAATTCATTATCGTTTACTTGGTCTAATTCCCTTAGAAAATTCAATTCATCATAGAGTTTTTTTACAAAATTCTTTAAATTATTTATCTTCTCTCTAATGTCTGCAATGCTTCCTTCCTTCATTATATTTCTCTCCTTTAAATTCATTATATTCCTTACTTCCTCTTTAAGAGTCATCATCTATAGGATATAGTTTGCCCACTTTTTAGAATAATCCAGTATTATCAATTTAATTATCATTTTTATATGAATATTAATTCATCATAATTATCTTCAATAACATTATCCTTTGCCAAATTATGTTCATTAATAACTTTTAATAATTCAATAATAGCTTTACCTATTACTTCTTCACTCTTGGTTCCTACACAAACGTATTTACCCGTGGAAAATATTAAAAAAACAGCTTTTTTTTCCACATTGCGATAAATCAACCCTGGAAACACTTCAGGTTCATACATTGCATAATCTAACATAAGAGCAGCTTTGTCTAAATCTATTAATGTATTTAAATCACCATTTGCGACTAAATTTCGTATAGAAACTTCTGGATTACTCAATTTTATACCATTTTTTTTAAATATTTTAACAATTTTTTTTACGGCTTTATTAGCTGAATCAACAGTTTTAAGTCCAGTTAAAACGGTTTTTCCTGTCGAAAAGATTAAAAATGTAACTTTGGGATTATATAATCTTAGGATTAAGCCAGGAAATCTTTCTGGATTATATTCGGTATCTTTGAGCTTTTGCGCAATCTGAATTAGATCCAATTTTTTTAAAGTTTCAAAATTAGCAGTAGCAACTACATTACTAATTTTAAAATTCATCCTGTCCTTATTGTTAATTTTTTCCTCAAGTTCGCTCATCTCGACACTTCTTCTCATTTTTCTTATGAATTGATAATTTGTAAATATATGATGATTATTATCCTTGTTAATCAGGCTTTTAATTTCTTCTCGTGTAATATCAATTTCTTTATCTCTTGAGAATACATTTCATATTCTCTTGATTCCTGCATTTTTTTGAATAAATTTTTGAATTGACGCTTAGCAATATTTCTAAAATCGCTAATATCATAATTCAAAATATCCTTCATTGAAATAGATTTATTAGAATCTTCATAATTGGGTGTTTTTTGATTTCCTTTTTTGAATTTTTGATGCTTATCATATATTTTTCCTCGATGATGATACCTTTTACACTTAACACAATAATATTTAGACATCATATCCCCTATAATTTAAGAGGAGATAAAATTTATCTTCGCTTGTACTAGATATCATTAATGTATTCCTTAATTTCATCATTAAAAATTACCTTAGGTTATTTTTTTTCAAAACCATTAATATTTTCTGCTATATCTTTTATTTCTTTTATTAAATCCTCTTTAATACTTCTATTACTATTAATATTCATTATTCCTAATTCTTTATCGATTTTATGTGAAAATTTATTTCTAAACTTTTCTATATTGCTATATCTTTCAGCAAACTCACATAAAATTGGATTTTTTTCATATATCCAATTTTCATAATAATGTTGTCTATTTTTGTTTTCATCAGGATTGTTTTCCTTCTCCAAGATTGGAATCAATTCTTGATTATCTTGGCTTAATCCTTTTTTATTTTTGAAATACTCTTTAATTCTTGACAGTAATTTCAAGATAACACCTCTCTATTAATTTTGAATTATCATATACTTTTCTTTTGAGATTCCTCTGGGTTGTCTTATTGATTACTCCTGATGGATAACCCACATTTTATTATTTACCATTCTTCAAGATAAATAATTTATTTTCATGAGGAATATAGAACTTATCTTTGTGTTTTATAACAACTGTATGGAAATAGTCTGCTAATCCTAGAAATCCACGAATAACAGTCTCATCTTCTTCGAATATAAACTGAACATCTGTCGCTTTATTCGATTTTATTGAAACCTTATCATAGAATCTTTCATCTACTAACGGAACTTGTAATTCCGCTACTATATCATATATTTTTTTAATGAATAATTCTGTATTTCCCATTTTATCACCTTTGTGTGTAAATAAATCTGATTTTGTTGATTTAATTTAAAATCTCTTAATTTTTTTATCGAATGGTCAGAAATTTCCTCATAATCAGCTAGATTGCAATTCTTAATATGAAAGAATACTTGAGGAGTTCATTTTTTCTCAGTAATTTTTTAGAGTTTTTTTTCAGACCAATATGATAAAGCATTAAGTTAGAATAATATCAATTCATTTTTATTTCTATATTATTAATATAAATTAACCTATTTATTTTTTATGGATTTTCGTTCTGATTTTTATTTAAATCATTATTTAAGTGTCAATTTTTTATTTTCATTATTTTAATTCTTTCTATAGAGTTGGATTTATACTATTTTAAATAATATCATCTATTTCATTTATATATCAGTATTTTTCTTCAAATTTTCTGTTCTTGATTTCTATATTGATAGGATTTATGAAATCCTTGATAATATCACTTAATTTTACCTTTTGAGTCTAAAATAAGAATAAAATAGCAATTATCATTGTTATTGTGAAAGCAAATAACATCTGGAGGATACTCTTGATCTTTGATTGTTTTGATATTCGTCCTACAAAAAATCCTAAAAGAATAATACAAAAAAAGATAATAATAAAGGAATATATGAATGTCATAAATTCTGCCTTAGGAACTAGAAAAAACGGGATAAGGGGCATTAATCCCCCTAAAAATGGCGCTAATCCATTTACAAGAGAAACCACGATACTAGCAAAATTTTCGGCTTTTTTATATATAGATTTTGCCTTTTTTTGTTCTATTTTTTTACTTTGTTCTCTTTTTAACCGTACAGGTTTTAACATTGCTTTTTCAATTTCCTTTTCCTCCTCTATAATATCAAGTTCTTCAAGCTCTTCATTACTTAGCTGTCCCATGGCTTTTTCCAAATCTATATACATTTTCTTCTATTCTGCTTTTTCTGATAGATACGATCCTGATATTCCAGAAAAAAACATTGTAATCGAAGTACTAAATCCTGTTACAATAATATAAGTTGAAGAGAGTGAATTTTGAAATTGTTCTTTAATTAGTAATATGAAAAAACCAATTAATATCCCAAAAACGGTCAAAATACCGTCATAAAAATTATTTATGAAATATCTTCGGGTTATTAAGCTGAAATTTGTGATATCATCGTATGTTTTAAACTTTGACTTTGGTTTCGCCATTTTTTCAAACTATTCAAGATTTTTATATTTTTTGGGTTTTCAATAATGTATATTTTTTCTTTAAAATTCTGTATTTAAACCAAACTTTCTTAAGTTAAGCTCTTATAGCTGTTTTCTTCTCGTCTTCTTGTAGTTTTATCAAATCACTTTCAGTCGCTGTTCGAAAATCTTTAAGATGACAAATCCAGCATGTTTCATTCTTATGGTAATTTATATTTCCACAGTGAATGCAGACCATAAATTCATGAAGGTTCGAAAAAATTTTTTCAATACTAAAGATTCCTTCTTTCTCTTGTTCTTCTATCCAAATGCTATTCAAAAGATTCATGAAATATTCATAAAGTCCCAATCCTTGAATAGTTCTCCCTTTCTTTCTAAAATCTATACCACATATAAGACTTGTCAAATAAATAATTGAGTCTATAGTTGGTGTTTGTATGTTAAGAAAGGCTCCTAAAGATGAAATCGGAACAAGCCCCGTTGGTACATCTTCAGTAAGATATCTTGTAATCAATCGATCAGGGGCATTTACGGGCTTATACGCTTCAATCTTTTGAATCGCATCATATATTGATGTTGCTTCTATACCATACGATTTATTAGCCCACTTATGGAATCTCAGCTGCTGTAAACCCAACTTACTAAAAATTTCATTGATTTCTAATTCAATCATTTCTAGAACTTGACAAACTTTTGATGTAGCCCCTTCATTATAGAATTTAAAGGGCTTTCCATAATCCATCATTCCCGCATTAAAAAGAGATATCGCAGGATGAAGTAACATGCCAATATTGTTTAAGGTTACCTCAAGATAGTTGTCTTTAGGAAATAATTGAGGAAATACTTCCTCTAATACACTAGGGATTTTGTGAATATATTTTTCAGGATAGGTTGAGAAACTAACAGAATCTTTTATCTTTAAAATTTTTACACTATTACCCTCTAAAGCTCTACATGTAAAGAGTAGAGTTTGCGTTTCTCCAATGAATATAGACATCTGTCCTCTCTTTTTTTCAATTATTCGTTGAAATTCCACGGCCCCAAATGTTCTTCCAGGATTTAGTAATATAGTTTGTCCATCTTTTAAAAATGGTGCAAGTTTTTTAGCGATACTACTATGAGCAGAAGCAGGAGTGACTACTAATATTATATTTGCATCCTTTATAGCTAGTTTTAAATTTTGCGTAATTAAATTGATTGGAAAAAAACCTTCTAACGCTCCAACAGCTTTAATTCCTCCCTCTTTTAAAATATCAGCAATTCTTGAAAAAGAGCGATTATAAAGCGAAACAGAATGACCTTTTGATGCAACGTAAGCAGCAAATGCTCTTCCTCCTGAACCTGCACCAATTACACAAAATTTCATTTTTCCATCACCGCTTTTTTGGAGATTTTGTCTTTTATACTTAATTTAGGAAACTTATATGAAATCTTTTCTATTATGTTTTTGATTCTTTCTACTTCATCTAATTTCTTATTTCGCTTTTCATCCCATGAATAGCAGGCACCTTCAATCATTTTTGTTTTTATCTTACCAAGCGCAAAATGATTTTTCATTAAATGAGGTGCATCAAAAATCCCATTCTTAATTATTCGATTTAAAACTTTATAATCAGTCCATGGATTTACTTGTTCAGAAGGAGTTTTAGCTAAATGTGGAATTAAATCTATCATCAGTTTCGTTTGAGTTATTAATTCTTCTTTTCTTTTTTCAACTTTCTCATCAATATAATTAATATTACTAGAGTAAACTCTATTAATGACCTGTTCAACAATATCACAGCTCTCTATAATATCTTCTGGACGTGCTGCGTGATTTGCTTCAGAGAAACTTACAACATGGACAACATCTGGTTTGATTGCCAATTGTATAGCCGTTGCCACGGCTAGTTGCCCTTTTGCCTTATTAAGTTGTAGTGGGAAACTTGATAATCCTGTTCTAACTTGTTTAATGATTTTAAAATCCTTACTCACCAGAGTGTTTAAAAGTTCATTTTTTGCGAGAATTTTTGCAAGATCCATTTCAAGAGTGCTACCAGGTGGAGTATTGAACATGTATTGAGCGATAAAATATTTAACCCCTAGATTTTTAGCAATAATTCCAGAAAGATACATGTCTGCCACAGAAATCACATCTGGAGCATCTCTTAAGCTCCAATGATGGGAGTCATTAATTTCTACGGGAATATCTTTTTTTGCGTGCCATTTAATAGCTTTTAAATGTTGTTTTATTGATTCTTTTAAAGTTAATGGACCTCTTCCGTCCATTTGATTAAACCAAAAAATTGGAATGGCGGCCCATGCATTTTTTATGGTATTTTGATATAACTTTGCTAATTTGATAAAGTCTCTAGTACCGGCATATATTCTTAATAGTGGAAAATTCCCGCATAAACGTGCCTTATGTAATTGAATAAAATCTTCCTGTGATCTTAGAGGTACGCCACCTGCTCCAGATAATTCCTTTACTTGCTCTTCGGGGTGAAAATAGTTAGCCTGTGTATTTTGATCTGGAGCAATTGAAACTACATCAAGAACTTTTGATTCTGCAAGAGATTTTATACCTTTTATAGTTTCCTCAAAATTAGATAATCCAAAATGAGCCCTTATTATGGGATATGGCTTTTTCCATTGGATTCTTTCTATTAAATTCATTGGAATGTTAGGTTTATTAGAGAATGTATTTATTTCTTCTTTAAGCACTGAAACTATATCATATCTCGTCTCACCACCAGTAAATAATTCATCAAAAATTTTATGTTTTCTTGCTATTTTAACAACTTCCGGAGTACCCGCAAAAAATATCCTTTTTGGTTTTTTTTCTAGTTTTTTATATTGATTCTTGAACCTTTCTAATAACGGTAATACTGTTGTAGGAGTTAATCGATAACTTAATCCTACAATTTCAGGTTTTATTCTTTTGATTTCGTTAATTATACGAGAAATTGGTGTGGCAGGACCCAAAAACTCGCATTGAAAGTTTAATTGTTCTGCAATATTTAAGAAATTATATACACCTGCAACATGCACGCATTGCCCTATGCACGCCGTAACAATCTTTCTTCCATTTTTTTTAGTGTTCCTATAATTATTATTGTTATTCATAAATTCATCACTCCTACCCTGTAGGATTAAGATTAATTAGAGATTCTTCTATTTATTCTAATAATTGATCTGTGAGATTCACACAAATCAGATTTTTTATTATAAAAGTAGATATATATTTCATTTTAAATCACAATTATATTCTAAAAATACTTTTTTCTATATTATTATAAATAGTAATGATATATAAATATAATGTTTATTTAAATAGAGATAAATCAACTCTTTAATCAATTAGATAAGTTTTTAAATAATACTATCTATATTATTAATAATAATATTTATATACTTATACACCAAGTAAATATATATAATTCGAATAATATTGCTACAATTACTATATGTATTATGATAGGTGATCTCTATATCTGACAGCGTATCTATCAGGAAAAGCTCAATAAGCATAGTAGAAAATATTTTTCAAGCGTTAAATGATGGTAAGTTCCATACTATTAGCGATATATCCCGTATATCGAAATCTAACTGGAAAACAATAAAGAATCAAGTTGAATTAATAAAAAAAATTCAAGAACTACCGAAAATTGAAATAATACATGCTTCAAAGCATATGTTAGTAAGAAAAACATGATTATTACTGTTAAAGATTTTAAAAAAATGTGTTCAAAAATGGTGCTAAATATCTAGAAACTTTTTTTTTTATTTTTTGAACAGAAAATCTCACTCTAGATGATTACTTTTTTATTTTTGTAATTAAGATATGAGTAAATTAAAAATTAGGTAATTTTATTAAAGGAAATTATAAACAATTATTAAATAGGTGTTTGAATTGGCAGGAATTTATGCTGTTTACAAGAAGAAAGAATTAGATGAAAGTATAGTAAAAAAAATAAGAAAAAGTGCATCAAAATTAAAACATCGGGGAATAAATCATCGTTATTTATATGAAAAGGCTCCAATTGAAATAATATTTTACTATAAAAAGAAAGATGTTAATGATTTACCATTAAATTTTACTATTAAAGATGGAAATGGTGAAATCATTGCAATTGATGGTCAGATATATAATTTAGACAAACTAAACGAATCTACATCTGAAGGAGACCCTATTGATAAACAAGAGAAATCAGATTTACGAAAAATACTTAATGGATTTGATAAAATCGGTTCAGATATATTTAAAGTATTAAACGGATCTTTTAGTGGTATTATATATAAAGGAAATGAATTGTTTGGATTTAAAGATCCTGTGGGAGCAAAGCCGCTATATTATTGTGAGAATGAAGATTTTTTTATAATCTCGTCAGAATTAAAAGCCTTAACTCCTTTAAAAGAAAAAATCAATCCCATAAATCCAGGGACGATAATAAATTCTAAAGGAAAAGCTGAAAGGTTTTATAAATACCCTGAATTTATTAAGGATTATACGCTTACACGGAGATACATTTCAAAACTCACAGATAAGTTAAACCAATTAGTAAAACTCGCAGTTGCAGATAATATTTTTGAGGGTGAAAAAGTCTGTGGATTACTAAGTGGTGGAATTGATTCAACTATTATTACTCATATAGCAAAAGAAATCGTTAAAAATATTCACGTATATACTGTAGGTGTTAAAGGTTCGAAAGATTTGTTTTACGCTAATAAATATTGCAAGAAATATGGACTTAATCATGATATGATTAAGATTACTCTAGAAGATATGCTAGAATGCCTTCCAGATGTGATTTATGCATTAGAATCTTTTGATGTAGGATTGATTAGAAGTTCTATTCCAATGTTTTTGATCTCGAAAAGAGTTAAGGCTGATCAAGGGGAATGCGTTCTTCTCACGGGAGAAGGTGCTGATGAACTTTTTGGAGGATATTCATATCTAGAAGAATTAGATGATAACGAAATTTTTAACAAAGAATTATTAAATTTATTGAAGTTAGAATATAAAACAGGATTACAAAGAGTTGACCGCATTCCTTACTTTTACTCGATTGAAGCAAGAGCTCCTTTATTCGATAAAAGGTTAGTAGAATTCTCTTTTTCAATTCCTCCGGAGTTAAAAATTTTCAAGAAAAAGGGGGTAGGTGCTGCGAGAAAATGGATTTTCAGGAAAGCTTTTGAAAACGAAATACCATCAGAATTTATCTGGAGAAAAAAGCAAAAATTTTCTCTCGGAGCAGGATCTCAATTTATTTTAAGAGGTTATGCGGAGAATATTATCTCTGATGAGGAATTTATGGAAGAAAAAAACCTACTCTCATCTTTTTCTCTAAGATCTAAAGAAGAGCTGTTTTATTGGAGAATTTTTAAAAAGAAATTTAATCCTAATTTAGAAATTTTATCAGAAATAGGTTTTACAGGAATATTCGAATTGTAATAAAATCAATAAACATTGTGCTAAAAAACGATAAGGTGTACAACCTGGTGATTATATATTAGCTACTATTTAAAAAATAAAAATTTAGATATAATTAATAGTGAATTTGAGTGCATAAAATGTGGGGAATGTTGTCGTGCTGGTTATGTAGTAAATGTTCAAAAAGCCGACATCGAACAATGGATGAATTTAGGGAAAAATGAAATATTGAGACATGTAATGATTGATCCAAAATGCATTTCCTCAAATATGGATATCAAAACTATTAATAATTCAGAGAATGGCAATACCACAGTAAAAAAAGAGCAAGAAGATCAAGAATTTGATATAAAAAATAATAAACTTATTGAATTCATTCAAAAAAATCACTCATATTATGGTCAAAGTCCTTTACGGTTTCATCTTGATACTATTTTACCTTATACAAAACAAGATCCAATTCTAATTCCACACAATTTTAATATAATGTTAGAAGGCATTAAGTTGGGATTAGATTATATTGTTGAATGTGATTCATATGGGAATTGTTCATTTCTAGATTTAAATGAGTGCACTATTCATGAGGTGAAGCCAATAGCATGTAAGAATTTTCCCTTTACTAAAGATAAATGCCTAAGAAATGACGATATTTATGTTTCAATATGTAGGGGTATAAAAATATCAGAAGAAGAGCATTAAATGATTGTTCATTTATATCGGATTGTTCTATTACTTCATAATGAATTTAAAAATTCTCCTCATGAAATATCGATTTCCAGAAATGTATGCTCTCTCTCTTTTTATACAATAATAACCATCCATTTAAGGTTTCAATTGAATATTGATGCTATTGGTACTGTTTAAATTCGGATGGTTATAACTTTTAAATATTGGTTAAAATCCGAACACTTATTAATATGAATTGCTTATATTAATATAGATTATGATAAAATTCTTAATGATGTTGGTGATTTCTTTAGAAATCCCAATTTAACTACTTAAGAATAAATAAAAAGAGTAAAATGTAGTAACTATCCCTCCAATTGTTTTTAAGTAAAAAAGATCTTCTTGCACTTCATGTAATTCCATTTAGTTTAAGTAGAAAACATCAAAACGCATGGATTCGTAGTTGTTTTTATCAGCGTAAAATATTTTGGCCATTATATTCTATGTAATGTGAAAATGAATAAACGAAGTAATAAAAAATGAATTGTGAATATTGTAGAAAATCGTTTGGACAAAAAAAAAATGAAAGACAATATAAACATATCAATATTGAACAACCAATATCAACCCATATTTTTTGTTCTAGAGATTGTAAGACAAAATGGTGTTTTGCAGTCCAAGAGAATAGACTAGATCCAAATAAAAAAACATCATATCTTGTATTAAACCTTCAGAATCAATTTCTTTCTGAAATTAAAGATTTGAACGTTTTAAAAGATTTTCTAAGCAAGCGAGAGTATAAAAAGCGTTATAAATACATATTAAATAAAAAAAAATTCAGGGAATTCAGT
>Ga0180433_10009130_pt1 | contig 12198 bp, 9 predicted proteins | sample SS_ome_8_FD_132980 | JGI IMG/M metagenome (GOLD analysis project Ga0180433, IMG submission 132980) | Hypersaline lake sediment archaeal communities from the Salton Sea, California, USA - SS_1_D_1 metaG | ecosystem: Environmental > Aquatic > Non-marine Saline and Alkaline > Hypersaline > Sediment... | reverse complement strand
AGAAAAAGCGGTTTGCGATCAACAATCTGAACAGCTCATCGATAAGCTAACGGATTTGGCCGGGTTTCTTGTCAAGCTTCACCGCAATAGCGAGATTGACGGTGGGGTTTCCCTTGATCTCGCGCAAGCGTATCTGTGTGAATTATTAGATTCCTTAAGCGAGGGGCCCTTAGGCCCCTGTGAGAGGAAAAACATAGAAACACACGCAGCCGCGTGGTGGGACAAGAATGACATTCTTTCAGCCGATAAACAAGTAATCGTCCATGGGGATGCGACTCCCACTAATTTTCTTTTCGACGGTCAAGAAGTGATCGGGATCGACTTAGAGAGAATGAAAAGAGCTGACCGGTGTTGGGATCTGGGGTTTATGGTTGCCGAATTGAAACACCACTTCATGTGGCGCATGGGCAATGGCTGGGCCGCCGAGCCGTTTATCGGGCACTTTTTATGGGAATACGCACTTAGTTATGGGGATGCGCAGTTTTTTAGTGCCATTACCCGTAGAATCCCTCTCTACATGGCCCTGGGATTACTAAGGATTGCCAGAAATCCTTGGCTGGATGAACCATATAGAAAAGATTTGCTGGGCGAGGCAAAGCGATGTCTAAAATACGGGCTGTGATCTTTGATTGTTACAGTACCCTTATAGATATCAGGACAAATGAAAGAAAAGAAGAGATTTTCCGCCGTCTTTCTCTTTACTTACGGTATTACAGGGTAAACATCGCTGCCAAAAGCCTAATGTCCGCCCTCGACCAGGAAAAAGAGCGATATCTTCAGACAAATAGTGAGCGCTATCCGGAAGTAGACCTCGCGGTTGTTTTCAGGAATATCCTTAAAAGGGAGGGGCTAGATAATCCCTTTTTGGCAGAATCATGCTGCAAGCTTTTTCGTCTGCTTAGTCGGGAGCGATTCGGACTTTTCCCCGATAGCCTTCCCGTTTTAAGGGAAATGAAAACAAACGGATATCCTCTGGCTGTGCTCTCTGATGCTCAGAAGGTGTTTTGCTTGCAAGAAGGCGAGATGCTGGGGCTAACCCAATTTTTTGATCACTTTGTCATGTCTACCCAGTTTGGATTTAGAAAACCCGACCCCAGGCTTTTTGAGATTGCCTGCAGCCTGATGGGAATTCCACCTTCGGAGGCTGTTTATATCGGTAACGATCTGGAAAAGGATGTAATAGGGGCCAAACAAATTGGCATGCAGGCGATACTGTTGGATAGGAACCAAAATCAAAAGAATCGAGAAGTAGAACCGGATTTCTATGCCAGCAACCTCTGGGACGCTTGGGAGTGGATAAAGAAGACCGGTTAGGTCTTAAGCGAAACTAGATTGTGACAGCCATCTTAGACCTGGCACCTTTCTTCTAGAGCCAGAATAAAGGGCGGCATGCTACATTGGCTGAAAGGAGGCTGATGTCCAAGATAGAAGCAAGTTCCGGCAAAGCATTACCCGCAATTCGATACCTAGTGCTCGCTATATTTTTCGTAGTTGCCCTTGCAGTGCTTGCTACGTTGACCGCCACTCTAGAGTCCGACGATCCCCTGGGCTTCCTCGCCGATTACAAGGATTATCTTGTTATTGCAGAGGTCGTAGTTTTGGGCATCCTGGCTGTTGAGAGTGGCAGTCGGTTTCTGTACAGCATACTTGTGCTTCGCATGCCCGCGGACACTGCAGCGGCTATACGATTCATAGCCCGGATCGTTGTATATGGAGTGCTCTTAGCTGCAATTGTTTCCCTGCTCACAAAGAACGCCGCAGCTGCGATAACAGCGGGAGCCTTCGCTGGTATGGTGGCTGGGTTTGCCTCGCAGACGGTGATCGGTAATGCAATTGCGGGGGTCTTTATGGCAATTTCACGTCCGGTTCATGTGGGCGATAATGTTACCGTCGGGGGCAACAACGGCCGAGTGTTGTCTATCACGCTAATGCATACTGTTCTGGATGCTGAAGACCGTGATATCATGATCCCAAGCTCCAACATTGTCACCAGCGTATTGATCAGACACAAGGATACGCAGGTCTAGCTGACCTCCTCCGTCCCATTTGTTGCCCGCTACAACTCGCGCAGACCATGCCAACGGCACAAGGCCAAGATGAGATCCCTTGGCAAAATACGGCTAGACTTGATAAGAGACATAGCCTGTGCTAGTATGCGGGCATTAGTACTCCGTGAAGCAAATTCAAGGAGGCTGAAATGGATGCAAAAGTGATGTTAACTGAAAAGGAAGCCCCAACCAAATGGTACAACATCGTGCCTGATCTACCCTTCCCTCTGCCTCCAGCGACGAGCCCCAGCACAGGTTATCCCCTGAGTCCGGTCGAACTGCGTGGCCTTTTTCCTGAAGCTATTATCAAGCAGGAGTTAAGCAATGATGATAAGGAGTTCCCCATCCCGGATGAGGTGCAGGAAATCTACATGCTATGGCGGCCGACACCGTTGTATAGAGCGCTGCGATTCGAAGAGGTGCTGGAAACGCCGGCCCGCATTTTCTACAAGTACGAAGGGGTGAGCCCCGCGGGCAGCCACGAACTCAACACTGCTGTGGCACAGGCATACTATTGCAAGAAGGAGGGCATCCGCCGTGTGACCACTGGCACAAGCGCTGGGGAATGGGGTATAGCCCTGGCCCTGGCGTGCAAGTTCTTTGGCCTGGAGTGCCGAGTATATATTGCCCGCTCCAGCTATGAGCAAAAGCCGTATGGGCGCACCATGATGGAGCTTTGTGGGGCTAGAGTGATCCCCAGCCCGAGCAAAGAGACGAATGCCGGGCGAAAGGCGCTGCAACAGGATCCGAACTCATCAGGTAGCTTGGGAATGGCCATCAGTGAGGCCATAGAGGATGCCAGAGCTGGCGAAGATACCAAGTATTCCATTGGCACCGTCTTGAACCACGTGTTGCTGCACCAGACGGTAATCGGGCTGGAGGCAAAAAAGCAACTGGAGAAGGCGGGTGCCTCTCCGGATATCGTCATCGGCTGTGTTGGTGGAGGGAGCAACTTCGGCGGTCTGGCAATACCCTTCCTGAGAGACAAGTTCAAGGGGCGGAAGGTTCGGTTCGTTGCTGCTGAGCCGGCGTCGGTGCCCAGCCTTACTAAAGGCCGCTACACCTATGACTACACTGACGGCGAAGGATTAGCTCCTATGCTAAAGATGCACACCCTGGGTCATGGCTTCGTACCGCCAGACATTAGAGCTGGAGCCATGCGCTACCACGGCATGTCTCCTCTGGTAAGTGCTCTCTACCAGGAAAAGGCTATCGAAGCGGTAGCCTACCCCCAGCTAGCGGTGCTGGAGAGTGCTGTCCAGTTCCTCGGCTGTGAGGGCATACTGCCGGCGTCTGAGTCAGCTTATGCCATCAAAGCGGTGGTGGAAGAGGCCCTGAAATGCCGAGCTGAAAAGGAGAAGAAGACAATACTGTTTGCCCTCAGCGCTCACGGCTATTTTGACCTTGCCACCTATGACGCATTCCTGGCAGGCAAGCTCGAGGACTTCATCTATTCCGAGGAGGAAGTAGAGAGAGCACTGTCCGAGCTGCCCATAATTTCTTCTGAACACTAGCTTGTGTCGGCTGCCTTCTGACCGGTTCCAATCCGCAGAATCTCGGAGGCGAACTTAGTTTGTGAGTTATAATGTTATAACTTAACATAGCAAAATAATTGGATAGGGGGTGAGCCATGCCATTCAAGGTATACTATTTGAGCTCTGAGGGCGAACTGCGGCGTGGGCTTGGTGAGGACGAGGTTCGAGCCGCTTTCGAATCGAAACAGGGGCTGCTTTGGGTCGACATCAATGAAACCACGGAGGATGATGGTGAGTTCCTATCGCGGAACTTCGGCTTTCACCACCTCGCCATCGAGGACTGTGTGAGCCCACTGGTACACCATCCTAAGGTCGATGACTTTGGTGACCATCTCTTTATGATATTTCACGGCATCAACCACAAGTCCGAGTCGGACATTGTGGAGACCACCGAACTCTGTCTGTTCCTCGGTTCCCACTTCGTGGTGAGCAATCACAATGTGCCGCTCTACAGCGTTAACTCCATTGCCAAGCTTGTGGAAGACGATGGCCGTCCCATGAGACGGGGGTCAGACTTTCTGGCTTATGCCCTGATTGATGCGTTGATCGATAACGTTTTGCCTACCATCGACCAGATGAGCGACGTTGCCGAGGAAATTGAGGAAGAGGTAATCCACAGTCCCAGGCAATCAACCCTGGACGACATTCTCAAGCTCAAGCGTTCCATTCTGCGATTGCATCGGGTTATGGCACCCCAGCGGGAGGTCATGAATCGGCTGAGCAGGGGCGAGTTCTCAATCGTAAGCGAAAGGGCTCAGATCTTCTATCGCGACATCTACGACCATGTCGTGCGAATCGAAGACCTGAACCAAACACTTCGTGACAGGGCTGACAATGCGCTGTCCACTCACCTATCCGCTGTGGCCAACCGACAGAATGAGTCCATGAAAATCCTGGCTATGGTAGCCACCATCTTCCTGCCCCTCACGCTGCTGGCTGGGATATACGGCATGAACTTTGAGAACATGCCGGAGCTGGGATGGCACTGGGGCTATTACGTAGTGGTGGGAGTCATAGGGACAGTGATTGTCACCGTCATGTGTTGGTTCTGGGCTCGAAGTTGGATCACCTGGGGTCGTCGGCGGATCCCCCGCGTCAGGCCGTTTGCAGTGGAACCAGAGAAACTCGTTGGTCACTTGGCCAAATGGGTCCGCTTGTGAGCCTGTCGCATAAGCGCTACTAGGAAAACGGCTGGGGCATTGTGCTCCTCCGTAGGAGGTGTTGAGCATGGGCTATGTAGGCGTTTTGCTGATAACAATACTGGCTTCTTTCATTGTTGTCCGAATAGGAGGCTTTGCCCTGCAGCTCACCGGGCTAGAACCCGACGTAGCTAGATTTCAGGCGCTGTCTGCTTTCTCACGAGCTGGCTTTACTACGGCAGAAGCTGAGCGCGTGGTGCAGCACAGAACGAGGCGACGTATTGTAACCATTCTTATTATCCTAGGGAATGCCGGCATAGTCACCATGATCGCAGCGCTAGTTGCCTCTTTTACCGAGGTGACCGGCTATGGCTGGTTTTTTATTCGCCTGGCGATAATAATTGTCGGCATCTTCGTGCTTTATCGACTGATCATAAGAAGCGGGGCTGTTAATCGAATATTTGACTGGTTTCGAAAGCCACTTATGAAACGCATAGCTGTGGAAGCACCGGCGATTGAAGAAATACTGCATGTGGAAAAAAACTGGGGCGTACATTTTGTCATGATAAAGGAAAAGTCGAAAAACATCGGCTTATCTTTGGCCGATATCACTGCGAAAGGAGACGTGGAAATACTCGCTATAGATCGACCTGATGCTTTCCTCGCCAGGCCCGATAGCGCAGAGAAGCTCATGGAAGGAGACAGGCTTCTGGCTTATGGGAATATAAAGTCTATGGAGCGGCTTTTGGTATAGAAAGCCTTGAAACGTGAACTATGTTGGAGGCTCAAGCGAACTCTTTTGTAGTTAAAAGCAGCGGTTCAGGTAAATTGTCACTTGCCCCAGAATTTGTCGGTGTATTATAGTTATAGAATCGTTTTCATCCTTGAATATAGTTTAAGAAAAGAACAATTGCCAGATCATATCGCCAATGAATGACAAGGAAACACTGGCCAAACGTGGTCGTACCAGTGGTGAAGACAAGATAGAAAACGTGTTGCCGATACCAAGACTGCCCAAGCGCATCGAAAGACTGGATGAGCTTGCTCATAACCTGTGGTGGAGTTGGCATCCGCGGGCGCGCGATCTGTTCCGGGCGCTCGACTATCCGCTATGGAGAATGAGCGGTCACAACCCGGTGAAGCAGCTGCGTGAGATCGAACCCGATAGGCTCAAAGCGGCTGCCGCCGATCCGGCTTTTCTTAGTTTGTATGATTCTGTATTGTCAGCTTTCGACACCGATATGTCGACTAGTGATACTTGGTTTGCTGCTAAATACCCCGACCGATTATCCGGGCCCATCGCTTACTTTTCAGCGGAGTTCGCCATCCACAATTCCCTCCCCATATATGCTGGCGGGCTGGGGATCCTGGCCGGTGACCTCTGCAAGGAGTCAAGCGACCTAGGGCTGCCGCTGGTCGGGGTTGGCTTGATGTACCCCCATGGGTATTTTCAGCAGCGCATCTCTGCTGACGGCTGGCAAGAGGAGCTCTACAGGGAGTTGGATTTCGATGAAGTGCCGATTTATCCTGTCCTTTCTCGTCGAAGGCACAGACCCCTTGCTCAGGTTCAGTTAGACAATAGGTTGGTATCCATTCGGGTCTGGCAAGTTCGAGTCGGACGCACAATCATATATCTGCTGTGTACAGATGTTGAGGAAAATACCGTGCAGGACCGACTGCTATCCGCTCGCCTTTATATTGCCGACCGAGAACTGCGCATTGAACAGGAGATCCTTCTTGGGATTGGCGGGGTGCGTGTTCTGCGAGCGCTAGGCATCGAGCCAGCCATCTGGCATGCTAACGAAGGCCACACAGCCTTCATGATGCTGGAACGCATCAGGGAGGAGGTGGAAGGGGGCACAACTTTCGCCGAAGCCGCCCAGAGGGTACGGGCAACTACCGATTTCACCACTCACACTCCGATCCCAGCTGGTCACGATGTTTTTCCTGCGGAGCTCGTGGAGCGGTACTTTCATCATTACTGGGAATCCCTAGGAATAGAGCGGGAGACATTCATGAACCTAGGGCGAGAGGATGGCACTGGCGACCAGGCCTTTAATATGACCGCGCTCGCCTTAAGATTGGCCGAGCAGCGCAACTCTGTGAGCCAGCTCCATGGTAGAGTGTCGCGAAAGATGTGGCATAGGCTCTGGCCAGAAGTTCAGGAAGATGAGGTCCCCATTTCAAACGTGACCAACGGGATTCACGTGCCCACTTGGGTCGCCCCCGAACTGGGTCGCCTCTACGAGAGGTATTTAGGCCAGGATTGGGTGAAAAGACACGATGAAGCTGAGCTTTGGGAACGCGTACTGGATATTCCAGATGAAGAACTCTGGGTACTCCGTCAACTCTTGAAGCACAAGCTCATTGTCGTCATGCTGGAGCGGGCCCAGAAAGGCTGGGCCGATGGTGAAAGGACAGCCCAGCAGGTGCTGGCCATGGGCGCCTTGCTCGACCCGGCACCGCTGACCATCGGTTTTGTCCGCCGCGTGACTCAATATAAGCGGCCAGCGCTAGTTTTCCAGGATATCGAGCGTCTCAAGCGAATTGTAAACGACCGATGGCGGCCGATTCAGATAATCTTCGCCGGCAAGTCTCACCCCGCTGATTTTGAATCGAAACATCTAATCCACCAGGTATATGCTCTAGCCTCGGATCGCGAGTTTAGAGGCAGAATAGCCTTTGTCGAAGATTACGATATGCACATGGCCCGCTATCTGGTCCATGGGGTAGATGTCTGGCTAAATACTCCTCGCCGCTTCCAAGAAGCCTGTGGCACCAGTGGTATGAAGGCCTCATTAAATGGTATCCCTCACCTCAGCATCCTCGACGGTTGGTGGCACGAAGGATACAACGGCGCAAATGGTTGGGCAATCGGCAATAGCTTCGAAACTGCCAGCTCAGAGGCAGAAGATAAAGCGGATGCAGAGGCGCTCTACCGTCTTCTGGAGGAGGAAATCGTCCCGCTTTACTATGATCGGGATCGAAGCGGGGTACCCCTTGGATGGATCCGCGTTGTCAAAGAGGCGATTCGCTCAGTTGTGCCCATCTTCTGCACGCGGCGAATGGTGAAGGAATATGCCGAGCGAATGTACGTAGCAGCTCCTCGGTAGCGGAGGCACTAAAAACTAGACCGACTCTTCCCATGGCCCCTGTCCATGTCATGTATCCAAACGCTTCCCAATTCTGCTTGCCTCGCTTATCAGGACAACGTTATGCATGACCTACCAAGCAGTAGACTTCAATGTGATGAGATTTGGAGCTTCGTGTATTCAAAAGTCAAGAACGTACCCGAAGAACACAATGGTGAATTCGGCTATGGCGATGTTAGACCTCTAGGCACTGGCCGTCAAGGCCTCCAGTAATCTCAAGCCCCTAATGAAGTCCGTTCAACAAAAGTCCGAAGTGTTCAGTTGCTTTGATAAAATGAGCTACAAGATGCGACGTCGCCTACAATCGGCTTCGGATTTCTTCCATGTCGTATCCAAAATGTAGCATTCCTCCACAGAAATGTGGTAGCTAGACTGTAGTATTACCACACCAAAATGTCGTAGCTGATCTTGACTTGCTCTCGACTGAGAAGGGAACTTGATAGTCTGTATCCACGCATGGGTAGTAGGAGGTCCGAACAAAACAGGGCTAGCTTGGATCATAATATGATGTTTTGTTGGATCACGATCCGATGGATTGTTTGACAAACTCTGTGTGGCCCGACTAATCTTGATAGCAGAATAGATGCTACTGGTATCGAAGTAGGCTCTCAAGGTAGTCTGAACGCATGAGTTGGGCAGACATAATCAAGTTGATAATAAGTATAGTGGCCTGCGAAGGTGCAGGGGTTATTGGTGCCGTATTTACGACAGTCGCAATTCCGACGTGGTATGCGGGCCTGAAGAAACCAGCCTTTACTCCTCCCAACTCTGCCTTCGGACCAATCTGGATCACTCTCTACCTTTTAATGGGTGTAGCAGTTTTCGCAGTCTGGCGGGAGGGATTTAATCAAGAAGGCGTATCAATAGCTTTTGCCGTATTTGGGGGTCAACTAGTTCTGAACATCCTGTGGTCGGTAACCTTCTTTGGGTTTAGGTCCCTTCTTGGTGGAGTGGTCATAATTCTACTACTCTGGATAGCAATACTGGTTAGCATTATTACATTCTTTGGCGTATCGCCCGTAGCAGGCGGACTGCTCATACCATACATAGTATGGGTTAGTATCGCGGCCAATCTGAACGTGCAGATCTGGATGTTGAACCGATAACCACTCCGAAGCAGCAATTTGCCGCAATACGGTGGCAAAGTGAGAGGCTGAGGAATCAGCCTCTTATTGTTCTCCGAGGTAATGGAATGGCTTTATGGCCAACAGGCTGCACAATCTTGCCTTTTGTGCATCCTAATGACGGAATGCTAACGATGCCCATGGGCGAGCAAGCGGCTAATCTGGCTAAAGGTGTCCCACTTTTGCTGACTACCTACATGTGAATCATTATGGAAAGAGGGACACATTGAAGACATAATGTAGTGGACACTTGGGGGCTTGATTGGCACAGTCTCACACTTGTGAAGTCTGACGAATACTGCTTGACATTCGGCAGAGCCAGATATATAGTATCCACACACACCAGCAACTACAGCCAAGCAGCAGAGTTAGGCCTGTTTAACCGGGGAAATCCCTCCAGGTTCTCCCACGAAAGTGCGGTGTTCACATAATACTGGACTATGACACTGGACCAAAGGAGTGGAAGACAGCCCAGGAAGGAGGTACCCATGACACGGGTTTTCCAGTGGAATCAAGAAACGGATGTCTTGATAGCTGGCTCAGGAGGCGCCGGACTAACAGCGGCCATCATGGCACACGATCGCGGGGCAAAGGCGCTGGTGGTTGAGCGTTCCGGCTACGTTGGTGGCACAACCGCCGTCTCAGGAGGGGCTCTGTGGACCCCTATGAACCATCACATGAAAGAGCTGGGCATTGAGGACTCCCGTGAGGAAGCCCTTGCCTACTGCAAGCACCTCACTGCTGGGCGGGCCGATGACGCCCTGGTGAAAACCCATATCGACACAGGTTGTGAGGTTGTCCGGTACCTGGAAGAGCACACTCCTCTCAAGCTCGCTGCCGTGAGCATGCCCGACTACCACCCTGAGGAGGAAGGGGGCAAACTGGGCGGACGTAGTATAGAGCCCACGTTGTTCGACACTAAACAACTCGGGCAGTGGACAGAAAAGCTGCGTGGTGCTACCGCTGGTTTTGTAGTGACTGTTCAGGAGTTATTCACAACCTACCGGGCCTACCTCAAACCACAGAACCTGCCCATGGATATCATCCTTGATCGCGCGGAGAAGGGACTGGTGACCTGTGGTCCTGCCCTCATCGGTATGCTTCTCAAGGGGTGTCTGGACCGGGATACCACGATCCTGCTGGAGACAAGGGCCTTGGAGCTCATCCGAGAGGACGGCCGCATCCTAGGCGTTCGGGCAGAGAGGAACGGCAAGGACCTCTTCATTAGGGCAAAGGCCGTGGTCTTGGCCTGCGGTGGCTACGAGTGGAACGAGCATTTGAAGGCCAAGTTCCTCCCTGGGCCCGTGACGCATCCAAGCAGCCCTCCCCTCAGTGAAGGGGACGGTCTCGTTATGGCCATGGAAGCCGGCGCAGACCTTGCCAACATGAGCGAGGCCTGGTGGGCCCCCTCTGTCGTTATCCCTGGGCAGGAGTATGAGGGCCGGCAGTTGAGCCGCCTACTGCTAACGGAACGCATAGCCCCTCACACAGTTTTGGTGAACCGCTACGGGCAGCGCTTCGTCAACGAATCGGCCAACTACAACGATATGCCCAAGGCGTTCTACCACTTTGATGCCAACGCGTACGAGTATCGAAACTTGCCCTGCTGGCTCATATTCGATGCCCAATATCGCGAGAAGTATGTGGTTATGGGCGTGGCTCCTTCGGACCCTGACCCGGACTGGCTGGCCCGGGACGGGAGCCTAGCCGGTCTCGCCCAAAACGTGGGGATAGACCCTAGTGGACTGGAGGCAACGATGGCCCGGTTCAACGGCATTGTCCGAGAGGGTAAGGACCGAGACTTCGGCCGAGGCGACAGCGCCTATGACCGCTATATGGGAGACGTGGAGGCTCCCCATCCGAACCTGGGGACTATCCAGAAGCCACCTTTCTACGCCGTCCCCGTGTATCCGGGGGCTCTGGGTACCAAGGGCGGCCCGCGCACCAACACCAAGGGCCAGGTGCTGCATGTGCGCGGTCACCCCATTCCTGGCCTGTATGCGGCAGGCAACGCCATGGCCGGGGTCTCCGGCCCAGGGTATTACGGCGGCGGCGCGACCGTTGGCCTGAGCATTGTATGGGGATATATCTGCGGCATCAATGCGGCCCAAGAGGCATTGGCAGGGCAAACTTGACCAGTGGCGAGGGAAGCCTGTGGCTTACTTGCCCTGAAAATGTGGCTCTCTTTTTTCCATGAAGGCTAGAGCACCTTCCTTGGCGTCCTCAGTTCGGCTTAGATTGGTTATCACTTGGCCAGCATATTCGTAGCCTTCCATGCCTCTATTTACAGCCTCTTTGATTGCTCTTATCGATAGCGGGGGCATCTTCTTGATCTCGTTAGCTAGCGCCATAGCAGCATCCATGAGCATCTCGTGAGGTACAACCTTGGTCACCAAGCCCCATTGGTGGGCTTCTTCAGCGCTCAAGAACTTGTTGGTCATCAAGAGTTCTTTGGCTCTAAAGCGTCCGACTTCCGAGGGAAGCCGTATGATACCGTAAGGGCAGAGAATCCCCAGTCTGGTTGCTGGCCAGGCAAGCCTTGCTTTCTCCGAAGCTATGTTGAGGTCGAATGCCAGCACCCATTGCGCGCCGTCTCCAGCAGCGACGCCGTTGACTGCCCCGATGATAGGCTTTTCAAACTCGTAGATCTGTTTTACTGTGCCAATCGCCCGTGCCTGCTGTTTTCCCAACTCGCCATCATCTTTGCCGAACTCGCTAATATCGGCACCAGCGCAGAAGGCTCGACCAGCACCGGTAACGATAACCACTCTAACCTCGTCGTCTACCTCCAGTTCCTCGAGTAGGCGGAGGAATTCCGATCTCATCTGGAGACTAACCGCATTTAATTTTTCCGGTCGGTTGAGCGTTATGAGAGCTACCTGATCCTTCCTTTCCACTAACAAGGTCTCGTATTCCATAAAAAATGCCTCCTTGCATTGTCATCACCGCCCGCTTGGTTCCACCCTTTATGCTACTATGCCTAGCCGCCGGCATCAACCCTACACACCTCGCCCGCGTATGAGAGTCACTAACTGGCCCCTTCCCCCGCTCTCAGCCTCGCGCTCGAAGTCGGCTATCGCCTCAACCAGCTCCGCCGCGGTGTACGTCCTCAGCAGCTTGTTGACCGAAGCTATCCCCAGCTCCGTCAGTTTGCGCCGTAAAGTCTCCCTGGTGACCGGGTGGCTGAAAAGAGCCGGCTT
>Ga0180433_10009129_pt1 | contig 12198 bp, 11 predicted proteins | sample SS_ome_8_FD_132980 | JGI IMG/M metagenome (GOLD analysis project Ga0180433, IMG submission 132980) | Hypersaline lake sediment archaeal communities from the Salton Sea, California, USA - SS_1_D_1 metaG | ecosystem: Environmental > Aquatic > Non-marine Saline and Alkaline > Hypersaline >... | reverse complement strand
CTTTCTACCCAGAGGCGAGTTGCAGTTCGTCTTCCATGTGAATGGCATGAACGGCGAACAGGTAGTCGAGAAGATGGCTTCGGTATAATAGGCAACAGAAATCCAATTAGACTCCACTCCGAACTTATAACTACGATTTTTTGCAATCACGTAGATAAGACATTTTCAATCTATGCTGGTGTAGATAAGGGAAAAATCGATACGCATGCCGAATGTCCTCGCTATTTAACGAAGAATCCTATCAAACATCAAAGACCTAACTCTAATTAGACTCGGGTGACCCGCTCCAACAAAGCAAGCCGGAGGTGAAGACCTCCGGCTTCGTTAACAATGTATTTTCCGACTCCTTACAGAATATCATCCAATCTCTTTTTTACTCTGGGTGGGAACTTCTCACTGAGCTCATGTAAGGTTTTTAGGGATAAGGCATCCATATCTAATTCTTCCAGGGGGAGGGAGGCCTTCCCCAGGGTAGCGAAGTAGATTAGGTCGAGGAAAGCCTTCTCGGGCTTGGCGATATAATACCCATCATCTGGTTCAAACCCGAAATACAGCTCCTCTTTTATCTGATGGTAATCAACCTGGCGTCCGAGAAGGTTAACGGTCTTTGTCTTCTTTTTTGTAGCGAAAGACAATGAATAGGGCACCAGGTTGAGGACCCCGAAACGCGACAGTGCAGATTCAAACGATAAATAGCAGGGAAAGTATAACTGGCCGGCTATCCTCTCCAACCTGCCGCCCGAACCCGGGACCACATAGACACCCTTCATAGCCCTTTCGATGGCCCCCCTTTTCAGCAATCTGTTAAGCGAGACATAAAGGCTTTCCCTGTCCAGGCCGGTGACCTTCTCGAGATCAGCCAGGGTGAAGAAATCCTTGCCCGTAGCCTGTAATGCCCTGATCAAATCGATATCCCTCACATCAGCTCCTCGATAACGGGCCTATAATCGGCAGGTAGGTATTTACCAAGGTCTCTTTTTAATATCTTCTTAGGTATTTTTATATCAGGTGGCTGGTAAGGCATCCTGAGTTTTTGACAGATATACCAGGTATCGAAAACGTCCTTGGGCGCAGCACGCCCTTCCAGGCATTCCTGTTTATCTCTGAATAGCTGCTCTAATGTTGCCACATTGCCCAGCACCTGTAAGGGTGTGGTGGGGGAGGTGATGAGTCTTAACTTAAACTCGTAATCCACCGCCGGTCTCCTTGAAATCTCGATCTTTATCCGGAAGGGATGGGATAAGTAACCCTCAGTCACCTTGATCTCCCATAGATATGTCCATCGCTTTTCGGCAGCGTCGGTTACCGAAGCCCCGGGGTAAGGTTCCGCCATGCTCAGGGCTACAGTCTCTATTTCACCTTTGAGAGAATCCTTGAGCAAGGTGAAATCAAGGTCCTCGGAGAATCGAGGGGAGCCATATGCCAACCTCAAGGCTGTCCCACCTTTGAAAACCAGGTTTTTACCATGGGGTGATTCCAGGAGGCTTTTCAGAAAAAGAACCTCCCAATATTCTCTTACCACCTGGGTGACGTCGATCTTGAGATCTTCAGCCAACCGCTCCGCTAATATCTGTTCCATAATACTTAACAATAATGTTAAGTTATAAGGAACTGATATGCAAGAGGAAATTGGTATTATCTTTGGTTAATAGATTACTCTTTGTGTTACTAAAGGACTAACTCTAATTGGACTCCGGTGACCCGCTCCACCAAAGCAAGCCGGAGGTGAAAACCTCCGGCTTTTTCGTTGATCTTGGTATTCAAATGGAATGTTTTTCTGAAGGTTTACGATTGGTGCCTTTTCAATTCTTTGTGCATATTCTTTCCAAAATCTCGGTCATCAAAGGCGAAGGCCAAGCTTTCCTCATTCTTTAGTTTGATATTAAGCCTTTGGGTAAATGGCTTCTGATTATAGATGTATATGGCGAAGAGTATTGCCTGCGGACTGTATTTATACGAAACGGATTCAATGTTTGTGAAAGGGATCTTTTGTATACTCTCAACCTCATCAAAACGCTTCCTAAGCCAAAGGATGATTATGCGAGCATTCGTTAAAGAGAAAAAACAACGCTTTGGTCCATTCCAGCCTATCAAGGTAGCATAACCGCGCAGTAAGAGATTCTCATCCTCTTCCGATTGGCCCAGGATGTTCTTCACGAGTATATCTTTTTCGTTCCTGAGTATTTCTTTGTCTTTGCCCATTCGGTGTTTCCATCTTCTCATATATTAATTTTTATCATACTGGCAAGGCTTTCGTATCAGCTTAACTGAGCTCAGGATTCGGCCTTCTCCTTATGCGAAGAGTATTCCCTCCTAATATATCCATAGATATACCAAAAGGCGACCACAACGGCCCAAAAGAACAGAAGGCTGCCCAATCCGCCTATCCATAAGCCTGGTGAGGACTCTTCGATTGCTATCCAGAAGAAAATTATTGTGGCGAAACCAACCAAAGCAGTAAGACCTATATATCCGATATGTAATTGACGGACGTAAGAAGGATTATGCCAGTACTTCAGGACGATGGGATAGTCTTTGAACTTACCAGACCTTACGGTTTTGACCAGCCAGAAAAGACTGCAACATATGAAGAGACCCATCGCTCCTAAGAAGAGTCCGGCAGCTAAATAAGTTTGCCACATTGGTCTTCCTTTCAGCACATCCACTTCTATGTTTAATATATCGGCGGGGTATATGTAATGACCTTATCCTTTTCTCAGTCAGAATATAGCTAACATTTCCGAGAGGCCTTATTAGAAACGAGTCGCCCAGACAGATTCAATAATTTTTACCAGGTTCTTTCCCTGCATCTCCATGCAGAATGTGTGCATTTTGAATGACTCGGGTGACCCGCTCCAACAAAGCAAGCCGGAGGTTTTCACCTCCGGCTTTTATCCTTAACAGACTGGTGAGGATCTGTGTTTATAATAATGTTTGAAAAGCTTATGCGGCAGGTACATAATTATCTCAGGTTTTGGGAATAAGCTGAAAAGGGAGCCTATCGAGAGCCGCAAGGGGATTCCCTGAAGGCCGTTCATCTGCAACCCCATATGGCTCTCGAAATCAGCACCCTTGAGAGGATATTATTTACGGTATAAGGTAGGCGGCATTGAGGGAAGCCCCAGGTTTTCGCTCGAGCAGACGCTTCTGCAAGGACCCCATCCGGGTTATATCCACACATCCTTTATCCATAAAGACAACCTGTTGGTCCACAATTTGCTTGCCTTGGGATGTCTCGTACCACAAAGAACATGAGTTTATAGGGCTTGATATTGTAGAGAAACGGTTGATGAGGAAGGTCTCGTTGGGGATCAAACAGATGGGGGTGTAAAGATGAAGAAAATCCTGCTGGTGCTGGTGGTGATGATGGCGGTGGTCTGCTTCGCCTGTCTCGGATGCAGCGGGGGCGGGACGGATGGTGAAGACGGCGCGAAGACGGAGGACGGCGCCGCGAATATGACCGCGCCGCCCGAGAATATGACCGAATACGAGAGCGCGGAGATGGGGTTCTCCGTATACTATCCCGACGGATGGCAGGGCGAGGACTCGTCCGACAGAGTCGGGAAGAGCGCCACCTTCAGGCAGGAGGGCCGGGAACCCTCGAATATCCCCGGTGAGGTACCGGTTATCCATGTGGTGCTGCCCGCCTTCGATTACGCGCCGACCAGCCTGGACGAGTATATGGAGAGCCAAGTCAATACTTTCGAGGATGCAGGCCTCGATTACGAGTTGACCGACACCACCATGGGCGGCCAGAAGGCCGTGAAGCTGGTCACAGCAAGCGCGGATGGATCGGTCAAGATCATGCAGGTGAGCACCTATAAGGACGGGCAGGTTTATTACATGATTTTGAATTCACCCGGCTCTGAATATGATAGCCTGGTGGACACCTTCGAGACCATGGTCGCGTCGTTCAAGTTCATTTGATCGTATAGGGCATAGAGAATAGCGGGATAGAAAGGGGGAGAAAATGAAGAGAATTCTGATTATGGTTATGACCCTTGCCCTGGCCGCGATGCTGACGGCCATGGTGGGGTGCGGCGGTGATGACACCACGACGGTGAAAACATCCGATGGGGAGGCAACGTCGACCGGGGAAAGCAGGACAAGTGAGGTCGATAGCGAGGAAGGCGTGGATATGGAGGATTCTTCCAGCAAGGCGGTAAAGGAAGCGCCCGTCTACTCCGGCGCTGAATACCTCAAGGGCGGCCTGGAAGAATCCAGCGAGCCGGGCGTTATGTCCACGTCCGCCATCTGGTATACAACCGGTGACGGCTATGAAGAGGTAGTAGGCTGGTACGAGGACGAGCTGGGAGAGCCCACAGAAGTGAAGACCGACCCTTACGAGGCTACCACTTGGGAGAATATCACCAAACGTGAGTCCGGCTCGAACGAACCCGAACTCAGCGTGACGGTAAGGAACGAGAGCGAAGGGGTAATGATCATTATCGATCAGATTACATATTAGAAAAAAGTCATTCTCTCGGAGGCGCCCAAATCCTCTTTGATCACCTTTGCATGGGTCCCAAAGGAGATGCGTATTGCGTGCACTGAAGAGGTCAAAGCAGGAAGGAACAATCTTTATCCCCTTTTCAGTTCACGCATATATCAAGATCTCCTGTAGATAATACGATTCCTGGTAAAAGGACTACTTATAATCGGACTCCCGTGACCCGCTCCAGCAAAGCAAGCCGGAGGTGAAATCCTCCGGCTTTTCTATGCTTGCCTCCAGGGGCCTGGGGGTTTCCATACACCCTTGAAATCGTTACCCTCGGAGATAATACTCAGTATCGGTGTCAGAAAATCCTCAATAGCGGATATAATTTCACCTAGATCATCGCTTATCTCATCAAGGCGGCTCTTTCGTGTAAACGCCCTCCATTGAGTGCTCTTTACCGGATCATCCTTGAAATCCGATGACAGCGCAACCGGTTGAGCAACAACCTTGACACCACGACGTGTGAAACATTCAATGATAGCTTCGGAGAGGATTTCTCCATCGAAAGGGAACTGCCGAGCGAGCAGCCAGATATCGAATATATCCTTCATGCGGCTATTCAAGATGCCCAAGCGGGTCATAGTGACGAGCTTCTCAGCTATGGTGCTCTCGCGGCTGTAGCCGAGGAGCTCAGGTGCCGGAAGGCTGAGGATGGTGGGGTAGACCAGTTCTTCCGGGGATGGGATTACCGCGTCCCCAAATCCTACATCAATCTGCAGTGTTATCCTTGCATTTCTAAGGCTTCCCCTCAACTTAACTCTGACTCCCTGGTATACAGCCTCCTCGATTATCCTCTCCCCAATGACGCTGTCTTCATCGAAAACGATCCCGTCATCAGTTACTTCTTGTCTGCATATCTCCTTCATTATTGAGACAATAGCCGCGACTTCCGAATCCAATAACCCGAGCAGATCTATATCCATGGTGGGTCGGGAAATAGGGGCTTCCCAATATATGAGCATTAAAGCTCCCTTAAGTATCAATCTTTCCTTGAAGCTGGATTTAGAGAGCCTGTATAAGAACCTTTCCATTGCGAAATACTGCAACAGCTCGTTGAAGGGCCTATCTGTCTCCTTTGCCTTGTTCAACAAGCGTTGATGAATAGAGGAGGAAATGTCCTTTATCTCACCTTTGTTCACAGCAAGGCCTCCAGGTAAGGACGCATGACGTTGTCTACACGACAGATTTTTGCGTAACGCAGAAGCTCATTGAGATCGAGGTTCTTGGACTGCCAGGATAGCCTCAGGGCTTCGATGGCAACATCCTGGCCGATTTTGTTACGGAACTTGAAGCAATCCGCGAGGGTTTTTTCCACGCAATAGATATGCACAGGTACTCCATCGATAAGGTGAGATTCCACACCTTCGGTATAGGCATCCCCAAGAAAGCGATAAACTCGAATTGGCGGGTGCTCCAGCCGTGGCTTCTTAATTCCTTTTGCCAGAGCTATATTAACCTCGTGCGGCACCTGAGTGGTGATTTCATGGAAAGAAAGAGCGGAGATGAGACACACGACGCCTTTGGGGATTTTTAGCGCAACCGTTACAAGGTCAGGATCGGAGAGCGGAGGCATATCCGCCAGCCGGTACCAACCCCGACTTATCTTTTCCAGAATCCCATTGTCCCGCATAGCATAGAGTTTGCGAGGATGGATACCGGAGGAGATGGCCTGCCCGGTAGACATAATTCCCCCATGTTTGCGGAAAACGGATATCTCTTTCCCGTAGGTGTCTTTTCCGGCCATCCCAGCTCCTTATGGATATAGTCTACATTACTTGCACATAAGTAATGTAACATATATCCACCTAGCTTTTCAATAACTGCATATTCCATATGGAAGGGGTGTTTTACTTTCTTGTCCCATAAATCACACGTTTGCTCCAAAAAGGACTAACTGTAATTAGACTCCTGTGACCCGCTCCACCGCAGCAAGCCGGAGGTGAAAACCTCCGGCTTTCGTGCTTGTTACCAAGGGTGACTTATGGCGATCACACAGATAGCGCTATTCTCGGTGCCGTCCACATACGTTAGTGGTTATACGGGCTCTGGCAACGGTTCCTCGAGCTCCTGGGGAGTGGTTTCCAGTTCAGGCTCGTTCAGCGAACTCCCTTCACCCGCCTCGGGCTCCTCGTTCAGCAAGGTCTCCTCGACCGCTTCTGGCCCCTCGTATAGCTCGCTCCATGCAGTATAGCCGCTGGGATTTCCGGGTACCCATTCCGGCGGTACCCTGTAAGCCCGGTATACCCGCCCGAGCGTTTGTATCCCCGCGCCGTCGATGCACTCCCATACAATCTCTCCCTCGGGAGTCACCTCGAAGATCCTCCCAGTGGAACCCTCGTCGATAAGGGTGTTGCCGTTGGGAAGCCTCTGAGCGGAGCTGATGTAATAGCTGAAAAAATTCTCACTTTCGTACTTCCATATAAGGTCGAGGGTGATGGGATCGAACTCCAGGATACGAGAGGTCCACCTGAATATAAAGGGATATCCCGCTGCACCGCCGTTGTCGAAGACCAGGATGTTGCCCTCGCCGGGAAGACCGGGCTGTATCATATGGGCATGATGCTGACCGACGATCTGGCCCAGTTTATCGCCCTCGGGAGTGCCAGGACTGTAATCGGGGCCCACCCTCCAGACGATCTCTCCCACCCCGTATTCATCGCTCTCCGCCATGTTGGCTATCCATATGATATTTGCTTCCCTGGCATCCATGATGAGGTTATCTGGGTGAAAGCGCGGATCCCCTACACCGGTGTCGGGATCGTACCACCTGTTGGGACCGATGCGGGACAGGCTGTTGATGTGCAGGTAATCCCCGCCCCTGTCGTTGACAAGCTGTTTGCCCTCTTCATCGAAGCCGAGCTCGTCGAAGTGCTCGGAAGCTTTCCATAACAGGGTGGCTTCCTTGGTCTCCCAGTCCACCTCGTAGGCCACATCGTCCATGAGGGGCTTATCACTTATCTCAGGGTCCAGGGTGTCCGCTTTGCCCAGGACCAGGACCTTGCCGCCATAGGCCTGCGGCTCCTGGCCCGGCGCGTAATACCCGACGGGACTACCGTCCTTCTGGAAGTCGTGATGGACCCTGGCCGACATCACACCGTCCACGTCATCCCAATCGGTGAACTTCCATTCCTCCTCTCCATCCCAGCTCAGTTGGACTAACTCTGACAACTCCAAGCGGGCTTCACCGAAACCACCCTGACCCATTATCGAGCCGTTTGGGAACATCTTTACCGGAAAGCTGTTTATGGTCCAGGTATTTATGATATTGCCCTCCATGTCTATCAGCTTCGCCGCGTTGTCGTTGGATATAAGGGTATAGCCGTTGCAGGCCTTGCTGGGATCGTAGTAGGTCAAGCTGATACAGCCGGATGAGTAGATGCAGGCAAGCAGGATGGCCAAGATTGACACAAGAGTGAGCAGCACCGAAGATGATTTTCGCGGTTTCGTTTCCATTCCCCCCAAGACCTTGTCTTTTAATAACCCTATGTGCAGGTGAAACATATATTAACAAATAATCAGTATGCTTTCTACTCAGTCAAGGTTTTACAATCGGGTAATCCGTTCCACCAAAGCAAGCCGGAGATGAAAGCCCTCCGGCTTTTCAGCTGTGACGCTCTTTACTTAGGATAGTGAACAGGGGTCGTCGAAATCCTCTCTTTCTTCTTGGGTTTATTCTCTTCTCTTAGATCCCGAATCGCTTCCCATATTGCACGGGCGAATATGTAAACAAGAATGAATATGAAGAGTATTAAGGTGAACTCGCTCCCAGAAACGGCAGAAATATCAGAGAAGGTTTTGGTATCTTTTAGAAACCTTTCATCTTCAGACCTAGTACGTGGTTTTACCGTCATGCCTTTATCCTATCAGCAATAGATAAACACCGGATTCTCAGGGATCCAGGCCTATGGAATCGTGTCCCAGCTCGCGGTAGAGAGAACCGGGCGAGGTCCAGTACATGGCCCTCTCGCAGATGACGTTGCCGTCGGTGCATTCCACCTTGGTGGAGACGTCGAAGGTGGTGACGAACTCCCCGATGTTGAAGGAGCGGCGGGAGCCGGCCGGTACCTCCACCCCCTGCAGGCCGTCCGGGTTAACTGCCCCCTCACCTGTATTGAGAGTGAAGTCTACATGCACCGGGTCGGTGCCGGGGTTCTGCACCAGCACCCAGGTCTCGAAGCCCCCCTCGGTGGCCCCCTCGGCTAAGTACCAGATGTTTCGGGGAGTGTTCCTCCACACCTGTGTGCCCAGGGTTTCGTTAACCGTACCCGCATAGAGGGCCCCGTTATAAGAGCAGACCGTGCTGACAGAGATGTTAGTGCTGACACCAAAGCCGCCTGCGCTGAACTGGACCCAGCCGGTGCCGTCGAACTCCCAGATCTCGCCCCCTGTCACTTCGTTGGTCACTCCATAATAGAGGCGGTTGTTGTGCAGGGTGTGATGAAACAACTGGGTGTTGTTAACATCACCGAAGCCGCCGCTGGTGATTCGGGTCCAGTTGGTGCCGCCTTCATAACGCCATGTCTCGCAGCCCTCTGTTTTATTCCATACCCCCGCGTATAGCTTATTCCCATACAATGCCAGCTCTGTATTCCAGTTATTTGGGTTCCCGAAACCGCCGTTGCCGGGGGAGGCGCCCCCATCTACCCGGGTCCAACTGGTGCCCCCTTCGTAGCGCCATACCTCGCAACCGGTAATGTCGTTCGATGTGCCGGCGTAGAGCTTGCCGTTATAATTTTCCATGTTCCATACCTGTTCGTTGTTGGGATCCCCGAAGCCGCCGTTGCCGGGGGAGGCGCCCCCATCAACGCGGGTCCAACTGGTTCCGCCGTCGTAGCGCCATACCTCGCAACCGGTGAAGTTGTTGCCGGTCCCCATATACGGGATTGCACCCAGCTCCGCTTCGGCACGGATAGAGTGATTGCGCGGGTCGCCTAAGCCGCCGCTGGCGATTTGGGTCCAGTTATAATTCCCGTCATAACGCCAGGCTTCGCCGCCGTTTAACGCGTTGTAGGTCCCCACGTATAGGTCTCCATTGATGCTTTTTGCCCCCCCGCCTTGGTTGAAGATGTTTCCGAAGCCGGCTTCGTTGATGCCGGTCCATCTGAAGCCGTCGTATTGCATGACCCGTACCCCAAACCCATGAAAAGCACAGTCGTAGAGGTACCCATCGTTCACGATCATTCCCAGGGATTCGTTGCTGCCTATCCCGAAGCCATCCTCGTTTACCTTGACCCAAGCATCCTCTCCAGCCTGCGCGACAGGCGTAGAAATGGGGACACTCAAAGCGATAAAGGCGATGGAAAGAATAATAACCAGGCGTTTTATCCACCAGGTCAACCCTCGACTTCCCTCAAAACCTATGCGATACAACTTTCTCCCCTCCCACACCTCAATTGAGGAAGTGCATTCCTCTTTTCCATTAGTGTATGGATTCTACAGCCCGTAACCCTCTTTCCTCTTATCGTCTCTTTTTTCGTTGACCATAAATGCGGGAAAAGGGTCTGGAATGAGAGAAAACGGGGAAATCAACCGCTGCCGGTTTGCAGGAAATCCCTGATCACCTGCAGCGGTTCTTTCAGGGAAGGGGCATCGAAGAGCTCTCTGCCGGTGATCTCGTTGGCATAGGCCATATATACCAGGGAGATGGAGCGCAGCAGCTCTTCGGGGAGGGGAGGTGGAGAGCTTTCAACCAGACTTTTCCAGTTAACCGCGTCTATCTTCTTGGCCTTCTCCACATCTTGAAACCAGTCCGTTTTCCTGTAATGGATCCTCGCGACTTCCTTGCTCACCGGGAAACCATCGAAGGTGAACCTGCACTCGTCCAGGGTTCCAAGGGCGTCAACGAGCATCAGGTTCCTGTCGCTGTCGAACCCGAATTCCATCTTTCCATCCTCGTTGAAAAGGCCGAGCCTCCCCGATTCCTCAGATATCATGTCGTTTGCGATAAGGGTGGTTTCTCTTATATTCTCGAGCTCGTCATCGCTCAGATCACATATTCTTTTCGCTTCCTCCAGGCTCAGATACCTGTCGCTGGGCTCGAGCTTGGTTGAGAAGTCGATCAGGGCCCCATCCAGGACCTGCCCCGGTTGCGGCATCTTCCCCAGCCCTATTTCCTCCAGCTTCAGGCTTCCATCCTTGAGCCTCTTGAAGACCGATGACCCCGGGGGAAGGGCATTCCTGTATATCACCTCAAGGGGGATGAGAAGGTTGGTCCTCTCCTGACCGAAGACGGAATAATCGAAAGCTCCTTCCCTTTCGGTTGGCTCTATTACCCTCAGAAGCTTGAATTCCATGGTGCCCGAAGGGGCATCGATCTCGCCAAGCCTTTTTACCTCGCCATCCTCCACCAGGCCGAGATAATGGGTCTTTATCCCTTTACTCTCCAGGCTCTCCAGGAAATAGGCTGAGACCAGGCAGAGAGACTTGCCCTTGTTGGGGATGTGGTCGGGCATCTCGCCCCAATCGAAAACTGAGTAACGGTCTGAAAAGATAAAACGGCCTCTGCCGGCTTGGTTATCCGATGCTCCCTCCAATACCTCCAGGTCCTTGACGCTGCCCATAGGTCACCTCCCGAAATACACGCTACATCTGGGGGATGTCTTGAGTCTAAATTATCACGCCGCACCGCCAATTGGTGACCCCTTTCCTGGCTGCCCAGGTGCTGCGCGAAATAGCCGGCGCTGGCGGACAGGGCCGCCGCCATCCCGTCGCCTGTGTAGTCGTGGTTCTGGTTCGGCAGCGGGATGAAATCGAAGGGCTTGTCGGCCCCCTCCAGCACCTGGATGAAGTTGACCGAGTTCTGCAGGTGGACGTTGGTGTCGGCCAATCCGTGGATGATCAGCGGCTTGGCCATGATATCACCGGCCCTGGTGACGAGGTCCGTCTCCGCGTAGCCCTCCGGATTCTGCTCGGGGGTTTTCATGTATCGCTCGGTATAGATGGTGTCGTAGTATTGCCAGTTGGTGGGAGGGGACCCGGCCACGCCGCAGCAGAATGCATCGGCCGCGTTGATCAGGGCATAAAGGGTAAGGAAGCCGCCGAAGGAATGGCCGTCACATCCAATGCGGTCCGGGTCCACGTAGGGCAAAGAACGCAGGTACTCAACCCCGGCCAGTTGGTCGTCGAGGGCAGCCGGGCCGAGGTGCCCCTCGATGGGCGTCTCAAAAGCGTGCCCGCGGCCGAAGCTGCCCCGGTTGTCCAGCCTCCATACGATAAATCCTTCCTGGGTATAGAGCACGTCGCGCTCCAGGCTCTGGAATAGACTGGTGGTGCTGTAGCTGTTTGCCACCAGCTGCAGGCCGGGACCGCCGTACCAGTGGACCACCACTCCATATTTGCGTTCCGGGTCGAAGTCCTCGGGCTTGACTATCTGGGCGTAGAGCTCGGTGCCGTCGTGGGCCTGGATGGTCAGGAACTCCGTTGAGACCTGGGGCAACTGTAGCGAAGGACCGGCGCATTCGGCCAGAACCTCCACCTGGCCTCCGCCCGACGTAAGAATGGTGGTGATGGGCGGGGTCTCGACGTCGGAGAACTGGTCCACCAGGTACTCTCCGTCACCGGAGAGGGCCGCGAAATGGAATCCGGCCTGCTGCGTGACCTGCTCCATCTGGCCGCTCTCGATGTTAAAACGATAGACCTGGCGCTCTATAGGGCCGTTCTTGGTGGTGGAGAAGTAGGCCCAGGTGCCAGTGGGATCGACG
>Ga0180433_10009125_pt1 | contig 12200 bp, 13 predicted proteins | sample SS_ome_8_FD_132980 | JGI IMG/M metagenome (GOLD analysis project Ga0180433, IMG submission 132980) | Hypersaline lake sediment archaeal communities from the Salton Sea, California, USA - SS_1_D_1 metaG | ecosystem: Environmental > Aquatic > Non-marine Saline and Alkaline > Hypersaline >... | reverse complement strand
TTCTGATTCTTTAAATTTTCCTAGATTATGTAACTCTTGCCCTAAATTTAAATGTGCAACTGAAAAAAGTTTTTCATGTTTTACTATGTTTTTGTAAAGATCTACTGCTTGTTTTCTATTTCCTTTTTTTGATAAGGTTTTACCATTCTTGATCTGTTGTTTTAGAAGATTAGCATTTACTATGGAGGTTTTGGAAGAAAATGTTGTTTCAATAGGGTTACTTGCTGAATTATAGAAGTTTTTTTTTATTTGATTGTTGAAAATTATAATTGTTATAAAAATAGTTGCAGGCACTAAGTATTTTATAATTGGTTTATAATTTATTTGATTGTTTTTCATATTTTCCCCTTAATTTAAATATTATTTTCATTTTTTTTACTTAGTTCTTCAAAAATTTCCTGGACTACGCTTTCCCAATCAAATGCTTTAGGTTGTTTGAATATTTTCATTTTTGGATACCAAGGGGAGTCTTTTCTGCCCTCGATCCATCGCCAATCCGTGTTGTAGGGTAACATAAGAAATACTGGAGTTCCTAATGCACCAGCAAGATGAGCAATTGATGTGTCTACCGTTATTACAAGGTCGAGTTGTTTGATTATGGCAGCTGTATCCATGAACGGTCCACTTTCATTATCAAAGTTGTGACCGAATGTATGAATAGTAAAGTTTTCGGGTATATTTTCTAGCTGATCAACGCAATCCTTTTTTTGTAAGCTATAAAACTGTGTATTATTTAGTGTAGAAAGTTTTTCAAGTTTTTTGAGTGGTATGCTCCTGTGAGCAGAAAGAACTCTCGATTGATCATTTTTTAAATCTGCACCCCAGCAAAGTCCAATTTTGAAACTATCATTTTCTTTAAAATATGATTTCCATTTTTCAATTAGTGTTTTGTCTGGAAAAATATAAGGTATATTTTTAGGAATTGTTTCTTCAGTAGATCCAAAAATTGCAGGTAGACTCATTGTTGTTGTTATATCGTCATACTGTTTTATTTTATTTTTTGAAGATAAAAGAACATCTATGTAAGGACAATTGGAAATTAAAGGTCTTAATGGCTTTTGTACGGATACTACAACTCGGGCACCACTTTTTTTGAGTTTTTCAGCGTAACGAATAAATTGAATAGTGTCACCTAAGCCTCCTTCTGGCATTATGTATACTGTTTTATTTTTTAAGGTGGAATCTTTTATCCAAGACCTTAATTTATCAGAATTTCTTTTTTCTTTTTTTAATCGCCATGCGTATTTTTGCCAACCAGTTTCAAAGTCACCTTTGTAAAGATATGCTAATGCTTCTGCGTATATAGACGCTTCGTATTTAGGGTTTATTTCTAATGCTTTTTGATACATTTGTATGGCTTCATCGACTTTTCCTTTAACTTTTAAGCAGTATCCTATATTGTGTATTACTTGATAATGCTTTGGGTTAAATTCTAATATTTTTTCATATTGTTCTATTGCTTCATCTAGCAAGCCTAGTGATGTGAAAATATGACCGAGTTTGAATCTTAAGGATATATTTTCTGGTTTTAATTCTATGGCTTTTTTATAATATATGATTGAGTTTTCGTAGTCTTTTTGTTTTTTGAATAAATTGGCTAGTTTTATGTAGGTATTAAAAGGTTTTTGGTGTATTTTAGCCGATTTTTGACAGTCGGATATTGCTGCATCAATATTTTCTTGTTTCTCAAAAATTTCGGCTCTTGTTAAAAGTGCTTTAGGGTGTTTTGGGTTTATTGTTATTATTTTTGTAAGATGTTCTTTGGCTTGATCTAATTTGTTATTCATAAGAAGGGCTAAACTTAAATTAAATAGAGTCGATACATTTTCTGGTTGTGTACGCAAAGCTTTTTTATAATGGATGGTTGCTTGGGTGAATTGCTTTTTATTAAAAAATTCGTTTGCTAAATTAAATAAGGCTTCAAAATTAGTTGGGTCATGAGCCAGTAGTTTTTGATATTTATATACCAAGTTATTGTTATTTGAGATTAAATTGATGTTTATTAATGCTATAATAAATATCAATTTTTTTTTAGTAAACATAATGTAATCCTATAAAGAAGAATGCTACTGCTGGTACCTAAGGCTAATGGTTTCCAGCAGTAGATTTTAACTATTGTGATTTGTTATTAATCGGGTCTTACGACATCTCGGATTTGTTTTTTAATATAGTTTTTCAGATTATATATGTATTGAGCTTTTTTTGTTAAATCAATGAACTCCTTGTTGAATATAGATCTATCTTTCATTTTGGAGTTTTTCTCATCTACTTTGATAAGTTGCTTGTTTACATCGCAAAGTTGATCTGTTAAATCTTCCAATTTATTTGTAGATTGTTTTGTTAGATAGATTGATGCTAAATCTTTTATTCTTTCTTCAAGAGTTTCTATTTCATTTAACAAACTTTGGCTGTTTTTTATTTCATATTTCATTCGGGCAATAATTAATTTATCCAATACTTCTTCAAATGCCATATTATTCATGTCGATAAATGATATAGGATCTTGTTCGTTTGGCTTGTTGATTTCCTCTGTACTATCCGTTTGCTCTACAGGAATGTGAGATGATGTTGTATTACTTGTTTCAAGGGAAGTGCTCTCTATATTTGATATTTCTGTTTCAGGCACTAATGCTGTAGAGAGTTTATTTGCAATTTGTTGCATTATGCTTTTCCAGTCACCAATTTTTGTTTGTCTGAATAGTGTCATGTTTGGATACCATGGTGTACTTGTTATTTCTAGCATCCATCTCCAGTCGGCAGGTTTTGGTAGAATAGTCCATACTTTAGTTCCTAAGGCAGCTGAGAGATGACATATTGAAGTGTCTACTGATACTACAAGATCCAAATTTTTGATTATCGCGGCTGTGTCCATAAATCTTCCATGACTTTTATCAAAATCATCTCCAAATGTATGTACTTTAAAATCAATTTCGTTTAGTTGTTCTTCGCCACTCATTTTTTGTAGACAATATAAGCTTACCCCGGGGATTTCTGCTAGAGGTTTAAATTGTCCTACATGCATTGATTTTGCTGATACTGCGTGTTTTAATGCTTGGGTTCTGTAAGATTGATTACCTTGCCAGCATATACCAATTTTAAAGTTTTTGTCTGAGGAGAGTTTTTCTTTCCAAAGTTGAATAAGGTTTGGATCAGCTGAAATGTAAGGAATATTATCTGGAACTGTATTGACATTTGTTTTTAAAATTAATGGCATAGTCATAAGATACGAGTAGCAGTCAAATTGTGGAAGAGGTGCTCCTCTTGGGACTACTTCATCTATGTAATCACAAAGTGGTAATAGTGTTGCGAGTGGTTTTTGGGTTTGTACTATAACCGTTGCTCCAAGATTTTTTAATATTTGAGCGTAACGAATAAATTGGAAAGTATCTCCAAGTCCTTGTTCGGCTATAAGAAGAATTCTTTTTCCTGCTGGATTGCTGCCATCCCAGATAGGTTCAGAGAATTTTTTAGGTGTTTCGCGGTATGCTTGCCAGCGCCACTCGTATTCTTTCCAGCCACTATCAAAATCGCCAAGTGTGAGAAAGGCAAGTGCTCTACTGAAACGAGCCTGGGCGTACTCAGGGTTTATTTTTAAGACTTCATTATAATAAGGAAGTGCTTCATCTATTTTTCCAATTCTTTTTAGTGTGTAAGCGATATTATATCTTACGCTGTTTAAAGAAGGATCAATATTTAAAGCTTTTTTATAAAGCTCTATTGCTTCCTCTAGTGATTCTTCATCTGTGCACAACATGTTCATAGAGTTTGCAACTTCAAGAATTGCGCTAAGATTATTGGGATTTTTTTCTAATGCTTGCCTAAAATATTGTATTGCTTCTGGAAGTTTATCCATATTTTTTAATGCTTTTCCAAGTAGTAGCATTATACTAAACGAGTCAGGTTGAATTTGCAGAGCTTTTTTGAAGTATTGAATAGCTTCGCTATCTCTTTTATGGTTGTGGAGTAGTATGCCCAGCTGTCTATATGCTCTAGTATATGATGGGTTTAACTCTATTGCTTTTTTAAGATGTGTTATTGCTTTTTCTGTCTCTTTTGTTTGAATAAAGCATAGTGCGGTATTAAAGTATGCTTGGGAGCAAGAAGGGGAAAGTTCTATGCTTTTTTCATAATATTTTATGGCTTCTTTTGTTTTACCTTCCGAATAAAGGATACCGGCCAGTTCAAAGTTGGCATTTACATCATTAGGACTAATTTCTAAGGCTTTTTTATAGTAATTGATAGCTTGGTCAGTATGATTTTCCCTTTTTAAATTTTTTGCAAGTTTAATATATTCGGTACTTATTGATCTACTTTCAGAATAATCAGAAGAGTACTCTGAATCTCCATTTTTTTTGGTATAAATTATATTAGAAGAGCTTAAAATGAGCGTTAAAAAAAGAACGCTTAGTTTAAAAGTAGCTTTTCTTGCTTTCATGGTTACCCCTTTTGTAGTTAAAATGAAACTAAATATTCACGTGCCATTTTGATACTACAAAATTGGCAACCTGTACAGAAATTTTTAAAAATGTGTTATAGCAAAATGATAAGTTTCTTTTGTGTAGGACTTACGAATTTTTTGAAAATTTACTCTAGACGAATTATATAAAAAAATATTATGGTTCGGTTTTAAGAGAGGTCAGAAGTGGTTGTAATCATTATAATGGAGGTAAAGCTTTTAAAAGAAATTTAGGAAAATTAACAAATGAGAGTTGGGTAAACATACCCAAAGGTAATTATGATATAATTAATTTTGTTGAAAAAGCCTTGTTCTCTTGTACTTGGACAAGAGAACAAGTAATTGAAAAAATAATAGAATCGTTTGGTAATATTATTAAAGTTGTAAATAAGGATAGGGGCGTTTTTTTTATAAGTCGTACCAGTGAGGGGTTTAAAATTGCAAATTTTGTAAGGAACGGAATATTGATAACATCATATCCGTTTTTTGATTTTTGAAAGGTGTAATAAATGGAAATAGCAATTATTAAAGGGTTAGGTAGTGGAAGATATAGTTGCTCTTTTTTCGATACAAAAGGACTTCCTTCTGCTTGGTCGAAAGATAGGATTGTTAAAAACTTTTTAAAAGTTTTTGAAGATACGCCACCTGGTATGGATCACGATATTCAAGTGTAAAATAAGATTACTAAGTTTTATATCAATATGGTTAATGAGGATGTGAGTCATTATTATAAGGGCGGAAGTTGTTTGGCTGTTACCGTAATAGTTGATGAAAAAGGTGAAATTTTGACAGCATATCCAATTTTTGACGATTTGTGGGATATAACAACATAGTTTTATTAATGCGCCTAGAATACCCCGTGGTTTTCAAACCTGGGAATGAATGGGTAAAATTCGTTTTTTTAATACCATGGCTTTGAAGTCGTGGCGCATTATTTTTATGATATTGTATCTTTATACGCTGTATCTTCTTCGTATTTGTGGTTTATTTTGGTATGAAATAGTTGGTTTTTTGCATAAGTTACAATTTTCTTGTTGTTTCAGTTTTATTATATCCATTAAGATTTTGACTTCGGGGTTTTCTTTTATAGAGTTTGGCAACTTTTCTGTATTGATAATAGTTATATTTTTTTGTATAGCGACTAGCCTTAGAAACTTAATACAGTTTTTAGCTGTAATTTTCATCGAGTATGAATGAGAGGTAACTAACGCGAGTAGAAAAAAAGTAGATAAGATTGCAACTTTTTTCATTTTTTACCTTTCTGCTATGTAGTTTTTTGATTATAAAGTTTAACTTTTTCTTTTCCATTTTTTCAAATAATCAAGGAGACTTTTTATGCCATCTTTAGATTTAGCGCATGTCAATACGTGCGGATTGAATTTTTCTAGATGATCTATAATGTTTATATCTTCATGCATTTTATCTTTTTTGTTGAAGATGTAAAGGGATTCTTTTTGGATATTTAATTCACCCAGGATCTCATTTACGACTTTTATCTGCGATTCCCAGTTTGAATCAGATATGTCCACGACGTGTAATAATAGGTCAGCATATTTTAGTTCGTCTAAGGTTGACTTAAAAGCTTCTATTAGGCTATGTGGTAGTTGTTGTATGAATCCAACAGAGTCTGATATAACGCCTTTTTTTTCTCCGTTTACATATATCTCTCTTGTTGTTGTATCAAGGGTGGCAAATAGTTTATCTTCTGCTAAAACATTACTCTTAGTTAACAGGTTTAAAAGTGTGGATTTTCCAGCATTGGTGTAACCTATTAAACACATGTGTGGAACGTTGCTTTTAAATCGTTCTTTTCGTCTTGTTTCTCTGGAAGTTTTTATTGATTCTAATTGTTTTTTTAGTTGTAGTATTTTTTTGTTTATTCCTCTCGTTTCTCGTTCTTTGATTGTTTCACCGGGTCCACCAATTTTACCGACTATACCGCTTTGTTGTGAAAGGTGGATTCCTTTTCCGGCCAAGCGAGTTTTTTGGTGTTGAAGCATTGCTATTTTTACTTGGGCTTTTCCTTCGGCCGAATGGGCATGTTTTTCAAAAATTTCTAGGATAAGGCGTGTTCTGTCAAACACTTGGCAGTCAAGGAAATCGCTGAGGTTTCTTTCCTGTTGGGCCGTTAGGGGTTCTGATATTATAAGTTGTTCGATTTCATTTTCTTGGCAAAATTTTTTGAGTTCTTCGAGTTTCCCTTTGGTTAAAAAATAAACAGGACTAATTTCTCTTAGTTTCATAAAGATAGCTTTATCATGTGGTAATTCATTTGATTTTATCAAGTTTATGAACTCGTTATAGTAGGTTTGTATGTTTTTAGTTTTATTGTAGGGTGAGTGGATTCCCAAAAGGGCTATGTTTGGAAAATAAAGTGTTGGGGATGCGACTCTTTTTTTCATATTTTTATATTACCTCTTAATGCTTTATTCTCAATGGTTTTTATTGTTATTTTGTGCTCGTTTTTTACCCTAGAAAACATCTTAGCGAATATTTTCTATTTGTCAAGCTGGGCATTGTGGTTAGTTTTTATATTTATTCGAAATTTTACTTTGTGTGAGTGTTTTTTTGTTTTTTATTAGTAGTTTTGCTGGTAAAACTTTATAAATTAGTTTATTTTTAATTAGCAGTATTGGGTTAGATGTTATGTGAAAATGGGTATTTGAGGGGCATATCGATGTTTGATTTTTTATCGCAAAAGTTTTCTGATATATTCTCCAGGCTTACTGGTAAGGGGTATTTGAGTGAGGATAATATTCAAGATGCGATACAAAAGGTCAAAGATGCATTAATAGAGGCTGATGTTCCATATAATATTGTTGAGGAGTTTATAGGGAGCATTAAGAGAGAGATTGTAGGAAAAAAGGTTTTTAAGGCACTAAAGCCGGGAGAGCAGTTTATAAAAGTTGTTCACGAAAAGCTTTTGAATTTTCTTGGTGCTGAGGCTAGTAGTTCTCAGTTTTCTTTTCAGATTCCGTCTACTGTAATGGTTTTAGGGCTACAGGGTTCTGGTAAAACAACAACAATAGGTAAATTGGCTTATTTTGTTCAGCAGCAAGCAAAAAAGAGGGGGAAGAGTAGAAAGATTTTATTGGCATCAGTTGATTTTTATCGTCCTGCTGCAGTTGATCAGCTAGAGGTTCTAGCAGGGCAGGTAGGTGTAGATTTTTATAGGGCTCAAAGTACAGATCCAGTTGTCGCTGCTAAAGAGATTGTTACTTATGCAAAGAATAATATGTTTGAACTAACATTTTTGGATACAGCTGGTCGATTGCATGTAGATAATGATATGTTACTTGAATTGCGCGATATAGAGAGTCATGCAAAGCCTAAGTATAAGGTTTTAGTGTTAGATTCTATGACTGGTCAAGAATCACTCAATGTTGCGCAGGCATTTGATCAATGTGTACCTTTTAATTTTGCTGTTTTGACTAAAATGGATAGTGATACTCGTTCTGGAGCAGCTTTTGCTTTTAGATATTCTTTGAAAAAGCCGATCAATTTTGTTGGTGTGGGTGAAAAAGTTGAAGATTTCGAAGCCTTTAGGCCAAAACGTGTAGCAGACAGAATTCTGGGTATGGGTGATATGTTAAGCCTTATTGAGAAGGCAGAAGAGAAGATAAAAAAAAGTGAACAGGAGAGTTTATATAATTCTTTTGCAACTGGAAAAATGAATTTACAGGATTTTGCTAACCAGATAGATATGGTTGGTAAGCTTGGGTCACTTTCTCGTATTTTAAAGTATATGCCGAATATGACGGGAGCTAAAATTTCTCCAGATATGGTAGAAAAGGGAGAAAAAGAGGTCAAAAAGTTTAAAGCTATAATAAGTTCTATGACCCCAAAAGAGCGTTTTTTTCCAAGTGTTCTTGATGGTTCTAGAAAGAAAAGAGTTGCAATTGGAGCAGGTGTTAGGGTTGAAGACGTTAATATATTGCTTCAGAGATTTGAACAAAGTAAGCAATATGCTAAACTTTTTAAAAAGTTTGGGCGGTTTTAGTTATTTTTTAATTCAATAGGAGTAAGGATTGTTATATGGGAGTTAAAATTCGTTTGTCACGTATAGGCAAGAAAAAAGCCCCCTTTTATAGGATTGTGGCAGTTGATTCAAGAAAAAAGCGTGATGGTGCTTGTTTGGAAAACCTTGGGACGTATGACTCTCTAAAGGGAACATTTGTGCAATTTAATAATGACAGAATAAGTTATTGGATAAGTCAGGGAGCTATTCCTACAGATTCGGTAAAAAAGCTTATGAAGTTGTATAAGGCAGGCAAAAAAGACGAAGTTAAGGCGCAAGAAAAAGCAAAAGCTTAAATTGAGTAAGGTTTGAAAATGCCTAAAGGTGTCGTAGAGTATATTGTAAAGTCGATAGTTGATAGCCCTCAATTGGTTTCTGTTGCTCAAAGAAGTGAAGATTCGAGGGTTATTTTGGAAATTCACGTGGATCAGCGTGATCGTGGCAAGGTTATTGGCAAGGGGGGGAAGACTATTAGATCTATTCGCGCTATAGCGAGTTTAGTATCTCCTGAGACAGATTTATTTGTAGACGTTGCTAAATAAATGAAGATATCAATTCTTTCTGTTTTTCCAGAACTTTATACTAATTTTCTAAAGACAAGCTTAGTCCGTAGGGCTGCAGAAAAAGGTATTGTCGAATATAGTTTGGATAGTTTTTCGTCTTTCGTTAAACCTAAAGAGCGAATAGATGCTCCGATTTTTGGTCCTGGTGCAGGTATGCTTATAAAGCCGGAAGTTGTTCAGAGGGCGATAGAAACTAAAGAGAAAAAATTTGGAAAAGCTTTCAAAATTTTTTTTTCTCCTCAAGGTAAAAAATTAGATCAGAACTTGCTGAGGGAAATTAGTGAATCTGTACAAAAAGTTGGCCATGTAATTTTATTGCCTTCCAGGTATGAAGGAATGGATTGCAGAGCTGAGGATCATTATGCCGACGAGATAATCTCCGTTGGCGATTTTGTTCTCATGGGTGGGGATTTGCCTGCTATGATGTTTATTGAGGGTTTTTTGAGGTTTATTCCGGGAGTTGTTGGTAAAGCGGAATCTGTTCAAATGGATTCTTTTTCCGGGCCGCTTGTAGATTATCCCTCCTATTGTGAGCCTATTGATTGGAATGGGTATAAAGTTCCAGATATAATTCGCTCAGGAAATCATGAGAAAATTCGAAAATGGAGAATGAGTCAGGCTGCAAAAAAAACTGTCGAAAGTCATTTTAATTGGATGCGTTCTAATAGAATGACACAAGAGCATAAAGAGCTTGCTAAAGAGTTTATCCCTAATCATTACGTAGTTTTAATGCATACGGATGTGCTTGTTGGGAAAGAAAAACGTTCAGGGGAAACTTCAGTAACGTCTTTGGATATTCATGACATAGCTAGGTCAGCGGGTACATTTGGTGTTAAAAATTATTTTATCGTAACTCCATTGATAGATCAGCAGAAAATTGTTAAAAAGATGTTAGATTTTTGGGTGAGTGGTGTTGGGTTAGAATATAATAAAAGTAGGGCTCAATCTGTAAAAAATGTGCGGCTTTCGGATGGTTTTGATTCTGTGGTTAAAGTTATAGAGGAAAAAGAAGGATGTAAGCCTTTAGTTGTTGCTACTTCTGCAAAGCAATATGATGTTTCTAATTTAATTTCATTTTATGATCAAGAAAAAGTTTGGGCTTCTAAGAAGCCTGTTTTGCTTGTTTTTGGTACTGGACAAGGTTTGAGTGAATCGATTTTGAAAGAAGCTGATTTTATTCTTACCCCAATAGAGGGGTTTTCTGACTATAATCATCTTTCTGTTCGTTCGGCAGCGGCGATAGTTTTGGATCGTTGGCTCGGGATCAATGTTAAAAAAGTTAAATAGTAATTGTCAGGAGGCCTTTTTTAAGGTAAATTTATAGGTAAATAAATGATTTTATGCCAATAATTTCAGTAGGCATAGCTTAAGTGAATTTAATTGATTGTTTTAAAGGACTCGGGAAGATGAAATCAAAAAAATATTCGAGAGAAACAATACGTGAAATCGGAATGTACGATCGCGATTTTCCAGCATTTGACGTTGGAGATCTTGTTGCCGTTTCATTAAAGGTTAAAGAGGGCAATAAGGAGCGTATTCAGGTGTTTGAGGGTGATGTAATTGCCATGCATAAAAAAGGTGCATCAAGTACTTTCACTGTAAGAAAGATTGGAGCAAACTCTGTACCGGTTGAAAGGGTTTTGCCTTATTATTCTCCCCTTATAGACTCAATAAAATTTATTCGTAGTGGTAAAACTCGTCGAGCAAAGCTTTATTATATTAGAGATAGAGTTGGTAAAGCTGCCCGTGTACAAGAAAAAGTTCTCACTAAAGAGCAAAAAGAGCTTCAAGCAAAAAAAAGAAAGATTTAGTAGAGTTGTAATAATAGCTTGATCCATCATAGCTTTTGATGGAGGGGGTATTTGATATAGGTGAGTTGTGATATTTCGGTACTCTAGTATTATTATCCTATTTGTTAGTCTATTTGTTAGTCTATTTGTATTGGGATCTTGTAAACGTGAAAATGTTGCGAGATCCCATAATAGTAAACAAAAAAACAAAGATGATATTTTTTCTCCTGTCTCTATATGTAATGCCAAAAGGGTTATTGGCTTAAAATATAAAAATCATGAAGAGTTTATAAATATAGTAAAACAAGTTGAAGCAAAATTTTCAGATGTTCCGATACCTTTAGATTCTTTTCCTATAGAGTATTCTTTTGATGGTTGCATCGAAAGTGAAGAAAATACTTTTGGTTACCGTAGTAGCATATCGATTAAGGATCTAACTCATTTTTATTGTCAGGAAATGGAGAGATTGGGATGGTGTAAAATTATAGTATTTGATGGATTTGAAAAACTACTTAATTTTCAAAAGCCTTCAAAGTTTTGTTCAATTTCCATAAGGCCATGCTTAGGTAAATCAAAGAAAATTGACGAGTATGTAGATATCGTTATTTTTTACAAAAAATAATTCTAAATATATTTGGTATTTTGAATAGGTCGATAAAATTTAATTTCGTTTGAGTTTTCTTATTTTTTTGTTTGATTTTTTGAGTTCCCTTTTTGTTTGTTTTAATTCTGATCGTGTAGATTTAAATTTGTTTTTTAGTTGTGACTTTTTTGTTTTACATTTTTTTATTTTTTTTTCTAATTTCTTGTTTGATTTGGAAATCTTTTTCTTTTTCTTTTTAAGTTTTTTATATTTTTTTTCAAGTATTGAGTATTTTTCTTGTAGGTTTTTGTATTCTATTTCCATTTGATCTAATTTGCTAGAGAGTTTTTCTGAGCGTGTCATTGGATATTCTGTTGTATGTTGATATTTTTCTTTTTTTGTTGCTGTAGCTCCAATGATTGTTCCTACAGCTGCTCCAGTTAATCCGCCAATCGCGGCCCCTTTTCCACCTTTTGCTAGTCCTCCGATAAGAGCTCCAGTTGTCCCTCCCCCAATTGCTCCTTTTGCTATTCTTCTTTTTTCTTTTGATATTGTTATGTTTGTAATTAGGAGAAAAATAGTTAACGTTAACATAAGCTGTTTTTTATTCATTACGGCACCCTTTTTGTTTTTTGTTTATTTCTTTTTCTGACTTTACTTTTTTTATTTGCAGGGGTGCAATGTAATAATGATTTTAAGTTAGTTTGCTGTATAAATTGGTTATTTTTCCTGCACCCAAAGAAAGAATGAGATCATCTTTATTTATTTTATTTTTTATATCGATAATTAT
>Ga0180433_10009123_pt1 | contig 12202 bp, 5 predicted proteins | sample SS_ome_8_FD_132980 | JGI IMG/M metagenome (GOLD analysis project Ga0180433, IMG submission 132980) | Hypersaline lake sediment archaeal communities from the Salton Sea, California, USA - SS_1_D_1 metaG | ecosystem: Environmental > Aquatic > Non-marine Saline and Alkaline > Hypersaline > Sediment... | reverse complement strand
TCTCTGGTTTGCATTCCCTATTGCAGATGGAATTGCCATAATTGTTGGTTTAATCCTGACATTTTCTGATTTCAAAAAGTTAGGTATAATCGATATGCTTTTAACTCATAAACCATAGTTTTCAGATGTTAAACATCCTATTTGCACCAATAGTTTTTTTCCGCATCAACCATTCACTGCGTCCAATTGGTTGACAGGAGAAACCAAGGTCACTTAGTCGAATAACTTCCTCCTTAGAATTCACTATTTTACTCTCGTATTTTTCTACAGAATCTTTGGAAAGCCCACACTCTTCTAAAATCTCTCTCACAGTCTTTTGAATCGTCTCACTAGTGGGGAGACTGTCTATTCTTCCTTCTAAATCTTTGATCTTAGCAAGTATTCCCTTCATCTGTTTCATATCAAAATGCTTCTTCTTACCATTGATGGGATTCACATACTGTTGCCTCTCTGAGTAGATTCGCCTGAGTGCGTCCACACGTCGATTCCAATATACGCAGTCAATCTCAGAGATCTTATGGCAAGTAAGGAAGTTCACGATTTTATCTTCCATTCCATGATTCGTCATTTGGGTGATGAAAAATTTCCGCAGACAATGAGTTCTAATCCTCCCATATTTTCCATTGCCATTGCCTATACCAACTCTCCTAGCCGATTCATGGATAGTTTCGTTGAAATTACGATCGGAAATAGCCAGAATCTTCTCTTTTCCAAATTTCTTTGTTCTACTAGCAAAAAGAGGGCTTTCATCAGTAAGCCTTTCGCCTTTCTTTTCTCTCCAAGCAAGATACCGCTTCAGCATTTCTACACCATCACTGCCGAGAAAAGCAATCCGTTCGCCAATAAGTTCCCTGTCTTTCTTTGGTATAAATCTGATAGCAAGAGGGACGTTTCCCAGTTCAAGTTCTCGTTTAATATTGCCAATTCGCAGAGCAATGGCATCTGATACGCGCATACCAGTTTGAGCGATAAAAAGAATACGGAAACCTTCCTCTAAGTTCATGACATCGATCATCTTTTTTAATTCTTCGAGGGTGGGTACAAGGTCTTTCTTCTGAGTAACACTTTTGTTCTTGTAGTTACGGATGTTTATCATCCCACGTTTCCCAAGAACTGAGGTGAAAAAACCACGTATTGCACCATCAGAACTGGCAATAGTTTTTGGGGATAGTCCCTTATGCTCTAGATGATGTCTAAAATCCAAAAGGAGATCCCTTATGCCCGTTCTGTTGTTAGGATCATCATTCTTTAATTCCTTATCTCTCTGCAAAATAAGCTCGGACGGATCCTTTCCACACCAATTACAAAATCTCTGTATTGCACCAAGATAGACAACTGACGATTTGGGAGCTATGGTTTTCAACCATGTTTGTACTTCTGTAAACTCCCTGAGTTGATCTCTGGAAAAAGATTTATAACCACTTGCTTCTTTATTCTCTCTTGGGGTTGATAGCATTCTTATCGACCTCTGGGCTATCAGAGTGTTCCCGCACTCTGGTGGCCATTATTTCAAATCATTAAATTATATTTTTTCTAATTTATACTTGCAAAATCATAAAGTGTTCTCTCCTTATAAACCCTGTTGGGAGATCGTTGAAACTATTCGCTGACATTGCTTCAAATGGTGGGATTGTACACAATGCTTTTTGACAGGATTTCCTGTCTTTGAATCGGGTTTGGGTTTAATGGAATAGCAATACAATTGCTGGGACTGTAAGACAATATCTTCATGAACCAACAACATTTCCTCTATGAAAACTACCTTGTTCCTGAGCCCCAATAGATTCCGTATTTATTAGCATTTTATCCTTTGTCTATCAATCTCTTTTTTTTCCAGTACATTTACTGAATCTTAGATAGAACCGTTGGAATTCACCATGCTTTTTTACTTCTCTGGTTTATCCCTCACTGTACTCAAACTCATATGTCGCTTCCAGCTTAGTATCATCATCACACACCAGAACATCTCCATATGGATCATACAGTGCTGCATATACCCGATACGTACCATTGCCGTAGGACAAATAATCGGTATTCAAGAGACCATTAAACACCGTCTCAATCCCAAACTCCTCACTGCTATTAACAGTAATCAGATTACCATCAATCACGGTGAAATCATACGTCCAATTACCAGATGTCTCTTTGTAATACTCCATTATAACACATAGATAACCAGAGATATTAGTAGAACCCATATTACTAATCTTTGACTGAACGCCAGTATAAAACCGATAAACATCACTTACAACATAATCGGTACCATCGGAGACGTTGACCTTCCAATACCACCACTGACCGTTTACAGTAGCATTTGAAAACACCTGACTATAAGCACCATCACCCACACTGCTATTACTGCCAAATGGTAACCATGAACCACTACTATTGCTCAACCAGGTTATATTCATCAACTCATTATCCTCATGAGAGACATTAATAGAAAGCGTTGGAAAAGTAGAAACATTAGTACTATTATCAGAGGGAACTGGGTTGGAAATAACGGGGAAAATCACTCCGTATTCCTCAAACCAGAAATCACAATCCTCATTTTCTGTCCAGTTTTCTCCGCCATCTGTTGAACTACACATAGACCCACCAGTATAATTAGCATCACCCCAATCAGAACGCCACATAACAGCATTGGTTATTGTTGCATCAGGCTCATATGCGACAATAGCATAAGTTGTACTACTGGAAAGCACATAAGGATTAAGGGCTATCTCATACCATCCTCCATCATCCACATTTGTGATACTTCCATTTGTAAGATCATCCCCTGTTGGTAAACCAGATGATGTAGTACGTATACCTACAGTAAGATTACCATACGCTGCTCTTGGTGGCCCAATTAAATCCAACTTCACTCTACCTATATAATGACTCTCATTTGCACCTGTATTACCCACAGTGAAAGTCTGTGCGGCCCAGGAATCGTCATAAATTGGTCTAAATGCCGTCATAGAACTATTTTGAGTTGTATATCTCTCATAAAGCGTTAGGCTATCATGCCAGAACATCTCAGTATGTTTCTCCTGATCAACCGCTAGAGTACCAATCTTGATACCCAGAGTCACAGGAGCATTATACTGGCCATCACGGCTTTTCACCCTCACAACATAATCAAGGCTCTCATCCCAACGGAGAACCAGGGTTTTGTTGGAATACCCGTTATAAAGATTTTCCAGGTAGAAATACTGAATAGGTGTATATCCAATGAACTCAGTTTCATTAGTTGTATCATTGAAAATGTACACAGGTTTCGAAAGGTTAGTATAAACAATATCAAGAGTTTGATTCAAAAGATACTCTGTGTTATTGACCCGTATTTGATCATTAAGAGTATCATTATCAATTCTTATGTCCTTGATCTCCCATGCAAACCCAAGATTATATGGTATTGCATCACCAAGATTCTTAATATAAGGTATAACAGCGAGTTCAAAATCATCTATTTCCAGATTATAACGGATGGAAAGTCGGAAATCATAACCCTGATATGTTAGATTCTTCCAATAGGTCACATTAACAAATGTTGTGTTATCTGTTTCAATATCCTGAGTGAAACCAGTGAGCTCATCAGTCCTGTAGACAAGGTTCCATTCATCATTATTGTAATACCCTAGCATCATCACATTATGAGACCAGTATTCATCATAATGATTCGTTAACTGTATACCACTCGTTGTGTTGAAATAATAACTGTCATAGTTATTCCAGATGTGAAGCACAGTATCATTATCAAATAATTTATAACCTACTGGTGATGATCCTTCCCCTGGTGGTGGATCAGTGATGTTAAGTGATTCATTACTACCATAGCTGTCTTTCAAGGTGCAGATGCTCATCGTTGCATTGGCAGATATTGTAAAGTTTTCTGTTGCAAGATTATTGGCTCTCGCAAGACGATCATACGCCCAGATGGTATAGTTATACTGTCCAACAGTCCATGTATCATCAAAAGTAAACTGATAAGTATTGTTTTCTGGGTTTTCCATGATATAACACAGACTGGTGTTATCAGGGTACTCGACCTCTGTGAGAACAAGAAGAACCCCACTATATTTATGATATGCATCAGCAGATATAGTTACATTCTCGCCAAGACCAATTGATTCTTTTGTAATAGAAGCATTCTCAATTGTTGGTTTTGTCGAATAACTAAGATACATTGAATAATATCTTTTCTCGTTAATTAGATCAGTTATTGTCCACGGAGGATCACCATATGTCTCAGTCTTATATTGACTGACATTACTAGAGACATTATAAAATGAGAGAAAGCAGGAGATGTTACTCCAGCAGACTACAAGATAACTATTATTACCAATGAGTTTAGGTGTTCCTGTGAAATTAAAAACAATTTTCTCTGGTTTATCACCTGTTGAAACAATCTTGCTCTCTGTTGTTCCCTGAAGCTTTAAATTATCCACATTTGTTTTATAGATATGGCATTTCACCTCAGGATAAGGTGTCATGTTTGCACGTATATATGCGGTGATATTATTAGGGGTTCCATTCTCATAGACGGTAAACCATGAGCCTGTAATCCTATCAGTTACATCCTGGCTTTTATCACCTTTTGTTGTTATACCAAAGAGGTTTTGAATAGTGAAACTACGATATGCTGAAAGCTTTGAGTTATTCGCATTGTCCACAACCCAGAGACGGTAGAAGTACTGCCCTATCTGCCAGGTGTCATTGAACACGTACATATAATCAAACGGGATGCTGCTGTTCAGGTTCATGGTATGGTTAACTGAGGTTTCATTGGGATATGTGATGTTGACTTTTACCGTATCTACCCCGCTGATGTTATCAAAGAAATTCCCATATATGGTTACAGGACTCCCAAGTCCAATGGGCCCTGAGGGAGCTGGTTCCACAAGTACCTCAGGAGGAGTGCTGTCAACATACACAGTTTTTGTTAACGTATGGTTATGGCTCTGGTTATCCGTGACAGTGAACGAGACATTGTAAACACCCTCGGAACTGTAATTATGAACAGGGGTATTGTTTTCGTAGATGTTGGTTCCATCGCCGAAATCCCATGTCAGATTAGTGATGTTGTCATAGTAAGATTTTGAACTGTTTGTGAAGGTGATAGACTCGTTGATTTTTACGCTGTTTTCACTCATGTTAAAATCTGATATAATGTAGAGGATTGTTACTGTGATATTGTTGGTGTAGACATTACTCTGGTTATCAGTGACATTCAATATAATCTGGTAGCTACCTGTTTGGTTAAAGCTGTGGGTGGTGTTTTGACTGCTATTGGTCGTATCATCATCAAAATCCCATTCCCAAGAGGTTATATTATCTATGCCATATTGGAGACCCTTGAATGTGATGTTTTCATTAGGGATCTCAATTAATGGTGAGACGTATGCTTGACATGTAGCGTTAAGTGTGATGTTTAACGGGTCCGACCAGCTGCTCATCTGGTTATGACTGCGTTTTATATCTCGTGTTCTCACTCTGACTTCGGTGACATCAGGGAGTGTCCAGGTAAACTGTTGTGTGTGATTCACTCCTTGTGCGAGTGGTCTCGTCCAGTTAGTGAATTGAATTTTTCCACTAGTGTTGATAAAGACTGCCTGTATCTCAATATTATCTGAGTTGGGATCAGATGCATTCACTATTAGATCAATTAACCCTGTTTGTAGTATGTTTTCTTCAACGTCTACCATAAGAAGAATGGTATTAGACGATATTGTCATTGAATCTAGACCAGAGGGTTGATCATTATTTGCACTCAGATTTGTTTCATTTGACCATTCAAGCTGCGGTATCCCATCGATGATACCTGTTGAATTGTACACTTTAAGTTTGATTTCATATGTAGCGTTTGGTGAATAACCTGGGATTGTTATATCGAAAGAGCCGTTTATTCCATCCTGTGTGATAGTGTAATCCTTACTCACCCAGTTACTAGAACCAGAATAATTCATATATGTGGCATCCCCAGCGTCTTCATCACCCCAATATAGACTTGCATTTTCCCATGAGCTTTCATAGTCGCCTATACCACATAACCCGGTAACAGCCCCATTTCTGTCCATGAAGATGTTGTCAGATTCGTTGATTCTTTCTGCAACTGCTAGGTCTCCATCATACTCTACGGTTTGTGGGGGACTTGGAATATAATTATACGAATAGGTAGTAGAATCTAGTATACCATCTGGACCTGAATCTCGAAATAAGGGAATATCAGGAACTATTACGTTTCCACTATCTGGAATAGGTCCATCATGAGGAGGGTTATCATCTGAATCATTCATTGATTGTACTGATGCTCTAACCAGTATTCTATCTTGAGGCATTATTGTGTTTATAGAAAAGTTAATTCTTACGGTATCTGGGTCATCATTATTGTCATATGATGTATTGTCAAATGCCCAATATGTTGGTTCTCCATTTGACCAGTTGCAATCAGGGTTAACGGCTAAGTACTTGGTGACGTTCCAAACCAGTTCAGCCGTGACATTTACATCATCCCAGTCAATATTTTCCATAACATCTCCCTTGCTGTGATCCATGCCGTCCCGATGGTGAAGATACCATCCGTAGTCTTTTAAAAAACAGATGGTTTTGCATCCAACAGGGAAAATGGGAAAAGCAAAAGCAAAGTCATTACTTTTAGTACCCCAAGGAGCATACATCGATCGAAAACCGTAATCTGTTCTGTCTTCATATTTTGTCGTCAAATAATTTATTATTCCCAACTTAATTTTTAAGCCAACTTTATTTGTAATAAGGTTCAATATAAGCGCAGGATCATTTTCAGGGTTAGGTCTATCCATACCGAGTTGATTGAGATCGATTACAGCAATTATGTTTTCCCCCCGATGTGATGCTTGATAGTGTTTTGCTCCTCTGTACCCCCATTCCTCCCCTCCGAAGAGGATAAACTTTACTTTATACCTTGGAGTGATTCCCTCGCTTTCTAATTCTTTCATGTATTTGGCAATTGCCATGACGATTCCACAGCCGACTGCCGAATCTGCCGTGCCCTGACACCATAAAGAGTCATAGAGGGAACAAACAATAACCGTTTTATCCTGGTCTGTTCCATTGATCTGTCCGATGATGTTATAACTCTCTACATCCTTATTATACGTTTGATCTAACCAAAAATCAACGGTGTAATCTTCAACACCATTATTAATGTCATTCCCTATTGAACCGTTGATATATATAATAGGCAAATCGCTGTCGCCAGCAACCCGCGTATTATAAGATTCATCGGTGTGATCAAACTTGATGTGTGCTTTTATTGCATACTCGTTATTAAGACTTTTAGACGTACCCCGATCTGCTAATGAACTACAAATAGAATGGATCTCACTCCATATAGGGTGAAGTGAACGGAAGGCTTTCCACTTATTCCAGTACTTCGGGTTAAACGATTTACCTTCTTCGATTGTGACACAATCCGCGAGTAAGCTTACCTTTTTAACAAAGGAAGGCCAGGTGGAATTATCATTTGGATCAATAGTTTCAAAAGTGAAATTGTAGTGCTCTTCAAACAGTGGTTCGATAAATTCAGCCAATGTCTGGCTTCCAGGGTTGCGAAATGGAAAGTTTGTCATTACTTCATCGAATGTTTCGTTTATATATTTGGTATCTGAAAAAGTTGATAAATTTTCCATGCGGATTATTTTTAAATTCGTTCCCGTAAAGTTATGGGTTAATAGTTTTTTATTGATAAAGAAGTTTGAACGACTGCCATTAGTCACTGGTTTTATATAACAGTCTACGTCATCGCCATCGCTTAAGTTATTGATTGTGAGATGTTTTGCATTGACATCAATTTTACTGTCCAGTTCTTCGTTTCCACTGTATATAAATCTTAATGGATACCATTTGTCCGTGATTTTATCTAGATATGATGGACTTAGTCCTGGATTGTATAGACTCAGATTAATCATTTCGGGTTTTAAAATTTTATCTCTCGCATATTCTTCTCCTTTTGTCCCGAAAGCACGTCCTTTTTGTAATTCACCCTCATCATAAGCCCAATTTATTACATTACTGAGATTGTATATTATATTATAAATATATTGATAGTCTAAATTTATTTCTTCTTCAGAAGTAGCGTCTACAGTTAAATTTGTGTTTGTTATTGTTATGCACGATAAATATAGTAGCGTAACTATAACTAATACAATAACTTTTTTCATAATTTATTGCCTCCTCACGCTTATGCATAATAAATGTTGTCATGATATACATAAGCAATTTAGTTGAATAATCTTTCGGCAAAAATTTATAAATATCAAACCTATAATTATACAGAGAGGACTAAAATTGGAAGAAAATAAGCATATAGAATTAATCTTAACAATTGGGACAGCAATTCTATTTATTGCTTCGGCAGTAGCGCCAATAGTACATGGATATGAAATAGAAACAACAGATTCAGAACTGATGGATAATCTTTCTTTCTATTGTTATGACGAACATGAACATCCTTCATCCAAAGCATATTATTATGGAGAACGTTTTCAGAATGAATTTTCTGATGTTGAATTAGACAAATTATCAATACCTATAGAATCAATACCTAGAAAATCTGATGAACCAAAAGATACACCATGGCCGATGAAATGCCATAACTTACATCACACAAGTCAGAGTCCATATAGCACTGCCGATAACCTTGGTACTGAGAAATGGAGATTTTCTACCGATGGTTCGGTTGATGGGGGGCCTGTCATCGATAATGATGGAACAATCTATTTTGGGGGAAATTATGGCGGTCTTCCATGGTATCTCTTTGCAGTCTATCCAGATGGAACATTGAAATGGAAATATAAAACTAATGGATTGATTGTAGCAACTCCTGCTATTAATGAAGATGGTACGATTTACATTGGAACATTTGATGCTAAATTGTATGCAATTAATCCTAATGGCTCGCAAAAATGGAAAAGTGGTGCAGGTTCTTCGATAGCTTCCTCACCTGCTATTGCGGATGATGGCACTGTCTATATAGGAACAATGGAACCTGGAAATAGTATTGTTGCTTTTTATCCAAATGGAACAAAAAAATGGAGTTATGAAACTGAACATTTTATAACCTCTGATCCTGCCATTGGGGATGACGGTACGGTATATATTGGATCGGCTGATACCTATTTATATGCTCTCTATCCTAATGGAACATTGCGTTGGAGATTCAAGACAGGTGATTGGGTGAAAGGTCATCCCTCCATAACAGATGATGGAACGATTTACTTTCCCTCATTTGATGACTATTTGTACGCTCTATACCCCAATGGAACCATGAAATGGAAGTACAAGTTACAGTACGGCTCAAGTGGAAGTGCAGCTATTGGAGATGATGGAACCATATATATTGGGAGAAATAAACTCTATGCAATTTATCCAAATGGTACAAAGAAATGGACATTTGATTTGGGAACCGATCGATGGGTAGCAAAATCATCTCCTGCTATTTCTGCCGATGGAACAATTTATTTTGGAACGAATATAGGCGATACGAATGGTGGAGATATTATCGCAGTGAATTCTGACGGAACTGAGAGGTGGCGGAAGAAGATTGCTACCGACTGGGTTGACTCATCTCCATGTATTGCTGAAGATGGGACGGTATATATCGGCTCAACTTATGATTCTGCTTGGGGGTACGGTTATCTCCATGCATTTGGACCAGTAGAATCCAACACTTCCCCACAAACACCAACAATTTCAGGTGAGACAAATGGGAAAATTGGAGAGGAATACGAGTATAAACTTAGTGCGGTTGATCCTGATAACAATCCAATTTCCTGCTATATTGAATGGGGAGACGGAACTACCACTGGATGGACTAGAGAATATGCATCTGGTGAACAGTGGTCGGCAAGTCATACTTACAATGCAAGAGGTGAATACACAATCAAAGCAAAGGCGAGAGATACTCTCGGTGAAGAAAGCGACTGGGGTACACTAGAAGTAAGCATGCCTAAGAACAAGATGATTAATCCTTTTGAAAGATTCCTGGAGAATCATCCACGGATGTTCCCGATATTAAGACAATTAATAGGGTTATAGTCCATAAAATATTTTATCCTTATAGTAAAATTTAAGGTGTGCTACTCTATTACATTATTGGGAGTCTAATTGTTAAATAAATCCTTAGCTGTTGGAATCGTATTCCTTTTTATCGTTTCGTCAACAATTCCAATGGTATTTGGATATAATGCTGAATCAGAAACACAAGCAACAGCAGTATCTTCTGGTCCTATGGACTCAGCATGGCCCATGAAATGCCATGACAATCGTCATACTGGTCTTAGTCCGTATAGTACTGCCGATAATCCTGGCATCGAGAAATGGCGATTTAAAGGTGGTGGGATTACTGGCTGGGTTGATGGTGGCATTGTCATTGGAGATGATGGTACCCTTTATTTCGGAGATACTTGGGCGAATTTTTATGCGATTTATCCAAATGGAACGTTGAAATGGACATACAAAACTGGCGAAAGCATTACTTCTTCTCCAGCACTTGCAGAGGATGGAACCATCTATGTTGGTTCTTGGGATCATTGTTTACATGCATTCTATTCAAATAATGGTACTAGAAAATGGAAATTTAATGCCAACGGTGCTAACATTGCATCTTCTCCTGCGATTGCCGAGGATGGAACTATATATTTTGGAACGTTGTGGTCGTTAGGTAATGGTGGCAAAATACATGCAGTTAATCATGATGGTACTGAGAAATGGAGGTATCAGACCGGGGATGCAATCCTATCGGACCCTGCTATTGGTGATGATGGAACCATATACATTGGTTCTATGGATAATTATCTTTATGCTTTTTATCCAAATGGTACTCTCCGATGGAAATTCAAAACAGGTGGCGATGTCAAAAGTCCTCCCTCCATTGCAGAGGACGGAACCATATATTTCGGTTCTTTAGATTTTGACAATAGCCTCTATGCTTTATTTCCTAATGGTACTCTAAAATGGAAAGTAGGAACAGGTGATGGAACAAGTGCAAATCCCTCTATAGCAGAGGATGGAACCATCTATGTTGGCTCTAACAAACTTCGTGCCTTTTTCCCAAATGGAACTTTGAAGTGGAGTTTTGACTTGGGGCCTGGGAGACACATCCAATATTCTTCTCCAGCTATTGCTGAAGATGGAACCATCTATGTTGGCACAAATATTAATGAGGTTAGTGGTGGAGATATAATTGCTGTTAACCCTGATGGTACTGAAAAATGGCGAAAAAAAATTGCTGCTGAAGGATGGGTTGATTCATCACCGACAATAGGTGAAGACGGAACGGTATATATTGGTTCATCTGGTCGGGGGTATCTTCATGCGTTTGAGTCAGTAGAATCTAATGAACCACCTGAAACACCAACTATTTCAGGTGAGACAAATGGAAAACCTAGAGAGGACTACTGGTATTCTATTATTGCCGTTGACCCTGATAGAAACCCTATTTCTTTTTACATCGACTGGGGAGACGATACCAATACTGGATGGACTTCTGAAAGAGCTTCTGGAGAAAAATGCTACTATGAACATTCATGGTCAATAAGAGGCAGCTACACGATACGAGTAAAAGCAAAAGATGTTCTCGGTGAAGAAAGCGACTGGGCAACACTGGAAGTTAGTATGCCGAAGAACAAGATGATTAATCCTTTTGAAAGATTTCTGGAGAATCATCCATATATGTTTCCGATACTACGGCATCTGATGGGACTACAGCAGTAGTCCACAAAAACCCTTTATTCTTTCTTTTTGAGATGAGTTCACCAAAATTGTATGATTGTATGACAACAGTTTTTGTGCTTTTAAGATATCCGTTCTTATGTCTTTCTTTTATCATGTATGGACGGGATCACTATCTACATATACCTTTAAATTTACACCAATCGCACAACCTTGAAGGATTTACAGGAAACTTTCCAGTAGATCCAATCGTATCTATCAGATGGATATTATTCCTTTTTAACTCCCTCGGTTCCTCACCAGTTCGAGTCGAATAAATTTCCTTACCAAATTTCAAAAAATGCCAGATGTAAAAACGTACATTCAAAATGTACATTAAACAAGTTTTATTTGAACGTCATTCAAAAAAGTGAATTGACCAAATACGATGTTTAACATCCGTTAACCATAGTTTTCCCAAGCTTAACTTGGCAATTGTCCCAACAGTTTTTTTCTCATCAACCATTTG
>Ga0180433_10009122_pt1 | contig 12203 bp, 10 predicted proteins | sample SS_ome_8_FD_132980 | JGI IMG/M metagenome (GOLD analysis project Ga0180433, IMG submission 132980) | Hypersaline lake sediment archaeal communities from the Salton Sea, California, USA - SS_1_D_1 metaG | ecosystem: Environmental > Aquatic > Non-marine Saline and Alkaline > Hypersaline >... | reverse complement strand
TACCGAATTTGCAAAACAGCTTGATTCATTCACGCGTCGAGGTTGGTGCCAATACAAGACGCATCGATTGAAGATGTAGTAAACTACCTCGAAATCGGTGCGGTGAAGTGGCCATCCCCTGTCCGCCCCCTCCTACCTTCCTTCAAGGAACCGGCCTTCTCGTGTATCAATGCGAATTGCCGAAATCCCTTGGGTCATTTACGGCCCGAGGTTGGTGCAAACGCAAGCTGCCCTGAATGAAGCCGTATACGTAATACTGCGAATTCAGGGCAGTGAAGGGTTTGTGCTGAGATCGGCGCGCCCGAAGGGTTAAGAATGCTGATATAAGATAAAATCCATTTCATCTTAAAGAGAGTAAATATATCTCAGCATTCTTTATGAATGAATCAAATATTAGATTTTCATGGGCATCAGGACATATAGATACCTAATCTCATCATCTTCTTCCGGCCTCATTAAAACAGCACTGTTCTCATCATTCATATCAAAAACAACCCGTTCTGACTTCACCGCTGTTAGAAAATCTAGCAGATAATGAGAATTAAAGCCTATCTCCATATCATCTCCATCATATTCAACAGAAACTTTATCCCGTGCTTCACCTATCTCAGGATTTGATGAAAACAACCTGACCTGATCACTTTCAATATTTAATTTAATTCCTCTTGACCTTTCTGTAGAAAGCAGGGCTACTCTTTTGATTGCATCAGTTATTTCATCTCTGGAAAAAATGACTTTTTTTTGGTTTTCCTTTGGTATTACTGCAGAATAATTGGGAAATTTCCCTTCAATGATCCGAGAGATCAAAGTCCTGTTTTTTACTTTAAAGAATAAATTATTTTCATCGAGATCAAAATCAAATACACTATCTTCTTGTTTTCTCAATTCGCTGAGTGTTTTTTTAGATATAATAGCGCTAATTTTCTCTTCAATATCAATATTCTCGGCAGCAAAAGATGTATAGGCCAGTCTATGACCATCCGTGCTTATAAGTTCAATAGTGGACCCCTCTATATTAAACAAGGCACCATTTAGATAATATCTCTGTTCTTGTGTTATGGCAAAATAAACCCTATCTATCATTTCCTGGAATATATCAAGGGGTAATGAGATTTTTTTTTGAAAATCCGGTTCAGGCACCTGAGGATAATCTTCTTTAGGCATACATAAAACTTTGAATTGGCTTTCACCTGAAATTATTTCCAGAATGCCTTCTTCGCCCATTCTAAACGTAACAATTTGATTCCCTGATAAGGACCGGACTATTTCAAACATCTTTTTCCCGGATACGGTAATGGATCCTGTTTCATCAACTTGAGCCGGAAAATGAGTCATAAGTCCAACTTCAAGATCGGTACCGGTCATTTCTACCTCTTTCTCAGTAGAATTTATTAAGATATTTGCCAGAATTGGCATAGTATTCCTTTTTTCTACGATACCCTGTAGAAGCTGAAGTTCGCTTAGTATATTATCTTTTTCAATTGAAAATCTCATTTTTCCACCTTTCCAACGTTCATTATTATTATTATTAAACTATTATTGATAAGATTAAATAATAATAATAATAAAAGCAATAAAAATGTGAATAAGTTGACTAATTTACTGATTCCTTTAGCTTATATAGCTGATAATCTTGTTTATATCTCTGTTAAATTCTGTGTTGTTCTCTCTTAATTTCTCAATTTTCTTTATACTATGAAGAACAGTTGTATGATGTTTTCCACCGAATTTTTTCCCTATTTCTGGGAGAGATGATTTGGTTAACTCCTTAGAAAGATACATTGCTATTTGCCGTGGAAAAGCGATCTTAGGCGAATTATTTTTTGATTTGAGTTGGGTCAGGGTTATCTTGTATTTGTGACAGACCAGCTTTTGAATTTTTTCAACCGTTACCAGTGTTGTTTTCGAGTCCAATAAGCTTTTTAATCCTTCTTTTGCAAGGTCAAGATCTATTTTCTCTCCTTTTAGAGAAGAATATGCGATAACACGTCGTAAATATCCTTCTAATTCTCTTATATTGGAATGTACTTTGTCTGCAATAAACAACGCCACATCTTCAGGCAAATTTATTCCTTCAAATTCAGATTTCTTTTTTAAAATAGCTATCCTTGTTTCGATATCCGGAGGTTTAAGGTCGGCGATCAATCCCCATTCGAACCTGGAGCTGAATCTATCCTCGAGATTAGGGATTTCTTTTGGAGGGCAGTCACTTGATATCACAATTTGTTTTTGATTTTCATAAAGATGATTAAATGTGTGAAAGAATTCTTCCTTAGTCCTTTCTTTACCGGAAAGATAGTGGATATCATCCATGAGAAGAACATCAACGCTGCGATATTTATTGCGGAAGTCGAGAATTTTGCCGTACTGCAGATGATTTATTAGATCGTTCATAAACTTTTCAGTTGTGATGTAGAGGATTTTATACTTTATTTTTCCTGTAAGAGTAAAATTACCAATAGCGTTCATGAGGTGAGTTTTACCCAGGCCTGCTCCACCGTAAATATAAAGGGGATTATAGGCTTTAGCCGGATTTTTCACGACAGCGTTGGCAGCAGCATGGGCGAACTGATTACAGGATCCAACGACAAAGTTTTCAAAAGTATAGTTAGGATTCAAATTGGGATTTAAAAGGAATCCATTTTTTGATTTCCTTTCATTGGGAGAGCGACGCTTAAAAGAAGAGGCATTCTCTTCAAAAATATATTTTATCTCGTAGTTTTTTCCGAATAAACGCTGGCTGCATTTGTTGATCAAATTGGTATAGTGGAAAGTAAGCCAATTTTTAAAATAGGAATTAGGAACTTTGACATAGAGATTTTCAGATTCCTTTCCTATGTACACGGTCGGATCGAACCATGTTTCATAAGAATTAGGATCGATTTCTTCTTTGATCTCATTCCTAATGAGAGACCAGGGATTGTTTTTATCTAATAGTTTATTCATCGTAATAAGATTTCCACAGAATTATCCACAACTGTGAAAAACCTTCCTGTTATGCTGATCAAGGTTTGAAGAAGGCGCGATTATAATACCACTCGGATTTTTGGAATTCAAGGAAAATAATAAAAAAAAATAAAATATTTAGAAATCGAAACCGATCCAAAATTTGGTCTCATATCCGCCGATGGCATTGACGTCAAAAGGCTTCGAGAATTCAGGCCATTCCAGTCTTTTGACAAAGTCCACATGTATAGGAAGTCCCAGAAAAAAGAATTCCAAGCCAAATCCAAATGATCCTAATGCCTCAAAGGAAATCGGCTCCGTCCAAGGAAAAATGATCTCATTTTCAGGATACCTGTAGAACTCTGCCGGCCTGCCTTTTAACTTGGCCCTGGTGATATCAAAAAAGAAAGTTCCTCTTACCGGGCCGATCTGGCCGATCAGAGTGTATGCAGCATTGACCAGCGGAAAGCGAAATTCAACATTGGCATACCAACCTTCGTTTCCAACCAGGGTGTAATACGGAACACTCCTTACCTGATTGTTGCCTCCATAATAATTGATAAAAGGATTTCTTCCCTTACTCATGAATCCTTCGAATCTGAATGCAAAAAGAGTATCGAATCCAAGGTAAAGATATTGGCGGTAATCAAATTCAAGAGAAGTATTTCGCAAAAATTTATCTGTAACAGGAATTGCTTGAGAGACAGATAAACGGAAGGTGTTTCCGCTGGCAGGGCCGTAATATTTGAAGTGAGTGGTTTCTCCGATAAAAGCAAGTGTCGTCGAAAGGATGTTCCCGTTCAGGAAGTATTGGTACCGGTTTTGATTCATGAAAAGCATTTGGATGATGTAGGGATCATAGAATTCTTCATCGTAATTGGTAAAGGCCAAAGAGCCCTGAAGCCGATAGAATCGATCCAACGGGTAGATAGCGAAAAAATTTGCGCCCGCGATCTGTCTGGTAGCCAGAGCATCCTGGTAAGTCAGGTAATTGAAGAGGGTTGGATCATAATAGGCGTAATTAGGATAATAAAACAGGGTATATTGAAAGGCGCTGGCCATGAACTGGAGGCGGTTTTTCAAATTCGTATAGGAGGCATAATAGGAGCGGAAGCTCCTAACCTGATAAGCCATGATGGTAAAGTTGTGATCTCCCATCAGATCTGAAAACGAAAGTGATGAACCGCCATAAATGGATCCATCGGTTGAAACTATCGTGTTTATGGGGGGGCGCTGCATCATATATAATTTTCCTATCCCTTTATATGGCTTGATCTCATTTTTATTGATTTCAAAGGAAAGAATCGGCTCGAATCTCTCGAATTCCTCCTCATCTGTATCAGCGATAAAAGTGACTTTTTTCTCTAGAGTTGGTTGGAATTCTCCGGAGAAAACCTGGAAAGCGCCTTTATTGAATGAAGCGAAGACAATACTATCTTTAGTTCCAGGTGAAGGTGTAGGGAAAAAGTTTCCGGTGCGAACATCGGTGTATCTGCTTAATTCTCCAGATTCTATATCAATGGAGTAAATGTTTAAGGCTTCCCTTTGATCGCCGCAAAAATAAATTTTCTTTGAATCTTGGGAAAATTCAGGAGAAATGGTGTCTCCTTCCCCAAATGTGATCTGTTCTTTTTTCTCCAAATTGTCTATTGGGGATAGAAAGATCTTATCCTTGGTATCGATACGCAGAGTATATGCAATAAGTTTTCCATCAGGAGATACAGAAGGAGATTTTTCAAAAAGGTCATCTTTAGTAAGATTCTCACTCTGTCCAGTATCCAGATCGAGTTTAAAAATATCACGCTGAGCTTTATCAAAGGCCGTGAAAATGATACTCTTATCTCCCGCAAGGAAGCGAGGTGCAGAGGGGGAGTCATAGGGAATTTTTATTACTTTTTCGTCTTCGCCGGTCAAGGCATTGACGATGAAAAGGGAATATTTCGCTCCGGCGCGTCCAAAAAAAGCGATTTTATCTCCATCTCCAGACCAGTCGAGGTCTCTTCCTAAAGAAGGATCTATCTCGAATTTTATCTGCTCATATTTCCAGGTGTATCCTCTGGTGATGTTGCGGATAACGCTTCCGTCTTTTGCAGAAAGCAGCAGAATGTCCAGATCATTATCCCGCACATTGATAGTGATAACGGCAATCACTTCCCCGGAAGGAGATAAAGCATGGGAAAAGGAGAAATAATAAGCATTCATAGGGTAGGAAGGCCCCAGAGGAAGGCTGTAGTCCTCAGGGTTTTCACGGGTCAAGAATTTTTTGTTTTTCTCTCTTACGTGTTTTTTATATTCATAATGGAACTCCTGTGGCTGTATATTGAACACCCGTTTTATGGGATTTCGTGATGAGATAAGAGAGGAATTCTTCAATGACTGCCAGAGTTCCCGGACCGAATTTTTTCCATATTTTTCTTCTATGAACTCGAACATTGAATGTCCAAAATCATATCCAGGATCTCGAGTAACCGGGTAGATAGTGTAAAGATGTCCAGAGGGGGTGATCTCCGGGATTCTATCGTTCAAAACAGCATCCCTGACGATCATTTTGGATAAAAAAGACCAATTATCAGTGGTGTATTCACTGAATCCCTCCATGATCCATTGAGGGGGCTGGGCGACAGCATATAAAACGCCCCCCGGACTGCCCCATAATAGGTCAAATTCAAAAATATGAGTTAGTTCGTGAGTTATTAGATCTTGAAGCTCGTCGTCTGACATATCTCCGCGGACGGCAACTCGATACAGCAGCGGTTCAGAGACTCCTAAGACGCTTTCCGGTAGATAACCATATATGTTTGTCTGTGCCATCTCTGTAGAGGATACAAAATGCAGAAGGGGGACCCGTGATGAGAGTTGATGTTTTGTATCCTGGCTGATCTTTAAGTAGGCGCTTTCAGCATACTCAGCGATCTTTTTCAGCATATTCATATTTTCAGTGTAGTAATAGATGTCAAAATGGTCGGTTTGATATTTTTTCCATTCGAAATCAACATAAATGACCTTGTTTTTTCCGTAATAAGGAATATACATATATTGGGCGAAAACGTGGCCGGCAAAAAATATTATGGTTAAAAAAAAGAGTATAGTTTTTATGTGTTTTTTCATGTTCACTCCCTCTATTTTTACTTAGCGAGAAGATATCTCTCTTTTAAACGGTCATAACCCTGAATATCCTCTAACAGCTTGTCTCTGACCTCAAGGATAAGATCGAAAAAGGCAAACTGAGGTGTCTGATTGGGGTTTTCATATGATTTATTTTCTTTAAAATTTCTATCATAAATTATTTTTCCGGTTTGTGTATCGATGAGATATATTTGAAGCTCCAATGAATAGAAAGATCGTGTCTCAATCCGTGATTCTTCGGGAAAGGGATCATCAAACCTTCTTTTCTCTTGTTTGCGGAGAGATTTGCGTGTCTCCTCACTGTATTTAACGCTTCCTGTAAAAAAAGCGGCTTTTTCTTCTTCTGCATTAATGTTCTTCCAGGTGTCGGGGTTTTTAAAATCTTCTTCATTTTTAACCGAGATATCTGTTGTCTTAACATCTTTCTTTAAATGTTTTTTGAGCTCGGAGGAGAAATAATCAAGGATCTCCTGGTTTATGTTGAATTCTTTGACTTCTTCATTTTCCAAAAAATTTGTTACAAAAATGTCTTTATAGGAAGTAAGATCGATCACTGGTTTTTTTGGTATTTCCATCCGGATTTTCACATAATTTGTTTGAGAACAGGAAGTCAATACAATAAAAAGAAAAGCTGCTGTAATGATTGAAGTTTTATTTTTCATTTTTTTTCTCTTTTTTTGCCTGAATTTCGTCCTTTTTTTCAGTACTATTCTTCTGCTCGATATCTTGTTTAAATTTTTCATAGTTTGACTGGATCCTTTCATTATCAGGATCCAGGTCAAGTGCTTTAAGATATTCCTTCTCTGCATCTTCGAACATTCCCTTTTTTTCGTAAGCAACTGCAAGATTGTTATGCGCTGAGGAATTGTTTGGTTCAAGGGAAATTACTTTTTTCCATCGAAAGATGGCTTCGTCCCACAGCTGCATTTGGGCGGCTTCGATCCCAAAGCGTATCTGATCTTTAGAATAGCGAGCCGAACAACTAAAAAAAACCAAGGATAGTAAAAATATAGATAGAGATGTGTAAATAAATTTTCTTGTCATTGTGATCCTCTGAATATAAAAGTAACCTTTTTTAGCATTATCGTCAATATAGCTGCCCGGAACCACTCATCACGCTTCATCCTTTTTTAGGATCAAGTTCTGTGCTTAGATATTCCGGGCTAGATAATAACAGCAATTTATGTACCAAATTTAGAACAATTTATTTTTAGTAGAATCGGCGCTGAATTCTTTTTTTTTCGGCAGGAAGTAATAAATTTATTTATTTAATAGTATGATAGAAAAATGTTATCAAAAAAGGACACTTGTCACACGCCTTGAATGGGTATGATGTGTATTATTGAAACCGGATATTCGGGGACACAAAAGCTAACACTGAAAATCAGATAGAATAGGCAGATCGAATAGGCCTTGGCTTTTTTATCTAAATATGCTATAAAAACCTTTTAATTGATGTTGTGAGTTTACAATGCCAAAAGTATGTGAAATATGTGGAAAGGGCCCTGAATTCGGCCACAGTGTAAGCCATTCTCATAAGGCTTCTAAGAAAAAATGGAAACCTAATCTGCAGAAGATTAAGGTTGATACTAAATCAGGCAATAAGCGGATGTGGGTTTGTACGCGGTGTATACGCGGCGGCAAGGTCAAAAAAGCTATATGAATTATTTATTAAGAATGCTGATTTTATAACCTTCAAATCTAATAATCTACAAACAGTAGAAATAACAAACTTTCGTCCTTTCTAAAGGGTGTGAATAATCTTATCAGATCCGTGCAACCGAAATAATTTCTTTTATCATAGAGATCCTTTTCATTATTTCCTCGAGGTGCTGAATATCTTTAATATTAATAGAAAATTTTAATTCTGCCTTTTTATTGGGGAAAGTGGAGACTTCAGCTTTGGTTATGTTGCCGTCTAATTTCGCTATTTCTGCCGTTAGTTTGGCCAATAAACCCGGAGTATCATGGCTTTTGATCAAAAGGTTTCCTTTATAGACACCTTTTATCGAACTGTCCCAATAAGCCTCTGTCATGCGGTCCGGAGAAAGGATCTCCTTAGAGATAAGAGGGCAGCGTTGAGAATGGATCGTTATCCCCTTTCCTGCTGTTATATACCCGATGATTGGTTCTCCTTTTATGGGCGAACAGCATTTGGCCATATTAAGCGGGGCATCGTTTTTACTCTTGACGGTGATCGCTGGTTTCGGTTTTTTTGTTACTTTCGTGACCATTTTTTTAATCAATGGTTTTTTCTTGATGGCCCCCATAGTCTCCGGAAAGATACTTTCTAAAAGTTTTCTGGTGAGGATGATTTTACCTGAGCCGAGATAAGAGAAAAAAGAGTCAAGGCTTTTTATGCGAATATTAAGAATGGAATGAAGCTTAGGAACAAGGTCCTTTTTCTCACGCAGGGATAGAGGAATATTGTATTTTTTTAATTTCTGTTCCCATAATTTTTTTCCCAGAGCGGCATTTTTTATCTTTTCTTGTTGATTTAGCCATCGTTTTATGTGATGGCGCGCTGTTGATGTGCTGATGATATTTAACCAATCTCGACTTGGTGTTTTTTCGGGAGAGGTGATGATCTCAACAATATCCCCGGTTTTAAGGATTGTTTTTAATGGCGCCGTCCTGCTGGTGATTTTAGCTTCCACTGCATGGAGACCGATCTCTGAGTGTATTTTGAAAGCAAAATCAAGAGCAGAAGCCCCCGGGGGTAAGTTAACAGCCTTGCCCCGGGGTGTAAAGACATATATTTCTTCGGGAATAAGATCGGTTTTGAGGCTCTTTAAAAATTCTCTGGGATTCTTTTGTTCTTTATATAGATCCACCATTTCTCTCAACCAGACCAGCCGCCGGTCATCTTCAATGGTGGGATGCTGGTATTTTTCCTTATACTTCCAATGGGCTGCGATACCATTTTCGGCAAGTTCATGCATACTTTGAGTGCGGAACTGTATTTCTATAGTTTGCTTTTTCTCAGTGAGGATCGTGGTATGAAGTGCTTGATATAGATTGGGTTTCGGCATGGAAATAAAATCTCTGAATCTATTCGGTAGATGAGGCCAGTTTTGATGGATAATGCCTAAGGCGGCATAACAATTTTTTACGGAATCTGTGATAAGCCTTAGGGCCATAAAATCATAGACTTGATCGAAATCGATATTTTGCCCTGCCATCTTATTATAGATACTGTATAACCGTTTTATTCTAAACTGTGTTTCTGCAGGAATGTGGTTTTCATCCATCATAGATTCGATTAGTTTTTTGACTCGCTTCAATTCTTTTTCTGCATTTTTCCTTTTAGGATCTACCATTTCCACGATCTTGAAATAGCTTTCTGGCTCTACATACCTGAAAGAAGAATCTTCCAGCTCTGCTTTTATCTTGCCCATACCCAGACGGTTGGCGATCGGGGCATAGATCTCGAGAGTTTCTTTTGCTATATGCTTTTGTTTGTCTTCCGGTAGATATTTTAGTGTTTTAAGATTGTGGATTCGATCGGCCAGCTTAATAAAGATAACCCGGAGATCATCAGTCATGGCCAGAATGATCTTTCTTATGCTTTCCGCTTTACGGTTTTCTGGTGAGGATTCTTGAACCAAACTGATCTTGGTGACTCCTTCCACCAAGTGGGCAACTTCCTCTCCAAAAATATTTTTTATTTCGGCCGCACTTACCTCAGTATCCTCCAGGACATCATGGAGCAGGCTGGCCGCAAGGGTCGTACTGTCCATTTTCATATCCGCCAGTAAAGAGGTTACTTCCAGAGGATGGCTGAGATATGGCTCTCCTGATCTGCGCACCTGTCCTTTATGGGCTTTAGCCGCAAAAACGTAGGCTTTCTGCAGAAGGATAATATCATTCTCGGAATAAGAAGAAGCGATTTTTTCAAGTATATTATCGAAACGTATCATTCTATTTACCCTGAACTATTCATAAAAAATGCCGATGAAGCGATTAAACAATTTATTATCACGATTTTGGAATATTTTCTACCAAAGACCCTTTTTCATCAGATTGTTTATTACAATATCCATTTTATATCGGCATTTTTTACCTAAAGGTGAGCCGATCTCGGCCCATTTACTGTGTTGCGGCGGATTCGCGGTGGACAACCACAGCTTCAACCGCCGATGCCTTGTAACTGGACCAAGCTCGACTCGTGAATAATCCAGGTTAGTTAAATTATCTGTCGTTTGGAAAATCATTTTTTTCCTGAGCTAGGATCCAATTAACAGCTTCCAGAAGATCGGAAGCAATGTGAGAAGGCTCTATTCCTCTTTCTTTTAAAAGCGACTGAGATTTTTTCCCGTAACCGGTAAGCACCAAAATGGTTTTTGCCTTTATGTTATTTCCGAAAAGAATATCCTCTACTTTATCACCTACCATGTAGGATTGGGCACAGTCAATGTTCAGATCAGATGCGGCCTGAAGCGCCATCCCAATTTCCGGCTTTCTGCAGATGCATTTTTTTCCGTAGACAGGATGAGGAGCGTCAGGAAAATGGGGACAGTAATAGACTTTGTTGATACAAGCATTCTGACGGGAAAAATCCTCCTGCAATTTTTTATGCATATCTAATAGATCCTTCTCTTTGATGATGCCTCTGGCAACACCTGATTGGTTGGTAACCACTACAGCCAAGAGACCCGCTGCATTGATCTTTTGTACCGCCTCAAAACTATAGGGATAGATTTCGATCATATCGTATGAAGAGGGATACCCGATATCTTTATTGATGTTGCCGTCGCGGTCAAGGAATACCGCTTTATTTTTTGGGCTCATTTCAGGAACTCCTGACAGATGGTGAAAACTTCTTCTGGGTTGATCTCATTCATGCATCGGTGATCAATGGGGCATTTCCGGTATTTACAAGGCCAACAAGGGACTTCCTTTTTTATGACAGCAGAAGGCTGCTGCAGCGGCCCGGTAATTTGGGGATCAGTAGGGCCGAAGAGCGCGACAACGGGAGTATGGACGGCATTGGCTAAATGCATAGGCCCAGAATCATTGGAAACGACCAGGGCAGCTGCCTTTAGAATACCAGCAAGGTCAAGAAGAGTGGTTTGACCCATAGTAACACAGGGTTTTTTCACCATTAGGGATGTGATAGATCTCCCGATCTCCATTTCTGATCCAGCCCCAACAATGATGATCTCTGCGCGAAAAGTGTTTTGCAGCATGGAACCAAGTTGGGCGAAAGAGGCAACGGGCCACTGTTTAGCCGGCCCATAGGAAGCACCGGGATTAAAAACTACAAGGGGACGGGCTGTGTGGACCCCGCATTTTTTCAAACGGTGAACAGCCTTTTGAATAACCGTTTCAGGAACCGGAAAGCTCAATTCTGGAGCCAGGGTTGTCATCCCCAGTCCTTCGAGTAGATCTAAATAATGATACACGTGATGATGCGGGCTTTTTTTTGTAGGGAGAGAAGGTGTTTTGGTCAATAAAAACCTGCGCCCGTCTTTTGCATATCCCCATCTATTCGGGATTCGTGCGGCAAAAAAAAGCAGAGCCGAGGAAAATGAATTGGTGAAGAGAAGGCCGGTCTCAAATTTATACTTTTTTATCATATTAGCGGAACATAGAATGTTTTTTAATTGAGCTGAATCGGGAAGAGGAACGACGCCATCAATGTAATCTAGGTTTTGGAAAAGTTCTTTGACCCAGCCCCGGGCGGCCACCCAAAGTTGAGAGTCAGGATAATTCACTTTTAAACTATGGAGAGCTGGGAATGCCATTACAGCATCTCCTATCCAGTTAGGAGCTCGGATCAATAAATTCATCGGTCTCATTTTATGGTCAAATAAAGGGGCTTGTCAAAAGCAAAGGCACATATTTAGCCTGAATTATTCATAAAAAAATGCCAATGGATATGATAAACAATTTATTATCATGGAGTTGGAATATTTTACGGAAAATACTTATTTCTTCAGGTTGTGCGTTACAATATTCATTGTATATCGGCATTTTTTACCTCTTTGAGGCGAACCGATCTCAGCCCAAACACTTCACTGCCTCGAGTTCGAGGTATTACATATACATCTTCACTCGAGTCAGCTTGTGTTTGCACCAATCTCGGTCCGTGAATAATCCAGGTTAGTTGATAATGAGGTTAATCCATT
>Ga0180433_10009121_pt1 | contig 12203 bp, 9 predicted proteins | sample SS_ome_8_FD_132980 | JGI IMG/M metagenome (GOLD analysis project Ga0180433, IMG submission 132980) | Hypersaline lake sediment archaeal communities from the Salton Sea, California, USA - SS_1_D_1 metaG | ecosystem: Environmental > Aquatic > Non-marine Saline and Alkaline > Hypersaline > Sediment... | reverse complement strand
TACGCTGCTGCTGTTTGGATACAAAGAGACAGTGCCGTTTGTACCGTCGGCGCGGAATGTCGAGTCCGGATGAAAGCCCAGCAGGTCCTGGCCCATTACCGCTTCGCATAGCTTCATAGCGCCGCAGTATTCAACACCGTCAGGACCCATTCTGCTTGAATCCGGATAGCCGTCGAACTCGCTGTTGAATAGCTCTATTGCCGTATCGATGCTCTTGAGCTGTGCGCGCTGCTTGACCTCGTAGGCATATCGCTTTACTTGGTTGAGCGCCGGCACGAGCAGGCCTATGAGGATCACGATGATACTCATCACCGTCAGCAGCTCGACAATCGTGAACGCCGCTCTCTTGTTGAATTGTTTTGGTTTCATTTTTTTTCTCCTTACCTTTCTAATTTCAGTTGAACGGTCAATAATGTTTTCACAGCTCCTAAGAAGCTGAGGAACTCAAACTCGTAATAATTCCAATCATCGGCAGGAATATTGCCAGCACGATGGTCATAACGACGGCGCCCAGCACGACGATCATGATCGGCTCGAGCATGGACATCAGCGAGGCGACCAGCACGTCGACCTGTTCGTCGTAGTTGTCGGCAACTTTCAAAAGCATCTTGTCAAGGTCGCCGGTTTCCTCGCCCACCGCAACCATGTTGGATACGATCAGGTCAACCGTCTTGGATTGGCGCAATGGGCCGGCGAACGTGTCACCCTGGCGGATGGAGTTATGGACCTTGCCGAGCATGTTGGCGTAGACTTCGTTACCGGCCGTTTCTCGTGTTACGTTGAGCGCGTCGAGGATAGGCACGCCGGCGCTAATCAGAGTTCCCAGAGTCCTCGTCCAGCGGGTAACCGCAACTTTGCTGGTGAGCTGGCCCATGACGGGCAGTTTCAGGTTCACGATGTCCAGCGCCAGTCTTCCCTGGCGAAATCTTCTTATCAATGCAAGTGTAGATGCGAACACAAACGGTGCCGGTATCAGGACTATCCATCCGCCGAGGGGCCATCCCACGTAGGGTAGGTGGATTTCTCTGCCGGGGATGATGGGCCCCTGTGCTATCCACTTGCTTATCCCCAGCACTACAGTGGTTATTGCAGGCAATTTATCCTCGCCTGTCATTTCTGCGATAGCTGTTTTGAACGAGGGCACGACGAAAAGCATAAGCCCCAGAAGAATGAAGAACGCTGCGGCGAGAACCACTATCGGGTATATCATCGCGCTTTTTACGCGAGATTTCAGTTTCTGCGCCTTTTCCATGAAGTCGGCCACACGCGAGAGAATCAAGTCGAGGACGCCGCCCGTCTCGCCGGCTGCGACCATGCTGACCAGTAACCTGTCGAAAGCCCGCGGGTGTCTGCCCATGGCCTCTGAGAGGGTCGAGCCGCCTTCGATGTCGTCGCCGACGTAGCCTATAACCTTCTTGAATGTTCCGGACTTCTGCTGCTCTTCGAGGATTCTCAGGGACCGCAGAATAGGAAGACCGGCGTCCTGAAGTGTAGAAAGCTGTCTGGCAAACTGCGTGATGGCTTTGACCTTGACTTTGCCGCCGGCGCCGCGTCTCTTTTTTTGTGCCGGGCCGGCCTTTGCTCCGGTTTTCTTCGCCGCCCCTTTTGAGTTGACCTTAGTGGGGAAATACCCCAGATTCCGTATTTTAGAGATTGCTTCCTTCTGGCTCAGGGCTTCAATCTCATCTTTGATTTCCACGCCCTGCGCATCCAGCGCCGAATATTGAAAGACGGCCATTTTTACATACCTCCCATGTATCGATGATCAGATGTTGATTTCTTATTCATTTTTGTGTTCAGGTTGTTTCCTATACCTGCTCTATCATTGTTTCTTTTGCGACCTCGTCTATTGTGGTTATGCCGTCGTAGATTGCGACCAGGCCGTTATCCCTCAGCAGCCGCATGCCGTTCTTGACGGCTGCTTCGCGTAAGACCCCTGATGAGGCTTGATTCATGATGAGGTCTCTGATCTCATCGTTGAAAACCATAATCTCAAACAGGCCAACCCGCCCTCTGTAGCCTGTGCCGTTGCATTTGCTGCAACCCTTGCCGTAATAGAACTCCTTGCCCTGGACATCATCGGGCGTGAGCTTCAATTCCATCAATTGAGCCTCGGTGGGATCAAATCTTGTCTTACATCTCGTGCAGATTCTGCGGACCAGCCGCTGCGCCACGATCCCTTCGACAGTAGCTGTAATAAGAAACGGCTCGACGCCCAGATCCAACAATCGAGCCACCGAACTTGGGGCGTCATTTGTATGCAGCGTCGTAAAAACAACGTGCCCCGTAAGGGATGCCTGAGCGGCGATTTCCGCTGTTTCCAGGTCACGAATCTCGCCGACAAGGATTATATCGGGGTCCTGACGAAGGATCGAACGCAGGCACCTCGCAAACGTCAGCCCTATATCGGGCTTCATCTGGACCTGGATGAGGCCGTCGACGTCGTATTCTACAGGATCTTCGGTGGTGATTATCTTGGTCTCGACGTCGTTAAGCTCGTTCAGCGCCGAATAAAGCGTGGTTGTCTTGCCGCATCCGGTCGGGCCGGTTACGATGATGATGCCGTTCGGCTTGTGAATCAGCTTGCGTACCAGTTCGTGGTCCTGGGAGGTTAGGCCAAGTTCCCCCAAATTGAAACTTGCCTGGCTTCGGTCGAGAACACGCAGCACGACGCTCTCGCCGAACATCGTCGGCAAAACGCTGACGCGCAAGTCTATTGGATTTCCCTGAACGGCCAGAGATATTCGGCCGTCCTGCGGCAGACGCCTTTCGGCGATGTCCAGGTCCGCCATAACCTTTATACGCGAACTTAATGCCGCGGCGATATATTTGGGCGGCGGCACCATTTCGTAGAGCACTCCGTCGATGCGATATCGCATCTTGTACTCGTCCTCGAACGGCTCGAAGTGAATGTCGGATGCCTTGTCGCGGATCGCCTGCAGCAGGACGAGATTAAGCAGTTTCTTGACGGGATTGGACTCGGACAATTCCTTAAGCTCGTCAAGGTCGATACTGGCATTTCTGCCCTCAAATTCTGCAAGGAATGTGTCGCCTTGTATTTCATCTATGAGTTCATTGATATTCTCATCCTGCTGGGTCTCATAATATTTCGTAAGAGCCTTCTCCAGGGCATCCGGATCGGTGATTCTGGCGTTTACCACAAAACCGGTAAGTGTGCTCAGGTCGTCTGTAGCACGGAAATTCTCAGGATTATCGAGAGCTACGCTTAATTCGTTGCGATCCTTGTTGTACTCAATCGGCACGATGCGGTAGGTTTTAGCCATTTGTGCAGGCACTTTCTCGACCACGTCCGGTGGAATATCAATTCCGTCCAGGTTTACGTATCCCATTCCGCGTTGCGCGGCCAGAGCCATCTGCAATTGGCCCTCGTCGATCAGCCCTAATTCCAAAAAAATCTGGCCTATCTGCACTCCCGTGCGTTGAGCCTGTATTTTAAGGCACTCGTGGATCTTCTCTCTGTTGAGAACCCCCATTTTCATGAGGATGCGGCCAAGTGTCCGCCCCTTGAGTTGTTGTATGGGAGGCATCTTTTGGACTGTATTTGTCTTTCCCATCGAGCATTTCCTTTAGATAACTCAACTTCAAGTCTATGTTATTATACGACAATAAATCCTTTTTGGCAAATAAATTATCAAATAGACAGTTAGTATGTCATACTACCCCAAGTACCTTGTTTATCGGATGATTACAGTTCTGAATGGGTGAGTGTTATGAACAAGTACTAAAAATATTCGAATGCAGAGGCAAGATTGTCTTTCTTTAAAAACTACAGCCTCGCAATGCTGATTAGCAGGAGAGCTTTGCAATAAGATCAATTCATAAAGCTTGTAAATTCAAGGGGTTAATATCAAGTAGGAAGATAATTTTGATCTGCCCACAGACTTAGAGGCCTCAAAAACATTACGATACAGAATCACTACCTCATTATCCAGCGTCTATCCATATACACCAGGCTGGCGCTGGACCGCAGAGCAGCGTCGCCTTTTAATGAGTAACTTAATTCGAGAGTTTTTCTTAGAAACAGCCTAACTGGCTCGCCGTTCGCTTCTTTAGAGACTGGATGAGATACAACGGCAGTCTCATTACTAAGTCCTGTAACAAAAATCTTGATATTATTGGCCCGCATATCAAAATCCGGCCAGATTATCGCAATATCTTTTGTGTTGTCTTCGCCTTCGAGTATTTTGCTCCCGGCTTTGTCCAATCGTTCGATAAATGGATATCTGGCTTTGTGCCGTTGCTTTATCCGTTTGAAAACAAGGGGCGATACAAATTTACCCGCCTCAATAATCTGGAAGCTATCGGTCATCAGATCGCACTTAGGGTGGAATTCAACGTCCTGGCCCGTATTGTTTGTAAGCGTAAGGACGATATACCAGTACCGCAGGGGCTGACCATCGGGGGTTTGTCCCAGAACGATCTGTTGCGGATGGGTAAATTCGGCATTTACAGTCCATTGGTCCGGCGCCGGTATGATCGCCGGCTTTGGTGCGGCCAGGCAACAGCATGCATATAATACCAAAATCCCTACAACTCCATAGCTATACCTTCTCATCGCATCGTCCTCGTCAGTAAATAATGCGCATATTCTCACTTTAGTGAGGTTAAATGCCTTTTTCAAACCTTATTCTACACGAAAACCGGTTGAAATCCAAGAACATTTTGCAAATATAATTTGGTTAAGATAGCATAGATTGTGAGCATTTAAGCTGGAGATGATCCTTATTATTGCCGCAGAGCGAGTCGGGTCATTTGAGCCAGTTAGAATGATCGTGTGGATTCAGACTCTGGCAAACGCTTCAGATGCCGCAAACAGACAAGAAAAGTGCTTCTCAGGTTGCGAAACCAACAACTTTTGAGAAAGTGTTGCCTCCTATAGGTTATTGAGTTAGTTTATGCTGCCAGGTGAAGTATGTCATTATTCTTTGACTGAGTGATTACTATGGTCGACGAGCAAAAACAATTGTTGGAAAGTACCGAGCGTTTGCTGGACTCCAGAGATGTTGAGGCATTGCGTGCGCTGCTGACCGACAAGCGGAGCAGCGATATAGCTGAGGTAGTTGAGCTTGTCGACAACGAGCGAAGGCGCGCCATCTTCGACGTGCTGGATACATCAGTCGCGGCTGAAGTTCTGGAGAAGGTAGATGAAGCCACCCGTGCCGAATTATTCGATTTGCTTGGACACAATGAACTTGGCAGTCTTGTTTGCGAGCTCGACATTGATGACGCTGTAGACATTCTCTCGGAATTGCCCATAGAGACAAGAGAGGCCCTTCTCGAAAGAATCCCTCTGGCAGAATCAGCGTCAATCCAGGACTTGATGCGATACTCCGAGGACTCCGCAGGCGGGATCATGGATCCGAATGTAATAAGCGTGCGAGAGGAAGCTACCGTAGCCGAAGCAGTAAACAAAATTCGTACCGCAGAGATAGATGAAGATTTCTTCTCTGTGTTCGTTATAGATAGAAACCGCCGTTTTTTAGGTGTGGTGCGCATTAGATTTCTATTAACTCGCCCGGAAGGGACGAGGATAGCGGACTTGATAGACGAAGATACGATTTACGTTAATGTTGACACCGACCAGGAAGAAGTGAGGAATATATTCAGCAAGAACGATCTCATTGTGGTTCCCGTTCTCGACAGAAGTCACAAACTTGTCGGGCGAATCACCGCCGACCGCGTCATCGAGGTTGCCGAGGAAGAAGCCGCCGAGGACTTGTACACGATGGCCGGAACGGACCCGGATGAGCTCGATACGGTGTCGGTCTTGCGCGCAGCTCGCGTCAGGATGACCTGGTTGCTCCCTTGCCTGATTGGCACTGGTGTCACTGCCGTGGTCCTGATCTTCTTCCACAACAAGTTCTCCGTTAAGGTATATACCGCTGCATTTGTCTTTGTGCCGATGATTGCTGCAATTAGCGGCAACGCAGGCCTGCAGACTTCTGCGATTGTGGTCTCCGGGTTGGCTACCGGTCACCTTGTTGCGCTGAGATTAGGTCAGGTTTTCGCCAGAGAGGTGCGGATCGCTCTGTTGGTGGCATTGAGTTGCGGCATGCTGGGCGGCATAGCCTGCGCTATTCTGACGCATTCCGGCCATGCCGAAAACAACGCTGTCGAGCCTGCGCGGCTTATCTTTGCCGTGGGCATGGCGATGTTCGCGGCGATAATGGTCGCCACTACTCTCGGGCTGTTTCTGCCGTTTCTGTTTCGACGGATCGGCATAGACCCGGCCATCAGCTCCGGACCACTTGTGACAACGGCAAACGATTCGATAAGCGTGGCAATTTACATGACACTAACATTGGTATTGACGATTTGACAGTGATGGGTGTAGACTACTTCTGTGGCTTTGCCCCTGCCCCCGAGTTATAATCGGACGATGCTGTTGTATATCTTGTCCGGCTATCAGCGCATTCTGCGCGTATTCATACCTCGTCTTGTGTCTTTTCTCGTTCTCGGCCTGCTCTCATGCGAAATTTCTTTGATCCTCGTCTTTTTCCCCGTCCGTCTTTTTGGAGCTATCCCCCCCGGGACTTTATGTCCGAGCAGTTGCAGGGCGTTTCTACAAACCTGCTTTGTGGAATTGTCACTATGCTTTAGACCCTGCTCAAGTACCTCCAGAGCCACCTTCTTCATTCTGCCTCGCATCTTTCTGAGACCGTAGGATGCTGCATTCTTGGCAGTAATTTGGAAGTGGCCGAATAATACTCCTTTTAATATTTCCAGGCCATCCTCCTGCATCCAGGAAAGGTTGTATCCAGCCCGACGCCTCGTCGAAGCATCCGAGGACTGCAGTTGCTCGCCCAGTTTGCGAAGAAGCCTTATTGATGCTTCATGCTTTTCTTGTTCTGATAATTCTTCTTTTGTCGACTCCATTATGACACCCTGTAATATATCGGCAGGGGGTTATAAATTGCTGAAGTCGATTTGAATTTTTGGCCAATTGTATAGACGGATAGAGGGCGAACATGAAACAATATATTTTATCCATTTTAACGCCGATCATGGATTAGTAGTTATGTAATTTGTGCTGAAAAAACAACAATGTTTGAGATCGAGCTTGACAAACCGCTGCGGGAACCTATAATGGAATTGTGTAAAATTAAGCATATACAGACCTTATGTTAGGATAAGCTCTCTTCTTTGCGAAGCTTCACAGTCGAGTCCGTCGTTGCGAGAAGAGTCATCATAAACTTTTGAATGGTCCATAATTATGAATAGCCATGAGTCTGACCTAGATGTGAATACGGCCGAACATGAGCCCGAGTTGAACAAGTTTTTTAAGGCGGCCATCAAGAACCGGGCCAGCGACTTGCACCTGAAAGTGGGCCAGCCGCTCAAACTGCGCCTTTTTGGCAAACTCAAGAACACTACCGGCGAGATAATGACGGCCGAGAGAATGGAACAACTGGCTTTTGAAGTACTCACCCCGGTGCAGAAAGAGGCTTTTCTCAAGCACGGAACGCTGGACTTCGCCCACGAGATTGAAGGCGAGCATCGTTTCCGAACCAACCTGTTCCGTCAGCGGGGCATGATTAGCCTGGCGGCCCGGTGCGTCAATACGGAGATTCCGCCTTTCGAAGAATTGCATCTGCCGAAGGTGCTGGAAGACATATGCCAGAGCAAGCAGGGGCTGGTTTTGGTGGTCGGCCCCACCGGTTGCGGCAAGACTACGACTATCGCCTCGATGATAGACTATATCAATCGCAACGATTCCTGCCACATCGTGACGGTGGAAGACCCCATCGAGTATCTGTTCAAAGATCAGAAGGCGATAGTCTCGCAGAGAGAGATCGGGATTGACACGGAGGATTTTGAGGAGGCTCTTACGTACCTGATGCGTCAGGATCCGGATGTTGTTTTTGTCGGTGAGATGCGCGATGCCAGGACAGTTTCAGCGGGCATGAGAGCCACAGAGACCGGACATCTTGTGTTCGGGACGATGCACTCGGCGAACGCCGCACAGGCGGTTCACAGGTTGTTGGATCTATTCCCGCAGGACGAGCGGGACTTAATAAGGCAGGCTCTTGCCACCGCCGTAAGAGCGATCATAAGTCAGGTCTTGTTGCCCTGTCTAAAAGAAGGCATAGACAGAGTGCCGGCAGTGGAGATTCTTATTGCAAATCCTGCAACTCGGAAACTCATCGCCGAGAATCGGGAATCCGATCTTCCAAGCGTAATACGAAGCTGCCAGGGCGAAGGCATGCAGGACCTGACGTATAATCTCTGTGAGTTGATCACTAACGGCATGATCGATCCCAAGGATGCTTTCAGATATGCACCGAACAAGGACGAATTAAAAATGGCGATGAAAGGCATCAAGTCGACCGCCAGTGGCATCTTGTAAGATATTTTGGAGTTTCATCTTATGCTGGACCAATTACTGGGAGCCGTCGAATACGGTGGCTATATATCAATACTAAAATTGATCGGCTATTTGGCCCTGTTCTTCGCCTGGCTTCCACTTATTGGCTGGGCTCACCATGACGCGAAGGTTCTGCAGACAAAGGAGATATTCTGGACGGGCCTTGTTCTGGGCGTTGGGGGGGCAGCGGCGATAATCTGGCTGCTCATACCGATCTATCTCGCGGGGATGCTGTTCTATATGATAGCTGTGGGCGGAGTGGCTCTGGCTTATGTCAGGCACCGCAACAGCATGGTTCTGGACTACGATCGTGTTCTTACTATCGACCACATCAAGAGTCTGATGGTCAGCAAGGAGAAGAAACTGGAAGCTCTAAAGAGCTTTAGTTTCGTCACGGCCAACAAGAATGAAATACCTTTACCGGAGCCGAGAACGGCTGATTTTTTCGGTTACAAGACGAGCTACGATATTCTCAATGATGCCATCTGGCGCCGGGCGAGCAGCGTGGCATTTTCTCCAACGGCCGAAGATTACAAGGTGTCGTACTTCGTGGACGGCACATCCCTCAAGCAGCCGAGCCTGACGCGCGAACAAATGGGGTACTTCATTACGTTCATCAAAGAATTGGCCTGTTTGGATCCAAAGGAGCGGCGGAAACCGCAGAAGGGCAGGTTCCAGATTCGTCGAGGCAAGGATGATATGCCCTGGGAGGTGACGACCGCCGGTTCGACAGCCGGCGAGCAGGTCAGGCTCAAGCACATAGAACAGGAGACGATATCCAAAATCGACGAAATCGGCCTGATGCCGGAGCAGTTGGAGCAGTTAAACCAGCTCCGAGGTGTAAAGCAGGGTGTAGTTATCGTAAGCGGCACCAAGCAAACCGGAGTGACCACCACTCTATATGCGCTTCTCCGAAATCATGACGCCTTTATAAACAGCGTAAACACGCTTGAGAGGCAGCCATCGGGTGATCTGCCGAATATTACGCAAACTGTCTATACCATGAGTGATACCGGCACAACCTCATTTGGCGCCAAGCTTCAGTCTGTGATAAGAATGGGGCCCGATATAGTGGGCGTTGCCGATTGTGAGGACGCTGAAACGGCCCGTGTGGCGAGTGCGGCTGCGAAAGACGGCAAACTTGTTTACGTCGCTCTCAAAGCCGACAGTGTCTTGCAGGCTTTGGGCAAATGGATGAAGTATGTCGGCGATAAAAATCTTGTCGCCGAAACTCTGCTGTGTCTGAGCAACCAGCGTCTGCTGAGGAAGCTCTGCGAAGAGTGCAAACAGGGATACGCGCCGGATAAAGAATTGTTCAGGAAATTCAACATCAAGGCGGATAAGACAAAGGTGCTTTATCGCGCCGGCAAAGTCCAGTACGACAAACACGGCAAGCCCCTTACCTGCGACAACTGCCAGGGCACGGGTTACTTTGAAAGAACGGGTATTTTCGAGATTGCTGTGATTAATGACGACCTGAGAAAGGCAATTAGAAAATGTAAGACGTTGCCTGAGATCGGCGCACATTTCAGACGTGCCAAAATGCTCTATCTGCAGGAGCAGGTGCTCAGAAAAGTAATCGCCGGAACGTCATCGATAAACGAAATGATAAGAGTGCTTTCGGCCTCCAAAACGAAGAAGGCAAAGCCCACACAGTAGTGTGAAAACGGGTGAATTGCGAATCGAATCGCAAATCCCCGAGAAAATCGGAGACATTGTAATGGCCAGCTTAATCGTATTGTTGATAGCGCTTGGTTGTGCGGCCCTGCAGTTTTTCAAGGGCACGTTTGTAAAGGCTTTCGTCGCGATAATAATCGCTATTATCTCAGGCATAGTATCATTCGCATTTTTCGAGTCTGCGGCAAACATGATAATCAGCCGGGGTGACAGCGGCACACTTCTGTCTATTGCGCCCTGGGCACAGACGCTGTGTTTCATACTGATTTATGTCGTGGTTTTCGCCATTTTGCAGACCGGAGCCATTTACCTGCTGCATGAGAAAATCGACTTCGGTGAGCTTCCTGAATATATTGGCAGGGCCGTTTGCGGTCTGATTCTCGGTTTTATTATCTCGGGTTTTCTTCTCACGGCGCTTGCTATGGGGCCTTTGCCGTTGAAGTATCCATATCAGCGTTTCGACTCGAGAAGTGTCAAGCCCGACGATCCCAAGGGGGTACTCCTCAATGCCGATGGATTCGCAACGGGCCTTTTCAGCATGGTCAGCAAGGGTAGTCTTAGTGGCAAAAGAAGTTTTGCCGCAATTCATCCCAACTACCTGGATCAGCTCTTTTTCAATCGCCTCATAGAAACCGATAGTATGTCGATCATAAGCTACATTTTTCCCGCTATTACTGTTTCCCGAAAGGCCGCCGTCTGGGATGCACCCAAGGCAATAAAGGATCAGGCCAATGTCCTGATCGGTGAACTCAGGAGCGGCGGGGGGCGAATAAAGACTGCTGACAACAAGACGATATCCTTGCCCGTCTCAACCGATAGTGGTGTTATCAAAATAGTCCGAGTGGGAATCTTAAGGAAAGCTCTCAAGGGAGATTCGAAGATAAACGGCGCCGCTTTTACTCTGTCTCAGTTGAGATTGATCTGCACGCGGAGAGAGTCCGGTCAGGACCGGCTCGCCGGAGACGCGATCAATGTATATCCAATAGGGCACTTGAGAAGTGCGGACCAGATACAGGTTGCCTCGGAAGTCAGAGTCATGACCGAGGGATTCAACAACGGTGAAAGGTTTATCGATTTCGTGTTCAATGTGCCGAGCGGCCATGAGCCTGTGCTGGTCGAATACAAAATGAACAGCATTGTCGAGATAGCACGGACGGCTATAGTGAAAGATCCTTCCGAGATTCCCGCGCCTGCGACTTTCAACGCTTCCTCCGGCAGCGGGAGTGGCCGGCGGTAACCGGAACAGAAACTAACAGTCCCGGTCTTCACAACAGCAGTCTCCGACTGAGGCATATCCTAATCGCAGACCGGGTCTCAGTGACACGAGCAAATCGATTGTGGGGCCGGGTTTCGATGAGCATTGATTAGACCCTGTGCTACGGGACGTTTTAGGCTTGGCGGATAAATTCACTCCGGCAAAATCTTGACATCTCAGTGTCACCGGAATCCGCCGCAGGAGTGCTCAACTGCAGACGAGCAATTCTTCCAGGTCCAGCTCCATCAGGTGCTCGAGGTAGGATTTCAAATCCTCTTCGTTGAAGCTGGCAAGGAATTCCGGCTTGGCGCTCTTGTTAATCTCACAGATGCAGTCTATCAACTCCCTTTTGCTCATGCTCACACGTCCTTCAAGAGTGGAATAATCGTTTGCAACCAACGCAATATCGGCCGGAGCATCGTGATTTCTTTAACCCGCCGGTTTTGCCGTCAGGCAACGCCCCATAATCAGAGCCACCATATAACCGGATAATTTCAGTTGCGACCACTACATATAGATAAGCCGGATAATCCATTGTGGCGGCCCGTACTACTGTCCAATAAAATCATTTTCGCTGTGGTCCAATCCTTACTCAAAAAAAATGACTTTTTTCAATTTTATAATTCTCGCTCCAATTTTGCCGCTTTACGGAGTACGCAGCACGCATCACGCAATACGAGTAAAATTGGCTTTGTTTTGCAAAATCCGATTCATATCAGATCCTTCGACGGAGTTTACCCTGAGCGAAGCCGAACGGGCTCAGGCCGTCCGGGCTTTGCCCGGCCGATTGGCTTTGTTTTTTCGTAACACCTCACTCAGATGCCATTTTTGGCGGAAGCGGGTTTATGTTTCCGGTTTGGATGTAGTGCTTTAGTGCCTGTTGTA
>Ga0180433_10009119_pt1 | contig 12204 bp, 24 predicted proteins | sample SS_ome_8_FD_132980 | JGI IMG/M metagenome (GOLD analysis project Ga0180433, IMG submission 132980) | Hypersaline lake sediment archaeal communities from the Salton Sea, California, USA - SS_1_D_1 metaG | ecosystem: Environmental > Aquatic > Non-marine Saline and Alkaline > Hypersaline >... | reverse complement strand
ACTATGTGGATATATTTTATTTATATGTGATCGCGTATAATTATGAAATATGGTTAATTCCTGTAAACTTCTGGCTTTATTTGATATTCTTATTTCGTAAATATTACCCATTAAAGGATATATTGGGGCGGGAATTATTCTCCATATGCCTATAAGACATGAGCCTGTATTGGTTATATTACCAGCACCGAAAACATTAGCCGCCAAACCTACTGGAGTTAAATTAACATAAATAGTATTACCCGTAATTCTATTACTGATCATAGCCACATGAACAAGTTCACTATAATTAAATATGCCTAAATTAGTAAAAGCCCGTTGAACAATAACACCGCCGATTTTACATTCTAATTCTAAACGTCTTAATGACCCTATTCTCCATGAAAAGAAATTATTACCGTCTTGATATTTTGAAAATAAACCTTGATAGTCAAAATAATTAGTTTTAAACCAACATTCAAAAGTAAAGTCACCAGCACCAACATTTATTACTGGTCTTGGATTTATTATTTCAACCCAGCCCCTATTAGTAAATTCAGAATACCAACAATGTTTTAAAGAGTCTTTTATTGAGCGTTTGTTAGATACTGAATTATGATTATATGTAAAATGGTTACCATTTAAAGATAAATCTTTTTTTGCTGGCAATCTCGCGTAATATATTGTGTTATTATCTATGGGAAATTCCATTTAAAACAAATCTTTTATAAAATGCAAAATAATAGCCGTAAAGGTAGAGACCTGCAAACCTATCATAATTTTAAAATTGGTTTCTATTTTTACGACTCGTTTGTCCAAATCGTGAAAAATTTTTTTAGTGTCTCTTAGTTTATCGCCTATATTATTTATATCATTTTTATGGTCAGCACATCTTTCATAATTATAATCAAATTCAACCATGATTATTGTCTTTATGTTGTTAGATCATCGATTATAGCATTAGGAATATTAATCGCGTCGTTTGCTGTTCTCCAAGTCTGTACTTTTGTATTTAATTCGCTCAATAAATCGGTTACTATAGCGTTTATATCCGCCCACACCGAGCCGACAATTTCTACGCTATTATATTCGCCGTCTAATTTTACATGACTTTCGGCGGGATCGTAAAAATTCCCGCCGCTTGTAAGATCAGCGTCGTATCTTTTTTGCGGGAAAGTTGTTATTCCCTGTATTTCATCGGTTACAAGCGTTAACGTAACCGCTTTTATAAAATCGTTACTCGTTCCGCGCCGTTTATAATATCCTTTGCTTATTTGTGCTTCAAACATAATAACCTCTTAATCGTAAAAATACCAGCGTATAAAAACTTCTGTGACTACGACATCGTTAGCCCCGTCGTTATTTAAAATATGTATTTCGACCTGATTACATTCACGGTTTAATAATTTCATAAAGTCACTGAACACAGTTAAAGCGGAATCATCCCAAAAAGCAAAATCTTCAGTTTGAATTTGTGGGTCTTTATATTCAATCCTGAAAGTAACGTCTTTAGACCATGTGTCGCCGCTATCACAAAATAAAATTATATCGCATGCGTGAATTTTAGGATCGTCAGGCACATGGATTGTTAATGTTTGAGTGCCGCCTCCAGAGGCGACAGTCACCGCATAAGCATTGGCAAGTTTAGTTTCAGTTATTCTCATTTTTGCACCCTTATAGATGTATAAAAATTCCTTGCACTACCGTGATGATTTGTTATTAGTATACGTATTCTGGAATGAGCCTCACTTAAAACGGTAAATTCAATACGCTCGTAATTAGGTAAAAGTATTTCACTTTGTTGTAATAGTGTTTCGGCCACTACGCTCGAATATGTATATTCAGTTATAACCAGATCAAAATTATTATTGGCATTTGATTTTATGATAATTGTGGTTTTTCCGCCCACTGGATATATATCATAAGTAACGCTCGCCGCGTCTGCTACTTCATTCTCATAGTATAGCCAGTATTGTTCAATCGGATAGTTATCAATTATCAATTCTGGATATTCGGCAAGATATACTGTAATAGGTGACGAATTTTGATTTATAGCGTCACGAAAGCGTAAATAAAAACGCTCTATGTTTGCCTCAATAACCATACCGTCGTAAACTTCTATACCATCGCCCATAGGCGAATTGAGATTTAAAAGAAGTCCAGATTGTACGGTATTTTGGAAAAATTTAATCTTTAGAACCTGACCAGAATTTTTAAATTCAGTCCAAGCCGTTGCGCTTAAATCATTCCCTAAAATATTGACCGTGAAAGGTCGGCGGATAGTTTTTAGACTTCTAATGTCACCGTGATAACGGTCGGGATCGTATTTTATATCGCGTGTCGATCTTATAACCATTTTATTTATTATCCCTTATATAATTTTGGCATAAAATATATGTACTGATAAATACTATTTCATCACCGTTAAAAACACCCCATTCGCCTTTACTCAAGTGTTTTAATTTTAATTCGGTTTTTGTTTTTGACTTTGTTTTATTTTGTTCGCTCATATTTTAAACCCCGTAATTTTTTGAAATGTTAGAAATAAAAGTCCAGATAACGCACCGACTAAAGCGGCTTTTAAAAATTCATTCATTTAAACAAACCATTCTTGATATTCAATAAAATTTTCGCTTTCTTTATTATCAATATCGGCCTTGAGTAATAATTCTAATATTCTCGGCCTGTGTACTTTCAATATGGCGTTTAAATAATTTTTACCAGTACCGCGTATAATAGCAAGGTCTTTTTCCGACGGGTCACCGTCTAAATACCGTCTTATATGATCTCTGTGTATATTGTAAGCCATTATAGCGTTATGGATAGAACCGTTTAAATAATTGTAATCTTTTACTAAATGAGCAATACCGACTTTAATTCCTATCCTCTGGTCATTTTTAATCTGATTCATTGTGTAAGGCAAACCCGTATAGGCCAAGCCCATAGGTGTAATTTGCATTATACCCTCTTCTTTTGCCGAGCCTGTTTCGGTATGATCCTGACCCATAGATTCCTGAGCAATAATTGCAAGTACAATTTCTGGCGGAATAATATTAGACGCTATTTTTATTTCATTCTCGACGATTTTTCGCCAGTATAATACGCGTGCATAACCTTTAGCGGTCGGCGAACCAAATTTTAAACCGAGTCCGCCACGTAAAGCGTATAAAGCAAAGCCTATGCCTAATAATATTAAAATTTCCATAATTGGAAATATCCTATTTTTTATGACGGAACGGTCGGATTTTGTCTGCTTAAAAAAGAAAATATTTTACCGCGATTTTGCCAGACCACAAGACCACCTATAAGCCATAAAATTGTTCTCATGTTCATATTTCTACCTTTTTTTAATTACCATGAATATATAAATACCGCCGCCGACTAAAAGTAACGGCAATAATGTTTTACTTGTTTCGTTTACTTCGTGTAGCATAAAGCCAGTTGTCGTAGCAAAAACAGTACCTAATAAAGCATAACCGACAATTATAAGCGGTATAGGATTTTGAAGAACCGTAACGTCAAAGGTGACAGTACCATCTTTAATATTTTGTGATACTCCGTTAATAACCAGAGGTTTTTGTTCTCCGTCAACATTTACAAACACCTTTTTATTTTTTACTGGTTTAAGATTAAAGGATTTATTGTCCTCTTTTTTATAAACAATCTGGTATCGCCCGCGTTTTAGCGTGCGCTCTACTTTGAGCATTTTATCGGGGATAGATAATTTTTTATTTTTCGGCAAGGGAAATATATTTTTATATACTTCCTCTGAATCCTTATAAATATCTTTTTTCATGTTTTTATTTTCTCAAAAGTAAAAACGCTAAAGCCGCAAGCGGTAAAGCCGCTTTTTGAAATAACGCGCCGCCGCCAGTTTTTATAATCGGTTCGCCCTTTTCATTCCGTTCTATATCGGCTGTCGTAATATTCTTTAAAATATAATTATGTACGTGTACTGAATTTTGTATAAACGCGCTTTTATCGGCTGGATTATTCCACTTTATAACGCGGTTAATAGAATAACTTAGATCGCCCGTAGAACCTATACCAGCGTCGACTTCTGCTACTTTGTCCATAGCGGTTTTTATACCCATAGCGGGATTTTGAGCCTGAAAAATTTGTGCTAAACGTGTTTGTAAACCTTTAATAAAATAGATAAAATTTAACTGGTATTTTCCCATATTTTTATTTTCAAAGTTTGCTATCCATTCCGCCGCTGTTTTAGTTCTAGCCTTGCCAGTGCCTAAAATATTAAAAGTGTACCTATAGCCCCAAGTCATAACGTGAGCGCGGACATCTCCGTCACGGTTAACGAAATTTTTCTCTACTACGTCAGTGACATAAGATTTTATTTTATCTAACTCAATTCTTATGGCTTTACCGCCAGCCGAATCTATAATATCGCCGATAAACGACGCGCCAGGTATAGGTAATAATTTACTTGCAAATTCTAAAACATCGCCGAGCCAGTCGTCGACCCATTTTTCAAGCCCTGATAGTTCGGGTTTGTTTTCTCTTGCACCTATAGCGTGCAAAAAACCGTTGGCCCTGAATTTTTGTCTGTCATATAAACTTAAAGGCATATTATATGTCCACTATAAAGGATAAAATAAAAATAACTCCCAAGATACCGACAACGCGGCGGGACAAGTCTGGCAACCTTTTTTGATCGCCAGACTTAGGCCGCGAATCATCACGGAAGTTATTATAATCGAAGTCAAACGGATTAGCCACAATGTAAACCCTTTATTGTTTTATGCCGCTACTGACCTGATTCCTATAGGTTTACCAGCCGCCCGTTTTCTATTTAAATTACTGGTTACTCTTGAGTCACGGGTAATAATGGAATCGCCTTGCGCTTTTGTATCAAATATCGCGCCCTGATAAACGTATTCAATAGTTACCGCGCCCGTTTGTGAAAGTGGGTACACGTACAAAGTCTCACTTAACAATTCGTCTGGTCTTAAACCGATAGCCGCTTTCATCTCCATAACCGCTATGGCTGTCGCTTCTTTTTGCCTTGAGTTATTAGTATAAGCCGCGCCAGCCGCATACAAAGAATCGTGTACGACTTCACCGTCGCGCTCTAACTGGTCACTGGCATAGTTAGCCGCCACCGACGGGAAAGCAAAAACAGTATAAACATTGTTTATAGATGTTTTGCGTTTTTCCCTTGCACCAGCCGCCGCAAGTGCTACGGAATCCTGTACCATAACTGGTAAATATTCCTCAAGACCGCTTGCTGGTTTTCCGTATAAATACCAAGTGCCAGCCGCGACGATAGCCGCCAGATTACCCCAGTCAAAATGAAATTTGACGTTATCTTCATTTGATACCTGAAGAACGTTAGGGAATTGACTCTTTTCACCGACATAACAGGGAATATGAAAACCGAAGTTAAAAGCCGCACCAATAGCCGATGCAAAATCCACCATCCCAAGCAAAAGGTCGGATAGTGCGCTCAAGTTATCTACGTTAACGTTTATAAAATCGTTACCGTTACGGTTTACCCTGATGTTATTTAAATTGGCAAGTGCAAGCGTCGCACCGCCCGCGTTTGTGCCAGCCGCGTAAATATAAAATTCTTCATACTGGCCGGCTGGAATCTCGGAAGTGTGAAACTGTGTTAACAAACTACCTGAATCAATAAATCTTAACATAGTTTAGCCCCTTTCTTTTTTATAGCCCCACTTGGTCGGCTAAACTTTTAATTACTTTCTCATACAATAGGACACCTAAAGCGGTCGTCACTATTGACATGAAAAATGCTTGATTAAACTTCATAATATAACCCTTTCAAATTATTTTTTAAAAACTTGTGTAGTAAATATCGACACTAAAAAAGCAAAAGTCAAGAAAAATCGACATAAAAATAAAAAACCTGTCTATTAATTAGACAGGTTTTTAAAATATAGACTTTAGAAACGACTCTGATTTAAGGTGCTATCCTATGTCAAAGACCGCCGCGTCTATATTTCAATCATTTCGTACTCGAAAACTTGTAAAGTTTTAATTTCTTCGGAAAAACCAAATTTCACAAGTGTATCGACATCGAGCGGTAGTGATTGCCTGAACGACACCGCGTAGTGTGATTGTGCGATAACGTGTTTATGAATCTCCGCCGCGCGTCTGGAAATTGCCAGATAATTTAAATTATTATGACGACCGTATTTAATAATTGACGCGAAATCTGGCTCAATAAACGACGGCTTGCAAAACATATCTGATTCTTCAATGACAATATAAAGCCCGTTTAAATTGGCAAGCGTATTAAATAGATCAATATTATCATCGTCACTATCAAAACGAGTGACATATATTTTATTTTTGATCCCGTTATCAATCCCAAAGTTAACAAAATCGTCATGGTTTGTAAAAATATAATCGCCCTCATATTCACCTAAAACGTCAAATATAATAATCGGCTTTTTACCCTTGACCTGCTCAATAATAGCATTTGCAAAAGTGGTTTTTCCATAGCCGCGTTTACCTAAAACCGTCAAATTAATTTGCGACAGTCTGAGACTCTTTAGGTCTGTTTTCGGCTGGTTTATCTGTTTTAGGTTTTTGATTAAGTTTTTTGGCATTTCCGTAATCCTTAATAATTTGTATACGCGGTAAAATTATACTCGCCGTCACTACCAGTAAAGTTAATTCTGGCATATCAGACGGATTAAGCCAGCCGTGTTTTTCGGCTACTGCTAAAAAAGCCTCTGAGAACCCCGTCTTTTCTTCGGTTTGTAATTTTAGATCAGTTCTTAGTGTTTCGTCTGGAATCCGCGATAGCACCATAAACTCTACGGATTCTAAGGCTTTTGGTAAAATAGCCGCCCCAAATTCCCGCGCTTTTTGCTGTTCTTCTAACTTTTGTTTTTCTACGACTGCTTTCGGTTTACGCCCGCGCGTTTCTTTTTTGGCTTTTTTTATTTCGGAGTCTACTTTAGCCGTTTTAAAATCGTCGCCAGTTATACCGTCTTTTTTTACAATATCATTCTCTAAGATTGCCTTTTTTCCGTTCATTTTTTATCTCCGCCTAAATACTCATAGAGCGACTTAGGTTCGTCGTCTTTAGGTTCTTTCGGGTCTTTCGGGTCTTTCGGGTCTTTCGGGTCTTTCGGATCTTTCGGGTCTTGTTCTGGATCAGCCAATTTTTTACCCGCGCCGACTACCGAGCAAATGATTTCTTCACCGTCTAACTTAATTAATAAATTACTTTCACAGTGCGGACATTTCATAACTTCACCTTTCATGGTCTTAGTCTCCCTTTAATTTGTAAAACTTTTTGACGTGTAGCCCCGCCGAAAAATACCGCCAGTACGATATAAATAATAACCTCAACAAATTGCGGTTCGGTCAAGGGAAAGCCCACTGGCAAAAGTGTGTATAAGATACCAGCCAGAGCGGTAACAATCATAACCCATAAATTTTTATCCATTGTTTTACCCTTTATTTAGTTTAAAAAAAGCCCGCGCCGTTTATGACGCGGGATAAAAAATTAATATTTCAGTTAATTATTGTAATTCATAAACGGTAAAAGATTTAAAAGGATGGCCAGCCTTTGTGCGGCTTAATCCGTTAAAAGTTATCTCGTATTCGCCGCCCTTTATAAAGTCCGTCTGTTCGAGTGCCGAACCCGTGATCGAGACAAAATCTTTAAATACCGCGTCTTTAAAAACATAGACCGAAAATTTACCCATCTGGCCTTTACGTTCGCGTTTTTCAATAAATACACCTATAAACGTGTCGCCCTCATTCATTTCTAATTTACGCGGCACGATTAAAGCGGTCCTGCGTTTTTTGTCCTTATACGAATCTAATAGTTCCTGCTGTTCTGGTGTTAATTGATTAGGATTTTCCATTGTTTAAAATTCCTTTAATTATCGTGATGATTTTAGTAATTTGTCTCTTTCTACCGACAACAGAGTTATAATATTTTGGCTCTATTATACCGCGTGACTCTTTTATTACATGGTCGATATTATGTAAATAAGAATCAAGCATATTTAGAATTTCTTGCGGCGAGCCTTGAATTGTAATTTTATTTTTGCCTGAATCCGCTCTAATTATTTCCAAAATAGACCTTTTGATATTTATTTTCTATTTTTTCTATTGTATTTATTAAATCTTGTGTAGAACGTTCGAATATTATTATAATTTCCGATAATTTTAAATCATGTTCTTTGCTATTGTAAACATAAGTATTGTTATTTTCGTCATTTACTAAAGCCATGTGACTACCGTCTAATTTTTCCTGAAAGCCGATTAATTTTACTTTTTTCATTTTTTAATTCTCCGTGATAAATTATTTTTAATGTAATTAATTATTTTTTAGTTGTCAATAAAAATCGGAACGGATTTATTTTTATTATAAAATTTTCTTTTTGTGTCAACATTTTTAATAGATTTTTTTCTTTCATCGTAATTTAATAAACTCGGTCTTTTTCTTATTATACTTTCTTTCCAGCCGTAAATAGTTTTATAAGCGACATCAAACTTTGTATAATTATTATTTTCGACCGCAAATATAAAATCCTTAAATAAAAAATTTTTAAGCGTATCTTTTGGAAAACCTTTAGCCCTTTTTTTAAGTTTACCTTTCTCGTTTTTATACGCGTATATTTTTTGCGATATAAATATACCCTCATTTATTTTATCCTCAAGTTTTAATTGTCCTAATTTTTCGCCCGTTTTAAATTGTTCGGTCGTTATAATAGAATCCGTATCACAGTAAACAGTATTTTTATTTAAATATGGATATAATTTTAACTGGCTGTATGTTGTGACGTAAGCCGCTATAGCGGGAAGTATGTAGGGTAAATACGTTTCTATTTCCTCATAGAATATCTTATACTGTGCGCTGTACAAATGATAATTAATTATGTCTGTTGTCAATTCATCAAATATATAATATTTTTTTCGGTCGAGCCGCTGTCCGAATTTACCGTATAGTGAATTTAAAAGTAACTTAACTACAGTTTCAATAATATTATTTTTATTTTCCAAGCGCATTTTATATAAATCAGAAACATAATTTTTAAATATTTTATCGCGGTCAAATAAAATAGCATAATACGTTTTAAACGGAATATTTAAACTTTTTAATTTTTTTAAAAACTCTATAGAATAAATACCCTCAATATTTCCGTTAGGGAATAAAAGCATTTCATGTGCGCGGTACGGTAATAAAGGTATATTTTGTTTAATATTTGTTTTTATATATGCAAAACCAATATCCGAAATAGAAAAACGGTAATTATCAATATAGTAAGGTACACCGCAAGGGAAATAATTATCATACATAACGGAAGGATATAATGAATTAAAATCGTAATAATAACCGTCTTTAATCTGTTTTTTAAATACTTCACACCGCCCCCCGTAATAGCCCGCCCTTATATTTTTATCTAATTGAAAATAAGTAGGCAACTGAATCTCCAAATATTTACGGCGGAAAATATCCATAGCAGTACTGGCAAGCGTGCTTTTTAATTCGCCGCCCAAGTTATTTATTATTTCCTGAAATTTATCTATAATTAAATATAATGCTAAACAATCATTTTTTAAATGTTGTTTTAAGCGTCTGGTGACCGTTTTAAGTGTTTTAAAATCAATATCTATCTTATGGTATTCTGAACGCGGAATAAAGGTCTTAATAAGCGAATCAAGGCTAAATTGGAGTAAATAAAAACTATCTATTAAGTTGATTATTCTTTTATTCGGTAATTTTATTTTTATGTTAAATATTCGCCCGTTTATATCTATTATATCGCAAGGCAATTTTATTTTTTCAAGTAAAAAAAGAAAATCATAACGACCGCCGTTATGAGCGTAAATTCGATAACCCGCATATTTTCGGCGAAGCATATAATTAATAAGGCTATCAATAGTAAGAAAATCTTTATATTCTCGACCATCATAAAACCCCGCAATTAAAAATTTTGTCCAGTCCGCCGCCTCAATATCAAAAGCGGCTATTTTATGTTTTACAATACTTTTATTTATTGGAGTTAATATTTTATTATCCATTAATATTACATTTTTTCTACACTGGTTATTATAACAGTTTGCAATTTACTTTTTGTGTACCCGCGATAGCCCTTTTTTTCATGCTGAGCAATAAAACGGTTTATCCTGTCAACATCTTTTTGTGTTGGCCTTAAAAAACCTTTTGAAGAATAAACAAAAGGTATTTTAGTTGTGCGGTCGGTTCTCTGATGTTCGCCCTGTACGGCCACATAAAATATTTTATTTTTCGGTAGGTCTTTAAGCATTAATTTTTTAGCCTTAGACGGTTTATAAAAAGTGTCTTTAAATTCCGAACCCGTTATTTTAGTTATGCGCGTAACTGGTTTACTGTATTGCTCGAAATAACGTGACGCGGTTTTTTTATCGCGTATATCTATTAATTGTTTTTTTGTCGGCTGGTCAAGCGTTATACCCGTCGCCGACTCGATTAAATCTACTTTTTTTAATTTAGTTTCTGATAACCGCGATATATTCCGAGTCTGGTCTTTCTCAATTCGCCACTGAGTTTGGCGGGAAATCCCTGTAATATCCCTAACATCTTTACGCGAATATCCCGCCGCCCTCAGTTCAAAAAGTGTCTCAACTAATCGTTTCTGTATTCTTGGCATATTCGACTAATTCATTAAATAAAATACAAAATTCAATATCGTTATTATTAATTAAACTTTCTATAGCCTGTGTGACACCTTTAAGATCAGGCAAATAACCGAGTGTATAAACTTCATGGAATATTTTTGTAATAAGTTTATCGACTTTTTTAGCCTTAATTAAGTGTAGCCCCTGCAAAATTTTTAATTGATACATATTTTGCCGAGCGTGTTTTATTTCAAATTCCGCGCTCATAATTCCCTCACTTTAAATTTAATAAAATCTATTAAATAAAATTTTTCAATTATTTCGTGACTTTTAGAATCTAAAACATCAATTTCAATTCTGGCCTGTTTTAACAGTTTATTACATTCCATAGATATTAAGCGTTTAAATAGAATATATAAAAGCCTCACTATAAAATTATTTATAGGTAACTTTTGTACTGGCTTTAAAATACTAATTTCCTTTTCTAATAATTCAGCAAATTTTTTATTATTCATTTTGTCACCATATAAGTTTATATAATTGATAGGCTAAGAAAAAAGACCAGATAAATAAAACCACAGATATTATTAAGAAATAAATTTTATTCATTTTAAAATCTCCGTGATGATTTTTAATTAAAAATTATTTTTCTATTTTTATTATATGTGGGTAATCAGGTGGATAATAAAATTTAGTTAAACCCATTAAAGAAGTACGGCCTAAAGAATCTGTAACCGTGACACCGCCGCGTATTATTTTATTTTTCTGAAAAAAAGTCTCAAATTGATACCAGTTATAAAAAAAGTAAACGTGCGATAATATACCGATAGAATCCATATCAGATATTTGCCAGTTAATAACATTTATAGAATCGCCCTCAAATTTATACACCGTGTAATATTTTAAATCTTGAGAATCAGGCTCGGCGGCTTGCCACATTATTTTTAAATTTTGTGCACAAGATAACGACACAAATAAAAATAAAATTAAATAGATTTTTTTCATTTTTATTTTCCTAACAATTTATCGAACCAAATATTTATTTTTTTAATTAATGGAATTTTATATAAAGTGTTAACATAAAGCCAGTGTATAAAGCCGCCGTACTGGTTTTTAGTTATCATTTGAATTAATTCATCAATAATTAAAACAACCGAAATAATTAAAAGCCAGTTTATTTTAAATACGGCGGCGATTATTAAAAGTAATATACCGATATATCCGTGATGAATACCATTTGTTAAAAACATTATTTACCGAGCAATTTTTTTAATACCAGACCGAATAAAATGTCGGTAATATTGTCTATACACTCTGTGGGAAATTGCGGATTTTTTTCTTTTATTTCGTCTAATATTTCCTGTTCTTTTTTCTCCCACTCATTTTGAAGAAAAGTTAAAATAGTTGGTATTAATAATTTAACGAGCCAAGTCATTATTTAATACTCCTTCCGTTTGATTCGACAAATTTTTTAATAACTTCTAAATTTTCCAATATACAAATAGCCTTTTTTACTCCGAATGAAAAATTAAAAGCCCCGTTTGGCAAGCATAAAATTTGATTACCTTTATAAATAGTAATCTCTGGTTTTTCTAATTGTTCTGACATGATAAAAATCTCCGT
>Ga0180433_10009118_pt1 | contig 12205 bp, 11 predicted proteins | sample SS_ome_8_FD_132980 | JGI IMG/M metagenome (GOLD analysis project Ga0180433, IMG submission 132980) | Hypersaline lake sediment archaeal communities from the Salton Sea, California, USA - SS_1_D_1 metaG | ecosystem: Environmental > Aquatic > Non-marine Saline and Alkaline > Hypersaline >... | reverse complement strand
CTGCAAATAGTATCCGACCTCGTGGACATCGCTTTTGTGAACCTCTTTTTTCGTGTCTACGGATATGAGAAAATCTTCGTGATCAATGGTTACAAAATTAAGCCTGCCGCGGCTGACAGTTCCCCGATTATTTTCACCGATAAGGCAGAGATCCTTATTCTCTCTCCGGTAGTAGGCGCATGAAATATCCTTATCAATTCGATAAAGAGTGAGGTTTATGCTTTCATAAAAGTCGGCAACGCCAGTGAGATCATGTATTGCCGACATAATCGAGCGGTGTGCGGAGTACACCATCAACAGGATGAGGGAGGACACCGCGGTGGCGACCATTATCTCGAGCAGCGAGAAACCGCCCGTGGCGCGAATGACAGTCCGGATCGATCCGATAAAGGCTCCGCAAGCAGTATGCAGTGTTTTTTTCATCACCGTGGTTTATCACCTGTGCGGCTCAACTGGAAGCTTCTGATATTCGCAATACTCTCCGGTCAATATCGATACCTTTCACCGCTCGGGATAGATATAACTGATAGAATAGTTCCTGCTCCTGTTTCGCTCTTTCCATTCAACCGTAATGACGACCTTGCGCGCTTTGATAGGCCCGATGAGCTCATGCTCAAACCGTGAAATGGTTCTGCTGTACTGAAAACCGGGATACTCCTGCACCGCCTCGTCATTGATATCGGGTCCCCGCATGCGAAGAAGCTGAAATTCGTTGAGCTTGGACCTGGCAATTATCATTGCGATAGTGAGATTCCGATTCCCGGATATGGCAACAATGCCTGAAGAAACACCTGAAATAATAGTTGTCAGAACAATTGCGATAATGGTTATCGCTATCAGAATTTCTATTATCGCATATCCTTTTAAGAATTCTGTATTCATCACATTGCTGCCGGGAGCGTTCTAAAGTGAGAAATCGATGTAGTCAGATGTAATCGATGCTTCCTTTCTCAATTTATGAATACGAACTGACCATCGCGCCTCATTATCAACGAGAATATGTATAATGGCATCGTCGGCCATACCCTTCGGATAAAAGGGGATGAGGACATTCCCGCAGGTAATCCGTTCTCCCGACGGCAGGAGCACCTCCTCAATCTTGAAGTCCTCCGGAAATTCCTGATGGCTCAACATCCTGTTTTTACTGTCCACAAATTCTCCATTTTTCCTGAGCATCACGACTGACACGCCATTCCGTCTGGAGAATATCTCATTTTCGACTTCACTTTCTTCATCAGTTTCATGAAGATGAATGATAAGGAAATTCGTATTCCCTCTGATGAATGAATCGTCAAATGTTCTGGCGATCAGAGATGTCAGGATGATAAAATTCGCTCTGTGGCCTCCCAGAAATGTGGTCAACCGGGGGGCAACGAGGAGCGCCAGTATTGATATGATAACGATAACAATTATCATCTCCAGCAGGGTAAATCCCTCGCTGTTCCGAAAGGGGAGGGGAGGGTGATTTCTCTTCTCGCGATACATCAATGCCCTGTAAGCTCTCATTGTACTATGAAGGGATTTCTTACTGATTAGAGACCGGTCACACCAGGAGGAGATCCCGGTTGTGCGATTCAGTTGATCACAGGAAAGCTCAAAGAGCTCATCATTCCCAGCTCTTCAGATCAGCATCTTCCCCTTCGCCGCCTTCCTTCCCGTCAGCACCGTAACTCATGATTTCATAATCGTTACCGTGATCACCGGGGGAAACGTAGAGATAATCTCTTCCCCAGGGATCTTTTGGTATCTCCTTTTTCTTAAGATAACCACCCTCATTGTAATTCATGGGAATCGGCTCGGTGTCCGGCCTTCGAATGAGCGCTTCTAAACCGTGTTGCGTTGTCGGATAGCTTCCATTATCGAGATAGTAGCGATCGAGCGCGATGCCGAAAGCGGCGATCTGCTGTTTCGCTGCTTGAATACGTGCTTTCCGGGGGATATCCATAAACCTCGGGACCACGATAAGTGAGAGGATGCCAATGATAGTAAGAACTATCATCAATTCAATGAGCGAAAACCCCTTATCTGATTTCAGCTCTATGAGAATTCGGTCTATTTTCTCTCGTATATTTCTGAAATTCATTTCACCGTACCCCTCAAAATCATTATTGTACTTAATCGTTCTGTCTTCTACGCGGATAACCGGTTACGGAGAATAGGATTACATCAGCATCAGCATCATCCCTATTGCTCCACTATTAATGTGAGACAACAATTCTCATCTGGCTATTATATTTTCTCCTCACCGCGCTATGAGAGGAAAACAGTTGCCATAAACTGACTCTTTCCATGTCCAATATATGTAGAGGCAACTCACTTTCATTGCAGTATCAGGTTCATTTCGAATATGGGAAGGAGCACCGATATCACTATTATGCCTATGATCACCCCCATAACGATTATGATGATGGGCTCGATCATACTGGTGAGACTTGTTACGGTCAGATCAAGCTCGGTTTCATAGACTTTCCCGATGTTCAGGAGCATCGAATCGAGATTATCACTCGCTTCGCCTGCTGAAATCATCCCGATTACCATTCGGGGAAGAAAATCCGATTTTGAAAGGGCATGTGATACCGAGCTCCCTTCTTTGACCATATTAGCAGCCTCTTCAATATTTGATTCGATTATACTGTTTCCTACTATCTTTTTCACGATTTCAAAGGACTTCAATATATCGACCCTGTTGTTCAGGAGAATGCCCAGATTCTGCGTGAATCGCAGTACGATGAGCTTTTTGTAAAGACCTCGGACGAGCGGGAGCTTGAGCTTCAATTCATCGATTCGCTCCTTCCCCTCGGGCGTTTTCACATATCGCATCAGATAATAAGCAGCAATGATAAGAGTGAGGAGGATTATATACCAGAAGCTTGATAAGAAACCGCTTATCCAGAGGACAATTTTGGTCGGTAAGGGAAGCTCCTTACCGAGATCAATAAACATCCTGCTGAGTGATGGTATGATGTTAACCATCATGAACGTAATGACAAGGAGTGCAAAAGATATCATAAAGGCGGGGTACCAGAGCGCCGCCTGTATCTTGCTTTTGATGATATTTCTCTTCTCCTCGAGATCGGCAAGCCGTTCGATAACCTCATCCAGCGAACCGAGATTCTCGCCAACACGCACCATGTTTATATACATATCCGAAAAAACCGATCGATGCCGCTGCAGGCAGTTCGATAACGAGGATCCCTCTTCTAATTTCTCTTTCACATCGACAATGATGTTCTTGAAATGCTGATTGTCAATCTGCTCTATAATATCCGTTATCGCGACGAGGAGCGGCATTCCCGCTTTGAGCAGCGTCGCAAGCTGTCGTGAGAATATCCCGACCTGCCTGGCACTGAGCTTCAGGCTGAGATAGGTAGAAAATGCGGTGTACAACCGCGTCAGGAAATTTTTACTGCCCGATTCCTCCTGCTGCGATCCAAGCTCATGGCGGTCTATGCGCACGACATAGAGCTGCTGATTTCGGAGTTTCTGGCGGGCATTCACCTCGGTAGGCGCATCAATGAAGTCGTTTACCGCTTCGCCCTTTCTGTTCAGTGCCCGATATCGGTATATCATGTCAACTTACCCTCAGGACTTCCTCGATGGTGGTTTCACCGGATAAGACCTTTTTCGTGCCATCTTCAAAAAGCGTTATCATACCCTCTTTTATGGCAATGCTTTTAATCTCATGCGCCTCGGCATGAGTGAGAACCGCCTTTCGAACATCCTCGGTAACCGTCAATAATTCATAGATGCCGGTTCTCCCGCGATATCCGGTATTGAGGCAATTGGGACATCCTCGTCCACGGTAGAACTTTCTGTTTTTCTGCTGTGATGGTTTGATGTTCAATTTCGAGAGCATCTTTGCCGACGGCTTATACGATTCTCTGCACTCCGGACAGATAGTACGCACCAGCCGCTGAGCGAGAAATGCGTTTACCGAAGAGGCGATGAGGAAGGGCTCGACACCCATGTCTATTAACCGCGTGATCCCGCTGGCAGCATCATTTGTGTGCAGTGTGGAAAAAACCTTGTGTCCGGTCAGGGCTGCCTGCACAGCGATCTCGGCTGTTTCGAGATCCCGAATCTCGCCAATCATGATAATATCGGGGTCCTGTCGAAGAATAGATCGAAGCCCATTTGCGAAGGTCAGTTCTATCTTCGGTTTTACCTGCATCTGGCCGATATTGTGAATCTGATATTCGATAGGATCCTCAACCGTAAGTATATTGACATCAGGCTTGTTTAATCTGCTGAGGGCGCTATAGAGCGTTGTCGTTTTACCACTTCCCGTTGGTCCGGTAACGAGTATTATGCCGTGACTTTTCTCAAGCAGGGAATTGAAGACTTCCAGCGTTTCACTGGAGAAACCGAGAGAATTCAGATCAAACAGCATATCGGATTTATTCAACAGTCTCAACACAACCCGTTCTCCGAAATAGGTCGGGAAAATTGAAACACGTACATCAATATCCTTCCCGCCGATCTTGATCTGAAATCTTCCATCCTGCGGCAGACGATTCTCGGCAATGTTGAGGTTTGCCATTATCTTGATTCTTGAAATGATTGCTCCCTGGAACTTTTTCGGGGGGGTGAACATCTGATAGAGAATCCCGTCAATTCTGAATCGAACAATGAGATCCTTCTCATAGGGCTCGATGTGAATATCGCTCGCTCGATCGGTGACCGCCTGTTTCAAGAACATATTCACCAGTCGTATAATGGGCGCCTCATTGGCCATGTCGAGGATGTCCTCGGTCTCCATTATCGGTGAAGACAGAATCTCGAAATCGGCCTCCTCGAGATTCTCTATAACATCGTTGGTCGACTCTGATTTGAGGACATCGAAATGACTGCTTATCGTCTTCTGGAGCTCGCGCTCGCTTGTCAGGACCGGCTCGAAGTGAAAATCGGGATAGAGCATTTTGAGATCATCGATCGGTTGAATGTTCAGGACATCCTCAATGGCAATAAATACTGTCCGATTGACGCATTTGAAAGGGACGATTTTATTTTTTCTCAGGAAGTGTACGGGTATTTTTGAAAAAATACCATCGGGATCATCAAACTCTATGTTTTTCTGATACGGCATCCCATAGTTCTCCGAAAGGGCAGCGAGGATATCATCTTCGATTGCCAGCCCCTTTTTTATCAGTAATTGCCCGAGCCGGAGTGTCGTTCCTTTCTGGGCAAGAAGTGCCTCCTGAAGCTGATCGGGAGTTATTATTTTTTTATCAACGAGCGACTCGCCTAATAATTTCGTTTTTTTATTTCTGAGCATTATCAATTACCCATTTTTCTCTCTCTCAGTCTTCGCTGCTCCTCTTTCTTCTGCTCGGTTATCGCCTCCAATTTCCTCTGCTTTGTTACAATGTGCGGTGTCAGGAAGACCAGGAGATTTGTTTTCTTATATTCCACCGACCGCCGTTTAAAGAACCAGCCGAGAAGCGGAATATCGCCAAGCCCGGGGACTTTTGTTTCCTCGGTGATTTTATTATTACTGATAAGTCCCCCCACCACTATGGTAGTACCGTCTCTAACCGATATCTTCGTATTAAAATCTCTCTTCCCGAGCTTTGGCGGTATGATGGAGCCCCCTTCGAGGATAGTCGTTTGACCGAGAACCGAATTCACTTCCAGATAAAAATCGAGTGTGATCTTCTCCTTCTTGGTAATATGCGGCGTAATTTTAAGTTTGACGCCGACCGTCTTATACTCATAGGTGTAGAACTGCGTTCCCGTGTCGGAGATACGGTTCGTTGTCGGTACCGGGATCTCCTCTCCGACATTGAGCTCAGCTTCCTGATTGTCAACAGTCAATATTTGCGGGGTCGAGAGGATGTTAAAATTCTTATCGGTCCCCGATGCGTTCAGGAGAACAAAACCGAGAACAGATCGATCACTCAAATACCCGAGCTGGAATCCCTGTGAGAGGGGAATGGCAACTTTTTTTCCACTCAAACTGGAAGGAGTTGAGTAGTCAGGTATGGCTCCCATCAGTGAAGAACCGCCGAAGAGATGATTTCCGGACTGATCTCCCAGCATCCAGTCTATCCCCAAACCCCATCCGCGTTCTGCAGATACCTCCAGGATGAGCGCTTCGATAAGTACCTGTTCACGAACGATATCCAGCTCCTTGATGATTCTCAATATCTCCCTGAACTCCTCCATGGTAGCGGTTATTATGAGTGAATTGGTCTCCTTGTTGGCGATTATCGAAAGCTTAGAAGCCGGTTGAGTTTTGGGAGCGGTTTTCTGAGTCTTTGTTACTCTTTGCGCCGTTCTCGATTTCTCTATCTTCTGTTGTATCTGAGGCGGGAGGGTTCGCTGTATTAATGCCCTTTCCGAGAAAGGTATTCGGGAGAGGACGTTCGCGAGCTGTTCTGCATCGGCATTTTCAAGGTGGACAACATGAATATTGCCCTTCCCAACCATCTCATCAAGCATCTCCTCTTCGATCTTTCTATCCAAAGCAGAAGCGATTTTAATAAGACCGTTTATTTCAGTAACCGTACCGCTCAACACGATGACATTCAGGGGAGTGTAGACGACAATATCGATAAAACTGGATTTCAGTGCCCTCAGAACATTTGCTATCTCATTCGCGTTGGCAAACTGCACTTCAAAGAGATAGGTAATTGTCTTGTCACCTTCTTCGGGAAGCTCCTTTTTCTTTCCGTCGACTATAACTTCAACATTCTTTTTAACCGCTTCCTTGATCGGGATGACCTTGATCAGATTCCTTGTTTCAACCACAGCAAAGCCCTTGACTTCGAGAATCGATTTCAGGATGTTAAAGGCTTCGGTCACCGGAATTTTTTTTGCCGAGCTTATGGTAATTTTCCCCTTGACCTTATCATCAATCATGATATTCTTTCCGATGAGCTGGCTCATTATGTTTAAAAACTCTGAAATTTCGACATCACGGAAGTTCAGCGTGAAATGCTTGACCCTCTTTGGGTTTTTCTTTGGTTGCTTCTTTGTAGTGGTTGTCTTCTTTTCTTTCTTATCGATTTCGGCTGGCGACTTTTTCCCCTTCTCGATAACGGTCTTGTCGCTCTCTTTGGAATCTTTATCCTGTGCATGAATTGTTAACAGAGAGAAACTGGCACCAAGTATCAACACAGAGAAGAGCATTAATAACCGTTTTGCTGTCTTCGCTTTCTCACATTCCATCTTCGAACCCTCTTTTACTCGGATATAGTCAAATCAAAGGTCACCAGTTTGCCACCCCGCTCGATATCGACGGTAAGGCGAGAATCGCCCTTCACCGACTCCCATACCTTAACCAGCTTCTGTGTGCTGTCAACAGAATGACCATTAATCCTTTTGATTACGTCACCTGGCCGTGCACCGAACTTATATAATATATTGTAGGGTTTAATGCGAAAGAGCTTGAATCCCTTTATCACACCATCCTCTCGATACGGCCCGGCGCGAATGCCTTTCAGGGCGTTATCGACATTATTCAAAACCTTCTGCTGGATCTCCGCTCTGCTGATACTCTTTTTAACCAATTGTGATGACGGAGAAGTTCTCCGCGCAAGAGATCTGCTTTCACTTGATCGCTCGACGGGAGCAAACATGTCAAGCAACTTAATGTCACTTCCGCTTTTGAGATACGCCTTTGTATTGCTTATCCTGACCAGTCTGTACCCGTAAACATTGGACCACATTTTAAATATCTTCGGCTCACGCTCAGACTTTTTCTTTATCAATGCACGAGCGATACTCGACGGTCCGGTAATGGTACCCAGAAGGATCAGGTCGGTAATGTTCTCCGGTGAGGAAAGCATGCTCTTGTCATTATTCCTTGAATGCAAATCATCTGCAACCTTAAAAAAGCCTGATTCAAGGATTGCTGTATATTCATCAAAATTCTTCGATCTCTGAGGACTGTTAAAAACGTGCGTTTTCGTTATAGTATTGTTATAGGAAGGCGAGAAGCTGAACTTGAGGAACTGATTGATTGTTATTGCAGTCAAATAGGAAAAAGTGAATACGGCAATTGTATTCAATAAATGATATTTCACATTTTGCATAAAAAAAAATCACCAGTGTAAAGAGTATACTTCTCCCCGAAATAACTGTAACCATATTTCAATTAATGTTACAGATTATTACAACCTTCATTCTCCCTGCAGGATTTCCTTTGCTCATTGCGTGCACTTTCTCAGCAGAGAAACGCTCTCACTGTTCATTTTGAATGTAATGATTTCGCGGATGGGTAATGTAATATTTAATTTCTCAGAACTGTCAATTATTAAAACAGTCCGATACGGGAATTCCCCTTGTTCCCGATATTATATGGTGGCTCCCTTATCTCGAGAGGAATACGGGAAAGGTCAGTAGCACGAAAAATCAGGCGGCATAGAGATCGACCGATTTAATTTTGGAAAGAGGAATGCGCACCTTCTTGTTGTTTTTATCAATAACAATGATTTCATTCTTAACCAAGGTTCTGCTCTTATCCAGCTCGATGATTCTACCATTATGCAGATAGATAATGATATCAAGCCCTTTAATCTCAAGGTATTTTTTAAGGAGTTTCTTGAATTTTCTTGAGCATCCCATTGCAATTCCCCGATTGATCAATCTGCCCCTTCTGTTACGGAAAGGGAAGGGGAGCACATTTTTGTTATGTCCCATTTCAATTATCGGTGCATTTTTAAAAGTGCTTAATTATTTTAATAAAAATTAGTATAAATATTCATCAATATGTATACATCAATTATTAAATAAAGATTCGCAGAGAAATGTAGTAATACTGCTTACCTGATTACTCCCGTTCCTCGAATCCCAGCCTCCAGAGCGCTGTCCCCTTGAGCGAATACCGTCTGGCGAGCCCCTCCATCCGCTGTCTGGTTGTTGCATCGGAAAGATACACCCGTGCGTTCCCGTTCCGTGGCCATATAAAATACAGTGTTCCCGACTTATGCCGTGTGCCGCCGTATCTCTGAGCGAGCCTGACTCCGCGCCGTGCGGTGATTACCGTTGTTCTGTTCCGCTCATCCCAGGCATATCCGTAGGCAGGAACACCCAGCCAGATCTGTGATGGCTTCAGGTACCGGAGCACCTTGAGAATATTTCTTTCGGCCCACTGTATATCGGTCACCGGTCCCGCTTCCGTTCCGGGGCGATGGTAATCATAACACATGAGCACAATTTCGTCGAGGTGCGGCCCGATGACCTCTATATTGTGAAATCCGGAATATCTGGCGGGGAATTCAACCTGAGGGAAAAGAGCCATCGATAGAGTAATTCCCGGCATCGCTGAACGGAGCTCTTTAAGGAAGGTGACAAGATGAACGATATAGCGGGGAGGAAGATATTCGAAATCGATGTGAATTCCGCCAAACTGATACCGTGTTACAAGTTTCTCGAGATTTTCGATTGCTCCTGCTCGCCTCCGGTTATTGGTCAGCAAGGATATCCCGGAATGTACCGATTTCAGAGAGACGAGGGGGTAGAGTGTAATTCTCCGGTGTCTTGCAAGATCACGAAGGAATTGCACTTTATGCACCGGTATTGTCCGGTGGAGCCTGCCGTCTCCGGTAAACATAAAACCGGTGACAACGACGTAATCGAATCCTGTTAATGCTCTATTCAGATACCGTTCAGAAGATGGTGCAGTCCCCAGGAGATATGCCCATCGGCGAAGTGCCTTTCCGTTTTCATGCGGATGGGAAATTATTTTCTCTCTATCCGAGCAGTGATGATTCAAACAGAATAACGGCAAAAATGAGATGAGGAGGAGCAACACTATTCTGGCAACCATTTCTCTTCGTGCCCGTTTCCACCTAAAGGCATTCTCTGATATTTTCAGCTAACTGGTCGAGCTCAAATCTTGCCGGCTTTCTTGAGAGTTCGTCTCTGACCTGTATGCGTAACCTGTCGCCACGAAATCGAGGGACAACATGGAGGTGCACATGTGGGACCACCTGCATTGCTGCCTCCCCGTCGGCAAGAAATATATTAACTCCTTCACACTGAACGCCGCATTTTCTGATTGCGGCAGCGATTCGCATTGCAATTCGAAAAAGATGCCCACCGGTTTTTTCTTTGAGATCTTCGAGATGTGTTGCATGCTCGTTCGGTATGACAAGGACGTGTCCCGGATTAACCGGTTGAATATCCATAAAAGCAACGCAGAGTCTGTCACGATACACTGTGCTCGCCGGTTCAGCTCCGGATAGTATCTGGCAGAAAATACAGCTGTTAGAATCAGCCATCATTGAATCTCCTTTCACTCGCCCAGTTCCCGTGCATAGCAGAGAAGGGGTTTCTCCTGTGCAATGCGGATAAAGCAGCGGTTGCAGTTGATGCATGTGTTCGGATCTGTCTCCCCGCTTAAGATTTTACGGGGAAGCTCGGGATCTCGTATGAGGGGGCGCCCGATTGCGATGAGATCGGCGTATCCCTCCCGCAGGATTTTCTCCATTACTGCGGGTGTTCGCAATCCGCCGACGAGTATGATGGGTACACGAACGTGTGGTTTGATTCTCTTTGCATTATCCAGAAAATAAGCTTCGCTAAAACGAAATCTTCTTCTCATCAATCGTATGATAATTCTGATTTTCAATCGCTGACATCCGGAGAATTCTTCCAGGATTTCCTTCGCGGGAATATCTCCGCGGCTAATGCTCAATCCGGATTCGAAGGTTCCGCCGCTCAGCTTTATCGCATCAACACCGTGATCGGGAAGCCGTTCCGCAACCCACGCACTCTCATCGACGGTAAATCCCTTCCGAACGCGATCCTCGCTGTTGAGCTTGACCAGCAGCATCATACGGTCAGAAAGCTGGGCTTTGGCCTGCTCAACAATTCTGAAAAGAAATCGAGCACGGTTCTCGATGGGTCCTCCCCACTGATCGCTTCGGCGATTGGTTCTCCCGGATAAAAACTGATTGATGAGATACCCGTGTGCAGACATCACCTCAACACCGTCAAATCCGGCCTCCCTGGCACGGCGTGTCGCATCAGCAAAAGCCTGAATGGTCTCCTCTATCTCATCATGAGTCATCGCCCGGGGCGTCACTCCGGTCATAATGTCCCTGACGGGACTCGGACCGAGAACATCGCCATCAACCAGTTCAGGTTGCGTCTGCCGACCGCAGTGATAGATCTGGAGAACAATCCTGCTCCCGAGACCATGAACCGTTTCGGTCAGGCGGCGGAGCCCCGGAATGAGCCGGTCGTCATATGCACCGATAAGATATCGAACCGATCGACCGCTCCTCTGAACATACGCACCTCCGGTTATATGCAGACCGGCTCCCCCCTTCGCCTGCCGTTCATAAAAGCGAATCAGGCGATCGGTTACCTCACCCTGTTCACTCGCCATGTTCTCAACCATCGATGCTTTTACGATCCTGTTGGGCAATGTGACCGGACCGATAGTTATCGGTTGTGCAAGCATCATCTCTTTTTCTGGATTATCCATGGGTTGGCTCCGTCATGCTGTTGCGATTGTCTAACATTCACTGAGCATCTTTCAAAGGCAATCAATAACGCAAAACAGCTCGTATGTAATACTGGTATCTCAATTTCCCGATACAGTCAAGTTAAAACGGGGGAATCGATATGCTCATTATCTCACCGGAGGGGGAAGAGCCGGGCAGGAGGAGTGGGGGAGGGCTCGTGTTGTTGCGACGATGAAGAGCTGTTTTTAAGCTCTCATTGTGAATAGAATGAAACTATGAATCGCGTGAAAAAAAGAGTTTCAATTATTTTTATATCCATTAAAAATTTGTGGCATCACTTCAAAAAAGAAGAAAAAAAAGTTTATTTTTCAAGACCGATATTTTGCAATCCGAGTCCACAAAGGGCTGTAAACAAACATGATATTATCGGAATAGATGTTATTCTATGGAAATGTTACTTTTTGTCGTCGTACCGCCATTGATAAGAATTGAGGGGGGAACATCATGAGAAGATTTGTACTGTTTTTCATAATCCTATTCACCGGTTGTGCGACAATCATGACCGACAAAATGCAGATGATAGTGGTCAATTCAAGGCCGAAAGATGCCAAGGTAACTCTCTTCAATGAAGAGGGCCGAATTGTTTATGAAGGAGAAACGCCATGCAATATCAAACTGAGAAAAGATGATCTGGCGGACAGCCGTCTGACCATAGAAAAAAAGGGATACAGGATGCAGGAGATATATCTTGGCTCGAAGTACGAAAAGTGGGTCTGGGGAAACTGTTG
>Ga0180433_10009117_pt1 | contig 12205 bp, 7 predicted proteins | sample SS_ome_8_FD_132980 | JGI IMG/M metagenome (GOLD analysis project Ga0180433, IMG submission 132980) | Hypersaline lake sediment archaeal communities from the Salton Sea, California, USA - SS_1_D_1 metaG | ecosystem: Environmental > Aquatic > Non-marine Saline and Alkaline > Hypersaline > Sediment... | reverse complement strand
TCAAACGGGGAGGACCCCATGTACCGTTATCTACTCATCCTGGCCCTGGGCCTCGTGCTCACGGCCTGTGCCGACAAGCAGGACACCGCCGGAGAAGCGGATTCCGGGGCTGTCGAGGCTGTTGGAGAGGTCGCGGGCGACTGCTCACAGGCCAAGAACGTCTGCCCCGACTACAGTACGGGGTGGGTGGAGTCGTGCTCGGACGGCCGCTGCATCGAGTTCCGAAACTCGTGCGAGAACGCGGTGGCCCTCAACTACCAGATTGGCTGCAACGGCGACGGCACCAAGGGGGCGCCGCAGTGCGATTGCACGGCAGGTCCGGTCCTCCAGAAGGGGAAGTCGGTCTACTGGAAGGTCATCGACGCCAACTACACCTCGTGCTTGCCTTCCTGGCAGCCCCCCTGCCTGACCGCCGGCCTCGCTGTGATGGCCAACCCCGAGACAGGGAGTTGCACGATGGGGACACGGTTCGAGTTCACGGCGGGTAACCAGGGAGACCCCTACGGTAAGTTCGACAACTACAACCTGTCGACGCAGCAGCAGTGGTATGCCGTGCCTGTTCACGTCAAGCCAGACTTCGACTGTGCGAACGACACCGCCAGCCACGACTGCCGCCCGCTGTGGTGCAACGAGATGGACTGCCCGGACGCCTACACGAGCCCGACGGGTGGGGGTTGCCCCGACCGCAGCCCCCAGGTGGGTTGTCAGGACACCTTCAATAGGTCCAAGGGTCTGCTGGTCGAGTTCTGCCCCAAGGGCTGTGCGAAGACGGGCGCTGAGTGCCCGAGTTGCGAGGACATGAAGCCGTGCGGTTGAGTTCCCAGCGCGTTGCGCGTCTCTACCTGGCCCGGAAGGACCGGGAAGCCGTGCGTGAGGCACAGGACATCTACAAGGCCCTGGTGAAGTTCCTGAAAACCGTGGGGAGGGTGACAACCGACCGTAAGGGCCGACCGAAGGTGGAGGGTGTTTGGTTTTTGAGGCTCCCGATGGGCCTCTCCATCCACTTCGACTTCAAAGATGGGGAAACGTACTACGACAACGATGGGAACCTCGTCGTTTCGCCCCGCATGGCATGGAAGTACAAGGATATGCCGCCTGTCGAGGCCGCGTTGAAGTTGCTTTACAAGGACCGGGATCGCGTGATCCATGAACTCACCCATCACGTCGATCGCATGAGGATGGGAAAGGGGTGGGGGGAGGCTGCGAAGGGTTACAGGACGCCCGATCAGGATGCTACCGCGTACTTCAATGACCCGCGAGAGATGAACGCCTACTTCCACCAGGGGATTGATAAGGTCGTGGCCGAACTCGATGAGGTCATGCCACTTCTCAAACCGGGTGCCGTCAGGGACCGGGATCATGATTGGGCGGTCGTCATGCTGGAGGAGTTCGCTACGATGACCTTCGACGAGTTCTTTGACCGCGTGAAGCGGGGGTGGCCTACCAAGAGCTTTTTTCGACAGGTCGGCTTTTGGGAAGCCCTCACACCCAAGAACAAACGTCGCATCAAAAAGCGGGTGTACGACCTTTACGCCAAGCTCCGCAAGGAATCGAGGGACAAGATCCGTGAGCTACAGGACCTTGGTGACCCTTCCGCTCAGACGGTGAAGTTGTAGAGGACCCTGTGGAAATCTCCCCTCCCCGTGTAGCCCGTCTCTACCTGGCCCGCAAGGACCGGGAAGCTGTCCGTGAGGCGCAGCGCATCTACGATGCTCTCGTCAAGCACATCGAGCGGCATGGGATCGTCACGAACATGAAGGGACAGCACAACGTCGAGGGTCGCAAGTTCCTTCCACCGGGAGAGGACCATGGCCTGTGGGTCTTCTTCGATCCGAGGCGCCGTGGGACGTACTACACCAACAGCGGGAAGCTGGTTATCGGGCGTCCCAATATAGGGCGTGTGGAGGGGTACACCACCCGAGACATCGCCCTGGACATGGCCAAGAAGGCTCGGAAGAAGATCATCCACGAGCTAACCCACCACCTCGACCGAGTTCGCATGGGTGAGGGATGGACGGAGGCAGAGAAGGGCTACAAGACCCCGGACCAGGACCCTGCTGCCTACTACAACGACCCCATCGAGATGAAGGCCTTTTTCCAGGATGCCATCGACCCCTTCGTGCAGGAGTTCGATGAGGCGATGGCCGCGGTGAAGCCAGACGACCCGGAGGACCAGGACCATCAGATGGCGGTCATGTTCCATTTGCCGGAGATCGCCCGCCGGTCCTTCAAGGACTTCTTTTGGCAGGTGCAGTTGAAGTGGCCGAGCGGGAGTCGCTTCCGGGACGGTGGTCTGTGGGAGAACCTCACGCCGAAGAACAAGCGCCGGATGCAGAAGCGCGTCTACGACCTGTGGGCGAAGTTCCGCAAGGAAGCTCGGGATACCGTCCTGGACCTGAAGAAGCGGGGGGATGAGGCCGCTCAGATGTCGGGACTCTAGTCCTTTCGGCCGTAGTAGTCCTTCTCGCCGATGCCGACGACTTCGCTGTTGATGGCCTCCTCGAACTTCTCGCCCTGAGACTTGTCCATCTTGTCGAGGCCGTGGACCTTCAGCCGGTCAGCCCCATCTCCGTCGATGCCGATGTAGACACCCCGAGAGGCCCCCCACGAACCGAGGGTCTGAACGGCCTGGAGGAGGAGCTTCATCCGTTGGATGAGTTCGGGACTACCTTCCAACGTCACTTCGAGCTTCACGTCGTCTTCGGCCGCCCCCTTGATCAGAGGGAGGAGGCGCGGCCGTAGCTCGGGCTTGTCGTGGGCGAGCCTGATGAGACGACTTCGGAGGTGGCGGTCAGACATGAGGTCCTCCTACCCATCCTCCTCTATAGGCGAAGTATCAAGCGGCGGGTAGAGGTCTCGATACCACGTCTTCGAGTGCCATGCCCCCGGCTGGGGGGCGTCGATGCCCTCCTCGCCTAGAGAGTTCATCCCAGGCTCTCCGTCATCGCTTCTTTCACTCCGCCGCACCCCCTCTTGGATGCGTCTCATCTTCCGCTTCTGGTGCTCCGTTGCCATCAACCCTCCAACGCAGAAGTTCAAAACCCTGAATCTCTATTACTCAACTTGCGAAGCCCTCCGGCCCTTTCGGGCCGGTAGTCCCTCTATAGGGTGCTTTGGGTAGAGTCCTTACGACAGCGTGCGCCCGTGTGTCTGGGTCACGGTGAAGGCGAAGGGGAAGATGTAGATGGCGATCCACGAAAAGTATTTCCCCGGCTCCTCGGTCAGCCGATACCTGTCTCCCGACGAACACTCGTGGGAGACGGTGGTGTACCAAAGCGGGAAGCCGGTGCTCGACCCCGAGCTTACGCTGAACCAAGACATCCGGGAGTATGCTCAATCCCTCTTCGGGGCGGTGACCACCCCCTCGGGGTGGTTCCGGGGTCAGCACTTCAAGGACGGTTACGAGGACTTCTTCTACCAGGTCCCGACAGACTCGAACTTCGTCGCCAACGGCTTCCGGATGTTCGCTCGGGGAGCCTCGGTGGGTGGGATGCCCATCACGGTGGAGTTCGCCAATACCACGGATCGCACCGAGAACCTCATCCAGCTTGACCCCCCACGCCTGTACGACGGCACCCCGCAGTCGTTCAGTCGCACCGACTTCGCGTTCCTCGAAGTCTGGCGAGCCCAGGTGGCCCCCAGCCCCCGGGCAGCCCTCGACATCACGGTGGATAGCTCGGGCGGTGCGGTCTCTGACGGCGACACGGTGAGCCTCACCATCCCCGTCAACATTGGCGGGACGGGTCTGGCGCACATCCTCACGGCGAGGGTGGGTGCTCCCGCTGCCAACGAGTTCCAGATCGGGGGCAGCGACATCATCACGGCGACGAACCTCGCCGGGGCCATCAACACCTACGTCGCGGGCGCGGTCGCGAACAACTACAACACGAACATCTGCACCGCGAAGTGCAACATGCCGGGGGCGGCAGGCAACGCGGCCCAAGGGATCTGTGTCGCTGCGAACCCGGGGGCCCTCACCCCCGCGATCCTTACCAACTTCACGGGCGGGGCGGACATGGGGAACAAGCCCAGCGTCCATCCCGTGACCGGCGACCCCATCCAGGACAAGATCTACCGCCACGGCAATGTCCAGTCGAACGTGGCGGGCGGCCCCTTTGCCATCACCAACGTCCAGATCGGCGTCCCGGCGGCGGGCTATCTCACCATCACCTGTGGCGGTGGCCACAACATGTTCGTCTCGGGGACGGCCTTCATCCAGGGCCACCCAGACTCGGCGGTGAACGGTGAACACGACGTCATCTCGGTGTCGGGCAACGACTTCGTGGTGGCGGACCTTGGGGCGGTGGTTCCTGGTGCGGGCGGCAACGCCTACAGCATGACCCTCCTCGACGACGACCTCGTGGATCCGGTGATCGATGCCGAGAGCACACAGCGTGTGCAGATCCAGTACCGCATCCGGGTGACGGGACAACTGGAGGGGGTGAACTACAAGAAGCACCCCGATGGATTCTCGGACACCGTCAACATCATCTATGCCCAGGGGACGCAAGGAGCCCCGGTGACGGACTACCCCTTCGTGCCGGCGGACAGCACTTCGATATGGAGCAACTCCAGCGCCCAGGCTTACGGACGCCCGGACCACGGCCTGTGGGTGGCGGGTGATGGCAGTGCGGCCTCTGCGACCGCCCTCGGCACCGTCGATGGTTTCGTCTACGCCATCCCGCTGAGCTTCGTCTACCGCCACAACGACGCGGTGGACACGACCGGCCCGGGACCCTACAGCGGTGGCTTCGACAGCCAGAACAACGCCAACGGGGCGCCCCTCTACAACCACCCCAACTACACCAGCGTGGACATCCTCGGCCTCATCCCGGCTGGGGTCAGCGACCGCCCGGACGGCCACTTCGCCGATGTCATCTACGACGTGCAGTTGATGGACCTCCGCCGAAGCATCGCTCCCATGGGGCAGGACTTGAAGGCGGAGCTTCAGTACCAGATGCAGTCGCTGATGGACGGCAACTACCGCACCTGGCAGGTGGACACCGAGAGCAAGCAGGACCTGGGCGGGACAGGGGACGTCTCGACACAGTTCCTGATCTGCAACGAGATCGGCCGCGAGTCCGGCAAGGGCGACACACCCCCCGTCATCAGCGGTGACACTCCTCGGGGCGTGACCATCCGGAGCTTCGACCACTGTGCCCGGCGCTTTGGGGCGCAGTCGGTAGTGGAACGTTTCGTGGTCGGCTTCTACCCCGGTGACCGGGATAGCCTCCCGGCCTTCGGTAGCGGCCAGGCGAACGCCGGCAAGTACGTGATCAAGGACGGCGGCTCCTCGACGCAGACACAGTGGACAACCGGAGACGAGCTTCACCTCGACTTCTCGAACTTCCCGGCGTCGAGCGAGGGGGGCATCCTCTCTGGCGGCCCCTGGGCCGACTCGACGGGCGGTGCCGTGGCGAACCCCTCGGTGGACTTCTGGTCTCCGGGAGTGGTCGTCACCGATGTCCTGTCGATGTGGCACGATGATGGCCACTTCACCACGCCGATCAACCAGGCGGTCCAGGCGACGACCATCGTGGGGCTGGGGACGCCGCACGTCGCCATCACGCTGGACACCAACCCGCAGACTGCCTCGGGTGGGCTGGACCCGGCGCTACCGAGCCCGGAGTACCAGCTTGTCGAGGACAGCGGAACGCCAGCCGACTCGTCACCCCGACGCATCTTCGTCGAGGTCGAGGTCAGCTACCCCATCGGGGCAGGGCTGACGGACACCCCGGACTACCAGGTGGTGCCCGATGCTTCGGTGGGGACACCGTACAACTACGGCCCGGTCATCGAGAACACCGGCACAGCCCTCCGTCCAACGGACATGGGGCAGCCCGTCCCGCTTCCGGCCCCTGCCGAGGGGTTGGAGCCGCCCAGGTTCCGCGAGGGCTTCCGTGAGGTCCTGATGGAGTACGTGGCCGGTGAGGGGGACGACAACGGCAGCGGGTCCAGTGGAACCGCCCCCATCGGCACGGTGGTGCCGGAGGACATCGTCAGCCGCACGGACACCGACCTCTACTTCCCCCGCCGTGTGTACCGCAGCGGGGCTCACAACCTGACGGTGACGGAGCTTGGCAGCGGCGGTGCCGTGGCCCATGCGGTGAACGACGCTCTCAGTGAGTACGGGTCAAGCTCACGGTTGGTGAGCATCGGCGGCGACCCGCTTCCGGCCCAGCAAAGCTTGTGTCAGATCACCTATTGGGCACAGGACCCCCTCCCGAACTTCTCACCGGACGGTTACCAGATCTCCGTCTACTACCGCTCCAATGCCCCGCAGACAGCAGGTGTCAAGGAGGGGAACATGCTGCAGCCGGACGGGACGCTCCCGGGTGAGTTGACCGTTGAGCCGCTGCTGATGGCAGAGGGTCTGTGGACGGGCCAGGTGGGCATGGGCTCCGTGGATACAGCGTTCCCCTTCGTCGCTCCGATGGACCAGGTGGCGGTGAACGACGCGGACTACGGCAACCCCTCGACCCACGGGGAGTGGTACTTCGCGGCAACCGCCCAGATCAGCATCGACGACTTCGATGCGGAGACAGGGTTGCTGAACCTCCACACCTTCGTACCGGGGGTGCGGACGACGGATCTCACCCTGGGCGGGGTGAACAACCCCGAGCTTCCCCGCAAGGATGTGGAGTTCCGGGCCTTCTACCCGTTCGCCGACGACGAGGCGTACCGACCCACCATCATGTCGCAGCCTGTGTCCGGGGCGGTGAGGCACAAGGTCTTCATGCCCATGTTGGCGAGGGCTACGGAGGACGCCAAGGGGTCGGCGAACGGCCTGTTGTGGCGGAAGAACGAACTCTTGCTTGTCGTGTTCTCGCGGTTTGCAGAACTCGACGCCGAGAACACGATCCGGTTCGTGGATACGGACAACCGCACGGCGGCGGCCGTCTACCGGACCAAGAACCTGTTGATCGTCGTGGGAGACTAGGATGCCGAGTAAGAAGAATCCGGGCACCATCCGTACCGGCGCGGGCAAGCGTTCCTACGAGAAGGAAAACTGGCGGCTCAACGGTGCCCCGGTGGGGGGCATCGACGAGAACGACCCCACCTACCCCGAGGCCGAGCACGACCACGGCGTGGGTGAGGACGGGGAGGCGGGGCTGGAGGCCCACGTCAACACGACCTACAACGCCCACCCGGCCACGGCCATCAGCATCGACGGCTACCCGGCCGAGGTCTTCTCGCAGAACAACGTCGAGACGGCCATCGACGAGTTGACCGGCCTCGTGCCTCCCAAGCCGCCGAAGCTGGGGTTCTTCCGTGACTACATGTCGATCCTCGGCATCCCCGATTGGGGCGTGTTGAAGCTCTACGACGCCCCGTTGACGTGGAACGACCCCACGATGTTCACCCACACGAGCAACGTGCCGGCGAAGATCTACCCCTACTACTGGCACCCGCCCCATCCGGCTCAGGTGTACAAGCCCTTCGACCCGGACGACACGGCCATCGACTTCGACTACTCGTGGGCCACGGGCGAGGGCTGGGCGATGGGTGGGGACGACCCCATCAGCGACCCGATGTTCAACATCGACGACTTCCGGCCGCTGGCCGGCTATCCCGGTGGCGGCAAGGGCCGCACCTTCGCGGGTGGCTGGACGCGAGTGGACGGAGGGCCGGGACCGTACCCCGTCATCAAGACAATGCGGAACCTCCTCCTCGGGAACTCTCCGACGCCGGAGTTCCCGGTGGTGGTCTCGGGCATGGTCTACCCCGCGGATCGCGGCGTGTTGGCCCTCCTCCACTGGCCGGCGCTCGACACCGGCATGACCGAGCAGCAACGCATCGACGCCTTCCTGGCACAGGATCTCGAAGACCGCTGCCTGGCGGCCATCGTCATGGGCCAGGGGCTGTGGGATGCTGGCAACTGCTACGAGGACAACCCCTGCGATGGGATGCCGGGGGGCATCTTCCTCCTGGGGACGGACGCCAACGGCAACTACGACCCCTACGTGTGGCCGGGCCAGGCAACAGGTCAAGGATCGCTGTTCGAGATCTACTCGGGGGTCCGCCAGGACCAGACGCCTACCGGAACCGGGACGGCCCCGGACAACATCGCAGACTTCCAGCCGTTCGCAAGCTCCTCCGTCTACTTCAACTTCGACGGGGCAGCGGCGGACGGTCCCTTCGCCATCACCAACATCCAGGTGGACACGCCGGTTGCCGGTCAGATGACCATCACCTGTGGAGGCGGTCATTCCTACTACCAGTGGGGCGTGGCCACCATCACCGGGAACACCTCGACGCCCTCCATCGACGGTAACTCCGTTGTGCTCTCGGTGGCGGGCAACGACTTCGTGATCGCCAAGGCCGCCCCCACCGTCACGGTCATCGACGGGGACGCCTACTTCGAGGCCGGGGTTCACTCCGACGACTACCCGGACGCGAACGAGGTCCCCTTCCCAGGCCAGGTGCGTTTGGGCACCGTGTCGGGGGCGGGCGAGACACCCATCTCCGGGGGCATCCCGGTCCTCGGGGCCTGGAAAGAGGCTCGCGGCTCGGGGCACCTCGACAACTTCTTCCGTTACCGGCTGCCGTACCTCGATGACTACGACTACGACAACCTCACATCGGGTCTGGCGTTGAAGTGGACGCCCAACGCCGAGAAGCCGCGGTACTTCACGAAGCCTCAGCTTGCCGAGGGAATGGACCTCGCGACGCAGGATGTCACCCTCGAACAGGCGGGGAACTACCCCGACTTCACGAAGGACTACTGGCCGTGGCAGGTGGCTCGCTACCGTCACAACTTCGACGCGGTGTGCGGCTCGTGTGGCATCGCTCCAACGGATCTGGGATCGCTGTACCTCATCCACTTCAAGACAGAGCGGGCCTTCGAGGAGATGGTTCGTGATGGGACGATGCCCACGGAAGACGACGTGTACTCGGCGGCGCTGTACGACTACAGCAACCCCGAGGACCTGCTGAACCTGGCGAACGACGTCAGCGTCACCGCGGCTCGGGATAGCTACCACACGATGCGGGGTGTGATCTTCGGGGACACCACGGACGGGGTGGCTGCACCTACCTTCTCGTCGCCCCCCGAGTTCGACTACGACGACGCCGCTAACCCGAGCGGGTTCTTCCTCCAGTGGGTGTCGGGCGTGGCGTACTTCAGTCCGGTGGACAACGCGGGTGTGCCGTCCTTCCGCTTCTCGACGGTGAACGCGGTGGCGGACGGTCTGTGGGAGAACACCTACCGTATCCGCGACAACGAGGCGGACTGGATCAACATGCCCAACCCGGCGTTCCTGGGGATGGCCCCGTTCGCCTGGACGAACAACCTCACAGGCTTCCTGGCCCCTTCCACCGGGCAGGCTCGCCGTCAACGCATCGAGTTCCCGATGCAGACGCTTGGGGCGTACACCCTGGCAGACGGCCCCGATCCGGCGGACCCGGCCACCATCGCCCTGACCGACATGTTGACGGCGGGGGACGATATCGAGTCGGCGTTCAGCATCGAGGCTCAGCCTCGTGTCTTCTACCGTCGTCCGCTGGGCCATGGCTCGGTGACCGCGACGACGCTGCCCGTGGGGGGTGAGATCGTCGCCCCGGCAGACGGCAACAAGGTCCTCTACCATTCGTCCAACCCCTCGGCGACGCCGGAGTTTGGCAACTGGCAGGTGAACCCTGGAGTGAACTTCAACCCCATCGCCTCGGTGGTGACGGCCCGGAAGGACGCGGGGGAGTGGTTCCTCGATGAGGTGTACCGCTACGACTCGACGTTCAGCACGTTGAGTTCGTCCGAGCGGCAGATGATCGTGGGGCCTGGGATGCCGGGGGTCCCCTCTCCCATCGACATCTACGTCCGACCGTGGGTGGCGGCACCCTACCAGGGGATCTCGTGGCTCTACAACGATCTCCACCTGTCGAGCTTGCCGGTGAACGAGTTGCAGGTCGCCGGGCTGCCGGATCGCAACCCGCCGTTTGCCGAGGGTGTCACGGTGCCCTTCCCGGGGCGTGGGATGGTGATCTACCCGCAGTTCGACTTCTCGGCGGGGTATCGGCCGGATGGTGGCGACTTCCCAGGTGTCCAGCCGGACTACTCGGCCCTGGCCTCCACGGGAGGTGAGCGGCACCACATCCGCTGCCTCGATGCCGCTCGTTCGAGGTGGTCCGGCAAGACTATCAAGGCGGGGGGCCAGCCCTTCTTCACGTTGGACATCTACGGCCTCCTGATGGAGGACTTCAACTACTCGGCCCCTGGGCCCGGTGGGGCTCAGGTCGCCATCCTGGTGAAGGTGCCGGGGCTGACGACGTGGATGGACCTCGGTCGCAACGATGGCAGCGGGCCGAGCAAGCAGGACCCGGCACTGGATGGGGCGGGTTGTCGCGTCATCAGCGAGTCGAGCGACGGCTACGATCCGGTGACCGGGGTGGCATTCAGCCGCATCAAGGTCAACGTCGGGCCGGCAGCCAACCTCTTCAAGAGCGGCGTGGATGACGAGGTGCCGATCCTGGTCAAGGTGCTGTTGAAGGACCCCACCGTCGATAGCGACGTCTTCAAATGGACGTTCAAGTTCCAACGGAGTGGGACGACCTTCATCGGCCCGCAGGACCCGAACCTCCAAACGGGCCAGGTCCGAGCGGTGGTGGGGATCCATGTCGTGGACCCGGTAAGTGAAGAAGCACCGAGTGTGGCAGCCTCTAGCACCCCGTGGAGCGGCGGGTCGACCCCGGTTGTGCCGTAGCACGACGGGATGAAGACGCGGTGATCGAGCTATAAATCCCACTACTAAGTGGGATGGAGTAGAGCATGGCAATCAGCGACGAAATGGGTGATGCGGTCCTCAATCGCCTGATCGAGAACTTGGTCAAGGCCAAGCAGGAGAGCGGAGACACCTCCGCCGACCGCCACTGGTGGGAGGAACTCCTCCAGCGAAACACCACCGTGCCTGCCACGAAGGCGATCGAGGCGGCTGAGATCATCTCCAGCTTCTACGGCTCGTGGGCCGCGCAGTACCGCATCGGGCCGTACAGCAACGACCCCACGGAAGCGCCCGACGGGGACATCCCGCCGGACTACATGCAGAAGTTCTCCCACCTCGGTCAGCCGGGGATGGCCGAGATCAACTTCGTGCCGTACAGCCACGGCACCAACCGCTTCGCGAACAAGGGCCCGAGCCTTCTGGGCCACCCGATCAGCTTCAGCGTCTTCGGCCCCACGATCAAGAGCGCTGCCGTGGACTGGCAGTGGTTCGTGACCGACAACTCGGCCATCCCGGGCCTTCCCGATGTCCTCGAACTCGACCCGGCCGTCAGTGTCTACGACAACAACCCGCCGACGTGTACCTCCATCCTGGAAGCCTACGGAATCTCCAGCCTGAATGACGTGCCCGACGGCCTGTACGTCATGATCTCGCAGACGGGGCAGGAAGGAAGCGGAGGTGCAGGCGGCATCGGTGACGGCTTCGTCAACACGACGGGGAACCGCACACCCATCGAGAGCGCAGGCGAAGCCTCGAAGACCGAGATCTTCCGCGTCGTCGAGATCGAGGGCACCGAGGTCAAGCTCGATCCGGTCAAGCGCGTCGCTGACTTCTTCGCTATCCCGCTGGCTCCGAACCTTCCCGTCTGCCGTGCGGTGACCTTCATCACCCCCAAGGCGACCCGGATGTTGGGCATCCCGGGGTCGGGACCGGCCACGGGACAAGAGCAAGCCTTCGTGACCATCCCGCCCGAGACGGCGGCCAACACCGACTTCATGCCCCCCTACGACGGGAGCACCCCCGGCGACGGCACCTGGTTGCAGGGCGGCATCTCTGCCGAGGCCCCGACGATGGTCGGCCCGGCGGCCTTCTACATGGACACGCCGTCCCTGCCGGTGGGGATGCCCGCCGCCTCGGTTGAGGCGTACCTGGAGAAGACCTCCGACGCCCTTCCCGGGACCCGCGATGCCAACACGATGCGGCTAGTGGGCTTCTTCTTCGTCAAGGATGTGAATGTCGGCCAGATCGTTCGGGTCGTCGAGGTCGCCCAGGACGACGAGGATGTGGTTCTCGTTTCGGGAGAGAAGCGGTCTCTCTTTGGCTACTTCGAGGTCCTGGAGGTCGATCCGGGTGGCTACGCCGTGGTGCGTCGCGTCACCGAGGTGGACCCGAACTCGGGCAACTTCACCTGGGGTCCGTTCTACGTCGATGACGTGGCACCCAACCCCGTGGGTAAGAGCCTCCGGCTGTCGATGCTGGTCTACAAC
>Ga0180433_10009116_pt1 | contig 12205 bp, 7 predicted proteins | sample SS_ome_8_FD_132980 | JGI IMG/M metagenome (GOLD analysis project Ga0180433, IMG submission 132980) | Hypersaline lake sediment archaeal communities from the Salton Sea, California, USA - SS_1_D_1 metaG | ecosystem: Environmental > Aquatic > Non-marine Saline and Alkaline > Hypersaline > Sediment... | reverse complement strand
TGATCGATTTGAAAGGATTGACAGCTACTCCCGGACTTATTGATTCCCACTGCCACTTTTCCGGAACAGGTATGCTTTTTGTTTTGGACCTGAGCTATCCGGCAGTCGAGACAATCGCGGATGTCCAGGAAAAAATTAAGTCCATGATCGAGACGTTGAAGGCCGGAGAATGGGTTCGGGGGAGAGGATGGGATGAGGGCAAGCTCTCAGAGCTGAGATACATCTATGCGTCTGACTTAGATCCCGTCTCACAAGACAATCCAGTGTGGATCACTCACACTATGGGGCACTACGGCACAGCCAACAGTTATGCTTTGGAACTGGCGAACATAAATAAAAATACTCCTGATCCTCCGGGCGGAACCATTGACAGATACCCGGACGGAACGCCGACCGGAGTCCTCAAAGAATCAGCTCAGGGCCTGGTGAGACGGCTGATCCCTCGCTTTTCTCCTGAGCAGGTGGAAGAAGGCCTTGTAAAGATTATAGAAGAATTCAACAAAGAAGGAATGACAGCTGTCAAGGATCCGGGCATAGGCCCCGGAAAATGGGGGGCTTATCAAAGCGTGCTCGCCCAAAAGAAACTCACAGTGCGAACATTTATTCTTTGGGATACAGGGGAGACAATAGAATCTGCCCGGAAACTCATCGATCGGGTGGCTCCTTTTACCAAACCATACATATCGACCGGCGATGATACCCTGATCCCAGGGGGGATTAAGATATATCTCGATGGAAGCGGTGGAGCACGAACAGCATGGCTATATAAAGAATGGAATAAAAACTATAAGGAAGTTGACAAGGAGAATTTCGGATACCCAGTCTTTGACCCGGAGATTTTTCGGCAGCAAATCCTGATGTTTCATGATGCAGGATTACACGTCAGCGTGCATGCCATCGGCGATAGGGCCATCGATTGGGTTATGGATTCCTACGCCCTGGCTTTAAGAGAAAATCCTATCCATGGCTTGCGCCATGGGATTATCCATTGCAATATCCCTACGGACCGGGCTATTGAGATGATGGTGGAGATGCAGAAAAACCACGATTCTGGTTATCCCGAGTCTCAGTCCACATTCATGTGGTGGATTGGCGACACCTACGCCGGCAATTTTGGACCCCAAAGATCCCTGCGGCTCAAGCCATTCAAAACGTACCTGGAGAAGGGCATCATTTGGGGCGGCGGCTCTGATTTCAGCGTCACTCCCTTTGCGGCCCGGTACGGTCTTTGGGCTTCGATAGCGAGAAAGACTTTGCTGGGAGTCTATGGTTCTAGGCCGTATGGAAGGGATGAATCTGTGGACATCCATACCGCATTGCGCTCGTATACAATCTGGAATGCACATCAATTATTCATGGAAGACAAGATAGGCTCCATTGAGGAGGGCAAATATGCTGATATCGCTGTCTGGGATAAAGACATGTACACGATCCCGTCTGATGAGATAAAAGACCTGAAATGCCAGTTGACTCTGATGAACGGCCGGATTGTTTATCTGGCTCCAGAAGCACCTCTCTCCATATTCGAAGGTGATGCTGCCGTGTCTCAATAATGTGGCCGCGACTGCTTGAAGGGATTCTTATTCTTCCTGTTTGCTGTAAATTATCTTTCCACCCAAGATCGTCATTAAGGCTTCGGTGTTTAAAATCTCCTCCTCATCTATGCTCATGATATCTTTATCAAGCACAGCGATATCGGCCAGTTTTCCGGTTTCAAGACTGCCTTTGATATCTTCCTCAAAGGCTGCATAAGCCGCATTAAGAGTGATGATCCGCAGCGCTTCATCCCTCGTGATTTTCTCCCGGTTATACCATTCTTCGGACACGCCATAGGGACTTTTCCTGGTTACCGCTGTATAGAAGTTGACGAGGGGATTGCCATCATCAGAAGCTGGATTATCTGTTCCTCCGGCCACAATGACCCCTTTATCCAGCAATTGTCTTAGGATAAGAACACCCTTGACTCTCTCAGGTCCTAATCGATCTTCTGACCAGCGTCCGTATTCTCCGATAAACACGGGCTGCATCGAAGCTATCACATTCAGTTCTTTGAATCTGGGCAGGTCCTTCGGCTGGATGACAGAAGCGTGCTCGATTCTGAAGCGGTGATCCTCAACAGGATTTTTTTCCAGTGCTTTTTGGTATAGATTCAGTACCATATGGTTCGCCTTATCCCCGATGGCGTGGATGCAAACCTGAAATCCGTTTTCTAAAGATTTTTTTATGACGTCATAAATCTTCTCTTCTCTCATCAACTGAAGACCTGATGTATCGGATGAATCGGAATAGGGGTCAAAGAGCAAAGCTCCTCGGGATCCCAAAGCTCCATCCATGAGCATTTTGACGCTTCTGACCGTTAATAAATGGTCCTCTGGATCAACCTGAGGTCCTTTCTTGAGGTATTCCGGAAAGGCTTCACTGCCCGCGCTAATCATGGCGTAAACTCTGACTGTGAGTTCACCTCTGTTCTTCAGCTCTTCATACGTCCGCAAGGACTCCTTCCCTGCTCCTGCATCATGGATTCCGGTAACGCCCCATTTTCTGTACTGTTCCATGGCCAGCTTGATGTAAGTTTCTTTGTTTCCAAGTCCTCCGTCATAATCACCTCTCTCAAGAAGCCCCATCGCTTCATCTATGAGCATGCCTGTCGGCTCATCCTTGGCATCACGCAGGATTTGGCCGCCCTCAGGCGCCTGAGTATCTTTACCGATATTGGATAGCTGTAAAGCCATGCTGTTATACCAGCCGGAGTGCCCATCAATTCTCGTCAGAGCGACCGGATGATCCGGAGCGACGGCATCCAGGTCAGACTTCGTAGGGAATTTCTTCACCTGCCAGAAACCTTGATCCCAGCCTCTTCCTTCAATCCAGGCGCCTTTTTCTGTTTCTTTCGCCTTCTGAGCCACCTTGTCCAGAATCTGTTTTTTAGTCAATCCCTTAAGATCAAGAACGGTCAGAGCGCGTCCCGCGCTAAAAGGATGCACATGGGCATCGATAAAACCCGGAACAGCTAGCTTCTGCTCAAGGTCGATCTTTTTCGTCTCTTCTCCGATGAAAGGATTGATATCTTCGTTTGTTCCTACGCTGACAATTCGGCTTCCCCTTATTGCGACGGCCTCAGCTTTGGGAAGTTCAGGATTCATAGTGACGATATTTCCATTCAATAAGACAAGATCAGCTTCGACTTCGGATGTCTTTTGCTGGCAGCCCAGGATAGCGAATAGGGCTGCTGAGACAAGTATTATAGGAAGAAAAGATTTCAAATTCTTTGACATGTTGCCTCCATTTTATGGTGTTTGTAGTCTTTTAAGCACCCGTCGGGAATCGTCGATCAACCTCTTTAGCACGTGCTTGTAGATCTTTGTTTGTTCCTTCCACAAGTTGAGATCTTTTTTTCGTAATGCCACCTGCAGACCCGGAAGAATCTTGCCTTTGGGCTGAGAGCGCACTCCAGGTCCTGCAAAGAGATTCTTGAACCATGGATTCCCAGGAATGCCGGCTTGATGAAAAAAGGCCCGTTCCATCCTGTACCAGATGGAGTTGATCTCTCCACGTGCAGGGGTGTCCAAAGTGGGAGACTGCATCAGCCGTGTCTGCACTCGGCCGGCTGTGTCTATCCATTCTCGACAGAGTCCTTTGAGACCGATGAATTCAGTCCTGAAATCATCAGGGAGCCTCTGTTCCAACCGCTTTAGAGTTTTTTCCACATACCGAGCATAGTTCACATAGTCAAAGGGAATATAATCGTCCTCGGCCACTCGGAGTGCCAAAAGCCCGAGAATCATCGTCATCAGCTTGTGATATTCGAATTTGGGGTCCATATGCTCCGCTATCCAATGATAATTCTCGTATACGGAATGATACATACCGTAGTCGGTCCCGTAAAACATATCTGTCCCAGGTACGACCAAGTGATAGTAAAAAGGCATATTGTCGTCCATACCAGGGAATGGATCGATCTTCGGTTTGGTGTAAGGCTTTTCTCGGGGCATGATTTGCCAGCCGTATCCTATCGAACTGAACCAATTGCTGTATTCGTACTGCTGCTCCAGCCAGACATCGGCAAAAGGACGTCCGCTTCGGGGATCACGAAGGCCAGTGACAGTCTGCTGGATAAGGGGAATAATGGTAGGGCTGGCTGTGATGAATAAGGGAGTGTCAATATTGAAGATAGCCGAATCCATGTTGAAATTGACCACTACTTTTTTGCGAACAGCATCAGCATGTTCCTCCACCCATTCTGTCGAACCGATCAGGCCGTACTCCTCCGCACACCAGCTGTTGATTAAGATGGAGCGCTGAGGGCGCCATCCCTGTTTGATCCAAGAGCCCAATATTCTTGAAAATTCGAGTTGCACTGCTGTTCCACTATTCGGATCCCCTCCTCCAAACATGTGAGCATCGTGATGGTTGCCCAGGAGTATCCATTGATCAGGGAACTGGCTCCCTTCGATGAGCGTGACGATATTCCTGATGGGCATGACATCCAGTTCGGTCTCGGCCTTGATGCGCACTCTGACAGGACCAGGGCCAGTTTGGTATGTGAATCCCATGGCTCCGTTCCACTGCCAAGGGACTGTATGTCCGGTCATCTGTTCAAGGAGCTTTTTGGCCTCCCGGGCAGAAATGGGGAGGCTTGGGATACTGGGCAGGCCTTCCAATTGATCTATGGGGATGCGTTCAGCTCCCTTTTTCGAGGCCCAACCTGGGGTTTGTTGATCGCCGGGCAAGGGATTGAAATTCACCATCCCCCGCTGAAATCCCCCCATCGGCCGCCAAGGACCTTTAGGATAGACATCACCCCAGAAATATCCGTCATCCAGGGGATCGGAAAAAAAGAGGGCCCCTGCTGCACCAGCTTCTTGTGCCCGTCTAATCTTGCCGCCTCGGCCCCCTTTGTAGTTCCGCATGAGAACAATTGTCCCTTTCAAGTCCACGCCTAATTTTGTTAAGCGCTTAAAGTCAGATGCTGTTCCAAAATTTGCATAAGCAACCTCTCCTTCAGCCTCGCCACTGGCTCCGTAGACGCTCCACGAAGGAAATTCTTTGGTTCTCTTGCTGAAAGGATCTTCGGGGATAATTTCTTCATAGATATTGAGAACTTCACGGGTTGGATATGTCATTTCCAGATGGCTGGAAACCTGTGAACAGAGGAGAACTTCATATTCGTTCCATACGGGTTTTAGCCCAAAATTCTCCATTTGAGAATAAATATAATCCTCAACGCTTCGATCACCCGGTGAGCCGGGAGGGTGGGGTTCTGCTGTCAAAGCTTTTAGGAAGGACCGGAGACTATCCGGAGAAATCGCCGCCTTAAATTTTTTCTCCAGGGCCTGAAATTCCTGGTTTGGAGCCCAAGGATAATCGTCCGTTTGAGGCGGTCGAAGTGTAGATAAGACAAAGGTTCCTAGCACCAACACTAAGATAGCACAACGACTTAATAGGATTAAAAACCTATTTATTTTCACAGGCCTCACCCCTTTACACAAGTAATCTGCCCCGGTATCAACGAGGAAGTTTCAACACGTCAAGAAGAATATCAGAAAGTAATCCCTTCCTCTCATCTCATAATCTTCTGGTTATCATTAATATGGCTAAACTTCTTCTCTCTTTTCGGTGAAGACAATTCCTACATCCTTAAGCTCTTGAAGAATCAATCTATAGAATTCAGGTAGTACAGGAATATGAACGCCGGTCATTTGGATTTTTTCCTCTAGGACCAATCGGGTGGCAATGGCTGCAGGCAAGCTCACTGTTCGAGCCATAGAGGTATCCCCATGAGGGATGCCGTAGTCAATCAAAGTGGATGTGATTTTTTCCTTTTTATCCCCAGGATAGGAGGCCAAGAATTCATGCTGGAGAACGATCATGTCTCTTTCCCCCTCCTCGTATTGAAGTTTGGCCAGCATCCTATCCCCTAAGATGTCCAGCACCGATCCTTTTGTCAGGGGGAGCGGATTTTCCTCTAAAAGACCAAGCCACTCGAGCCGCTTGATGATCTCTGAATCCTCATCGATGTTCAAATAAGTGCTCAACGCTTTGTTGATGTCCTTTTCTGGAGGTTCATTCATGAGTTTTCGCATGAAATCTTTGAAAGTCAACCCAGACCAATCTTTTTCTTCTTCATTTAAGAGTCCAAGGTCTACAATCTTCTTCAGCGTCGTACACCACCCTTTGTTTCTCAAAGTGCCCCGAAACATGGTCTTTGTCGAGTGAATCCCGTAGAGCTGGATATAAGGAAGGGAATTTCGGTTGGGATAGCCCTCAAACTCGCCAAGTCCCTCGATATCAATTATGGAATAATTGTTAAAAAGATCCTCTGAGGAGATAGAAACCTCCTGACCGTCCTTGAGAAATTGAGCTGAGTTTTTACTGGCCAGAAGAACTCCTATCGGACTCCAGGAGAATTTATAGCCGAAGGGATTGGTATTGGCTTCAGGCGCAGGTAGCCCGCCACAATAAGAGGTGAACCCCAAAATCTCTCCTCCATTTTCTTCCACATCATGAATAATCCTCATGGCTTCCATGTGATCGATTCCTGGATCCAATCCCACCTCGTTGAGAATGAGTATCCCTGCTTTTTTGGCTTCTTCATCCAGTTTTTTCATGTCATCGCTGACATACGATGTTGTGACCATATTTTTTTTGAACTCAAGACAGTATTTGGCCACTGTAGTATGAAAGGAATATGGAACCAAACTGATGACGATATCGGCAGTTGAAATTTTTTCTTTTAAGAGTGCTTCATTCTTAAGATTTAACTCTGAGGCCGTTCCTTGGGGATGATTATCGATGAGTTTTACCGCTTTGCTGACTGTGCGGCTGGCGACTTCGACCTCAAAATCTGGATGATCAAGCAGATACCGGACTATGGGTCTGGTCACCAATCCCGCGCCCAAAAGCACGACTTTTTTCATATGAATCCTCCTTAAAGATTTTTTATAAAGTTCTTCATGTATTCATAATCCGGAGTGAACTCTCCCCTGTAGAGAATGACAGCTCGTTTTAAGGCCGTGGGAAGCTGACATTGTTCAAAATCTCCAGAAAAATCGGCTTTAGCCAGAATGGGAACCATCGGCTTTAAGGCTGTACTAAAAAAGATGGAAGACTCAAGGGGTATTTCCGCTGGTAAATTGTCTATGGACATGATAACGGGCCCCCTCCCTTTGACGCCATCATTTATCTCATCTTTTATAGGATCATAGACAAAAACAGGGTTTTCAGGAGAAGTCGCCTTGACCGTACATTCTATGGATCCCTCTATATCACAAGTAATATCCCCGATAACTCGAAAAGTGGGTTCATGGATCATTTCATAAAGGTTTTTCAAGCTTTTCTTCGTGACAAACCTTGGATATTCTGGAGCCCAGTAGATACAGTTGACCAGGACAGTAAGGAAAGGAAGATAGGATTCGAAGACCGAACGATATTTTTGGGGATTGTTATAGTAATCTTGGAGATCAAAATTCTGATCCGCGGATATGGGCTCCACCAGATGTTCCTCTTTGAAGACAACTTTATAGACCTTCTTATCTGAATATCGTTTTTTCTCAAAGAGAAGGTGAATTTCCTCAGGAGTGATCTCGTCGCCGGGTAAAATATCAAAGATCTCCTGTGCTCCTTGGGAGACATGCCCGTATCCCGTGAATCCACAGACCAGAGGAACCAGTGAGAGGTCGAGACCATACTGCTGGATTTTCTTTCCGACTTCATCAATTTCTTGTTCTGCTTCATCAAGGCTTTTGTAAAGATAGGCTTGTTTGATCGAAGAGAAGGGAGTAGTTTTTCCTTCCTGAGCGAGCCTCTGCCCTAAAACCCACAGAGTATCGATCATTCCTGCTTGGCCGGCCTGTTTTCCGAAAAATAACAGCCGTTGCCCTTTATCGTTTTCAATTTTCTCGTAATCAATCAGAGTACACCTGAGATCAACCATCTTTTTGAGCATCGCCATGTTATGAGACTGACCTTTTATCGTATGGGAAAAGAAAAGATAGATTTTTTCCCTTTCAAAGAAATGCAGAGGAATTTCCTTTATGGCCAATATCAGAGGACAGGGTGATAAATCCTTTTCAATTTTAGCTCCTGCTTGCAGATAATCTTCATCTGGAAAAATTCGAACAGAAGAAGGCTGAACCCATATTTCTATAGGATGATTCTTGACGATGTCTCTGACATCAGCAGGAACAAGAGGCGTTCTTTTCTCCCAGGGACCTTTGTCTTCGTGCCGAATAGCGATAAGGTGTTTCATTTTTTTTATTGAATAGAATTATTCCACAACTCTATGAATTAGTCAAACACATTTTCCCTATTGAACAAGACAAAATAAAAGGAAAACAGATGGCATTAAATTAGAGACTGTTTGACAGGCTCTGCTGTATGACGGGGAGAACTGTTGGGAGGGGAACAGAAGTTCCCCCTCCCATTTACAACGACTTAATCAACAAATTTGATCCCTTGAGCCAAAGGAAGTTCTTTAGACCAATTGATGGTGTTTGTCTGCCGCCGCATGTATCCTTTCCAAGCATCTGATCCTGATTCTCTTCCTCCCCCTGTTTCTTTTTCCCCTCCAAAGGCTCCTCCAATCTCAGCTCCAGATGTGCCGATATTGACATTAGCGATTCCGCAGTCAGAGCCTTCGTGAGAGAGATATTTTTCTGCTGTCAAAAGGTTAGTGGTAAAGATACCGCTGGATAATCCCTGGGGGACTTCATTGTGCAGCTCGATCGCCTCTTCGATAGTCGCATACTCCAATAGATACAGAATCGGAGCAAAAGTCTCGTTATGAACAATTTCTGATTGAGCAGGCATCTTGACAATGGTCGGTTCCACAAATTGCTCCCCGAGTTCAGGAAGTCTGTTTCCTCCATAGACCACTTCCCCACCCTGTTCTTTCGCCTTCTCCAAGGCGGCCATCATATCTTCCACTGCCGATTTGGTCACCAACGGTCCCATCAAGATGCCTTCCTCTAAAGGATTACCTATTTTCACCTGTTTATACCCGTTAATGATTCTCTGTGTTAACTCTCCGGCAATACTCTTATGCATGATGATTCTTCGCGTAGTCGTGCAGCGCTGGCCGGCTGTGCCCACAGCTCCGAAAAGGATGGTTCGCACCGCCATTTCCAAATCTGCATCCTCGGCAACGATGATGGCGTTGTTCCCTCCGAGCTCGAGGATCGTCCGTCCAAACCGGCTAGCCACTGCTTCAGAGGCTCTTCGTCCCATGCGTGTGGAACCAGTAAAAGATATGAGAGGAATTCGGTTGTCATTAACCATCCTCTCGCCGACAACAGATCCCCGTCCGATCAACAGGTTAAAAATACCTTTTAGTCCATAATCAGCCATAACCCGGTTAGAAATGTGTTGCACAGCGATGGCGGTAAGCGGAGCATCTGAGGAAGGTTTCCAGATGGTTGTGTCTCCACAGGCAGCGGCGATAGCCGCATTCCAGGACCAGACAGCCACAGGAAAATTGAAGGCTGTGATAACCCCGATAGCCCCCAGAGGATGCCATTGTTCGTACATGCGGTGGCCTGGACGTTCGGAATGCATGGTCAGTCCGTAGAGTTGACGGGAAAGCCCTATGGCGAAATCGCAGACATCGATCATCTCTTGAACTTCTCCTACTCCCTCCGCCTTTATCTTCCCCATCTCTAAAGACACCAGTTCCCCCAAAGGTTCTTTCATCTCGCGAATGGCCTGCCCTAAATCTCGGACGACCAGTCCCCGTTTGGGAGCTGGCATCATACGCCATTCCTTAAAGGCCTCAACAGCCTGACTGACCACCTGTTCGTAGGTCTTCTCTGTGGCTTGCAGAATCTTGGCAATGGGTTCTCCAGTTGCCGGGTTGTAGGAAATATTCTCCTGGCTTTCTGGATCTTTATACCACGCTTCTGGTCCGCCACAAGCTCCATGATTAACATCCTTAATTTCTAGCTTTTCGAGTAATGTCTTCATAAATCTCTCCTTTTCATATTGATATTTTTAAGATTTCGGTTTCATTCATAATCGGTCTCCGTATATTATATATTTTTGGTGAGGAGTTCAATAGTAGGATGACAGATATTTTTTGCTCAAAATATCAGTATGATGTGAGCATCCTTTTTATTCCAATATGGAGCCAGAAGTGCTTCCTTGACAGAAATAAAAAAAACAAATCTGTGCTTCAGGTATGGGCACCGATAATCCAGGAAAACTCAATTGTCGTTGAAAATACTTTTTCTTAATGATAGTAATAGAAAGAACGATTCCATACCTTAAGATGCTGTCACTAGCCAATAAAAGAATTCCGATCACAGCAACAAAGTGAAAATAAAAGTCTACACTTTAAATTCCTTTACGAAAGCAAGAAATGGGGGGAATCCTGCTGGTGTTGTTTTAGACGCGGATTATCTTACAGAAGACCACATGAAAAAAGCAGCCAAAAAAGTTGGTTTTTCTGAGACGGCATTCATGCAGAAATCGGATAAGAACCATTTTAAAGTCAGGTTTTTCACTCCGAGTGAAGAAGTGGATTTATGCGGTCATGCCACCATTGCCGCGTTTTTCTTATTAAAAGACAAAGGATTCATAACAAGCGGGAAATACAAGCTGGAAACCAGAGCAGCAATCCTTGATATTGAAGTTGAACATAATCAAACTGTTTTTATGAATCAAGTTTTACCCAAATTTTTTGAAAGAATTGCACAAAATGAAATTATGGGATGCCTAAATATTAAAGAAGATCAATTTCTCCCTGATCTGCCTATCCAAATCGTATCAACAGGTTTAAGAGATATTCTGATTCCAATAAAAAACCTGAAAGTTTTGCTTTCTCTGGAACCTGATTATAAGAAGATTTCAGAGATCAGTAAAAAATATGAAGCCGTGGGCTTTCATGTGTTCTCGCTGGAAACGAAATTCAGATCCACGGCTCACTGCAGAAACTTTGCGCCTCTATACGGAATTCCAGAAGAGTCTGCGACGGGGACATCCAATGGTGCCTTGAGTTGCTACTTGTTCAAATACAGCCAAGTCAAAAAAGATCAAGCCAGTCATCTCGTTTTTGAACAGGGATATTCGATGAACAAACCGTCTGAAATACTGGCTCATTTGAGGATTGAAGGTGATCAGATCCTAGAAGTGCAAGTTGGAGGCGCTGCGATCATAAACAAAGAAATGGAAATCTTGATTTAACCGGAATGCTGTCTCTTGTTTTTGCATCTGGATTTTTATTGTCATGAGAACATCAGAAATGATAACCTGATGAACATTAGCCAGAAAATGGAGGACATCATGTTAAGCCAAAAAGTCAAATCGCTGTTCCTTCTTTTGGCATTTATCATTGCCACCATATTCTTTGCCTTGGCGGCAGGGCTTGGGACAGTGGGAATGCATGAGCGGGACCATGGGTGCACGATGATTCTTGTCGGGAAGGAAGCCACAGAGGACGGCTCGGTACTTCTGGCCTACAATAACGATTGGGACGGTAAAGGCGCTTCACACGTGGTCCGTGTTCCTAGAAAAACCTATGCGCCGGGAGAGATGCGGATGTTGTCCAACGGCGAAGAAATACCTCAACCAGCCCAGACCTATGCCTACATAGGAAATGAACTCCAGTGGACAGAGAGAACAACATTCGAAAACGGGATTAATGAACATCAAGTCGCGGTGAGTTTCGGCACGGCAGTCAAAGTCAACAAGAAGGTGAAAAAAGCAGACCCACTCCTTACACAGAAATCAGGCCAGAACGGATTGTTGATACCCTGGCGTCTTATTCTCGAAAGGTCAAAAACAGCAAGAGAAGGGCTTGAGCTTGTCGAAGCATTATTCGACAAGTACGGGCTTAGAGAGGATGGGGCTTTTGCCATAGCCGATCCCAACGAAATTTGGCTAATTCAAATAGGTGGCGGACATCACTGGGCCGCAGTAAGAGTTCCAGACGACAGCTACGTGATCCAAGATAATACATTCCGGGTAGGAGAAATCAGCTGCGGAAATAATGATAAATGTAGGTGTTCACCTAATCTTATTGAGTTTTCAGAGGAGAAAGATTTGTATGATCCTACTTCAGGCCCATTTAACTTTAAAAAAGCGTGGGGGCATGTGTATACTCAGATTCCTCCTAGAGATCGGCGCATATGGCGCGTTCAGAGTCTTCTCAACCCTTCTTTGACTTTATCCCCGGATACACCGTACTTTGAATTCCCTCTATTCCTTTCCTCTG